>Ga0123333_10000680_pt1 | contig 37099 bp, 37 predicted proteins | sample BioC12SIPDNA_3_FD_89957 | JGI IMG/M metagenome (GOLD analysis project Ga0123333, IMG submission 89957) | Anaerobic biogas reactor microbial communites from Washington, USA - Biogas_R2_B C12 SIP DNA | ecosystem: Engineered > Bioreactor > Anaerobic > Unclassified | place: Washington, USA...
CATAGCATTCCTTGAGCACATACAGCGCATGGAGCTCGCCGCAGAGGCTTAATATTTCATCCCGGCAGACACCCCATGCGCCAAAGCCCACGATGCGCCCATCCAGCTCAGCCACCAGCGTGTTGTCCGTCCAGCGCCGGGCCATCTCCTCACAGCGCACCAGGGTGCGGCGGGCCAGGTATCTTTCGTCCAACAGCCCGGCATAGGCCTCGCGCCAGCTTTGCCAGTGCACATAGGCCTTGCCCGCCATGTCCTGGGGGCCCATGTCACGGATGATCAGCGCCATGGTTCTACCTCCTTGGGCAGGGCAAAGATGCTGTCCGGCTCCGCCGTCAGGCGCAGGGTCTCCCCCGTCACCGGGTGTGCAAAGGCCAGCCGCCAGGCGTGTAGCATCAGGCGGGGGGCAGCGGGCATGCCGCGCACGCCGTACAGCGGGTCGCCCAGCACGGGGTGGTGCAGGGCGGCCATATGCACGCGGATCTGATGGGTGCGGCCGGTGATCAGGCGCACATCCAGCAGCGCGCGGTCGGGCCGCTGGTCCAGCACCCGCCACTCGGTCAGGGCGGTGCGGCCCTCGGGGTGCACGGCCATCTTCTTGCGGTCCTTGGGGCTGCGGCCGATGGGCAGGTCGATGCGGCCCTCGGGCTCCTTCATCTGCCCGGCTACCACAGCCAGGTAGTGCTTTTCCATTTTGCGCTCGGCCAGCTGGCGGCTGAGGGCCGCGTGGGCGCGGTCGTCCTTGGCCACGATCAGCAAGCCGCTGGTGTCCTTGTCCAGCCGGTGCACGATGCCGGGCCGGCGCTCGCCGCCAATGCCCGACAGGCTGTCCAGGTGGTAGAGCAGCGCGTTGACCAGCGTGCCGCTCTGGTTGCCCGCGGCCGGGTGCACCACCATGCCGCAGGGCTTGTCCACCACGGCCAGTGCATCATCCTCGTACAAAATGCGCAGGGGGATGTCCTCCGCTTTGTCAACGGTTTCGGCCGAACCCGGCACATCAATCGCCACTATATCATCGATATCCGGTATAAAAGAGGACTTTGTCACCACTTTTCCGTTGACGCGCACATGCCCCTGCTGTATCAGCGCAGCTGCCCGGCTGCGGCTCATGCTGTCGCTGACCAGCCACTTGTCCAGCCGCTGGCCGCTTTGGGTGATGCGCAGCTCATCCATGGCGGGCCTCCTTTTCAGTCAGCACGCCCAAAATGCACAGGGCGCAGCCGCCCGTGACGGCGATGTCCGCCACGTTGAAGATGGCAAAGCGCACAAACAGCAGCTCGATGAAGTCAATCACATGGCCCAGCAGCAGGCGGTCGATCAGGTTGCCCAGCGCGCCACCCAATATCAGCGCCAGGCCCAGGCCAAACAGGCCCTGTGGCCGCGCCCGCCAGATGTACAGCAGCACCAGCAGCGTCAACAGCGCGGTAACCACGGCCAGCGCATAAGGGCCGCCGCCAAACAGGCCAAAGGCCGCCCCGGTGTTGCGCACGCCGGTCAGCTTGAGCACGCCGGGGATCAGCACCCGGTCCGCCCCCTTGAGCCACTGCTTGCTCAGCTGGTCCAGCACCAGCACCGCCAGCACGGCCCGCCACATCCATCGGTTGTTCATGCACCCTCCATGGGGCTATTATAGAAAAGCCCGGCGCGCAATACAAGCAGGCATTGCCATGTGGGGTATAATTGAATAAAGAAGGAGGGATGGGCATGACGCGTGTACTGAGTATTCTGTTGGCCTGCATGCTGCTGGCCGGTCTGCTGCCCCATACCGCACTTGGAGAGGAAGGGAACAATACGGACATGAAGACGATATATTTTGCCGGCGGCTGCTTCTGGGGCCTGGAAAAGCTGATGGGCCTGGTGCCCGGCGTGCAGGACGCGCAAAGCGGCTATGCCAACGGCCACAAGGCAAACCCCACCTATGAGGAGGTGTGCCGCGGAGACACCGGCCACAGGGAGGCCGTGCGCGTTACCTATGACCCGGCCATCATGGGCCTGAATGACCTGATGCGCCTGTTTTACAGCGTGATCGACCCCACCGTGCGCGACCGCCAGGCGCACGACATCGGCAGCCAGTACCAGACGGGCATCTACTGGGCGGAGGAGGCCGACCGCGACGCGGTGCTGGCTTACGCCGAGCAGGAGAAGGGCAAGCACAGCGCCTTTTATGTGGAGCTGGGGCCCCTCACCGCCTTCTGGCCGGCGGAGGACTACCATCAGGATTACCTGGACAAGAACCCCCAGGGCTACTGCCACATCGGCCTGGATGCCTTTGACCGGGCGCGGCAGCTGACGCGGCAGGACGACTGAGGCCTCCGATTCTTAAGGAGCATCAACGACGCGTCTGGCGGGATAGGGGAAACAGCAGCGGGAGGGCGGTGTTCGGCATAGCTTTTGCGGACATCACGGACAGGCTATTTGCATTGCTGGACAAATGGGGCAGCCGCCTGGAGGTTGACTGCACCCTGCGCTTTGACATGCCGCCCGGCTACGAGACGGCCAACGCCACCTATGAACCGGATACCAGAACCATTCACCTTAACCCGGCCTTGCCGGAAGAGGGCTATGTGAACAGCGCCTTTTATCTGTTGCACGAATTGCGCCACGCCCGGCAGCACCAGCATCGGCAGGAGCTGCCGGAGGACGTTGCCCGCAGCCTGGACTATGTGATCCTCTACGACGGTCGCTGCTATAAGCGGACAGATGGCCGGTGGGTGGACTGCCGGCTGGCAGGGGACGAATCGTATTTCACTGATCTGTATACCAACCAGCCCCATGAGGTGGATGCCAATGCGTTTGCCTATCAGGCGCTGCTGCCGGACATGGAGGGGCACCAGCTTGATGAGCTGGAATCGCTGCGCCGCTTCTGGGCGCTCCGGCACTAGGCCATTGCACCGGAAGACATCAACCGGGAGTTGAAGGAAACATACCGCCGCATTGACGCGGCGGCAGGGAAGATCAACAAGAACGGCTGAGGCTGCTGTTGCCTATTGAAACCTTCTGGTGCCCGGCGGCGGCGTCCGCTGCGCAGCCTCCCTGCGCTTGGTGCGAAAGTAGCGGATGGCGGTCAGGCTGAGCACGCTGCCCGCGATGACCAGCGCCAGGGACAGGATTTTGATCACATTGACGATGCGCCACAGCGCGTCCAGCCCCAGCCAGCTGAACAGCTTGGGGGTCTGCAGCACCACGGCCAGCGCCCCAACGGCCAGCACGGCCAGCAGCACAAAGGCCGTTGCCCGCCGGTGGATGAACAGCGCCGCCATGCCCAGCGCCACGCAGCCCAGCAAAAACAGCGGCACCCACAGCGTGTTCCACGGCAGGTACTGCACAAACTGCCGGAGGGTGAGCGCGCCATCCTGATAGGCCCGCCAGGTGGAGCCCTGAATCACGGCGGTGATCAGCGCGGACTGGCTGAACAGGTCCATCAGCGCCCACAGGGCCAGCACCAGGCCGCCCCAGAACACCATCCTCCTGCCCACCGTGCGCAGCGTATCCACAAAGTTACCCCCTCGGCTTGCTACCAGCAGTGTACGAGGGGGCATTGCTTTTGTCAATTGCGGCAGCAACAACAAAACACATTCGGGGGAAGGCCATGTACAAGCCTTCCCCCGAAAATGTTATCCAAGATGATGTCAGCCTTACTCCCCGGCCAGCTCGTCCTCGATGCGCAGCAGGCGGTTGAACTTGGCCACGCGCTCGCTGCGGGCGGGGGCGCCGGTCTTGATCTGGCCGGCGTTGACGGCCACGGCCAGGTCGGCGATGAAGGTGTCCTCGGTCTCGCCGGAGCGGTGGGAGATGACGGTGGCATAGCCGTTCTCCTGCGCCAGGCGGATGGTATCCAAAGTCTCCGACAGGGTGCCAATCTGGTTGAGCTTGATGAGGATGGCGTTGGCGGTTTCCTTTTCAATGCCCTCGGCCAGCACCTCGGCGTTGGTGACGAACAGGTCGTCGCCCACCAGCTGCACGGTGTCGCCCAGGCGCTCGGTCAGCTTCTTCCAGCCGTCCCAGTCGTCCTCGGCCAGGCCGTCTTCGATGGAGATGATGGGGTACTTGTCGCACCAGGCGGCGTACAGGTCGATCATCTGCTCGCTGGTGCGGCCTTCCTTGTCGCCCTCGATGAAGTAGCGGCCATTCTCGTAGAACTCGCTGCTGGCGGGGTCCAGCGCGATGGAGATGTCATCCCCGGGCTTGTAGCCGGAGGCCTCGATGGCCTCGACCAGCAGCTGCAGGGCTTCCTCGTTGCTCTTCAGGTCGGGGGCAAAGCCGCCCTCGTCGCCCACGGCGGTGGACAGCTTGCGCTTGTTGAGGATGTTCTTGAGGGTCTGGTACACCTCGGCGCCCATGCGCAGCGCCTGGTGGAAATCCTCGGCGCCGTTGGGCATGATCATGAACTCCTGCACGTCCACGTTGTTGTCGGCGTGCTTGCCGCCGTTGAGTACGTTCATCATGGGGATGGGGCTGAGCTGGGCCGCGATGCCGCCCAGGTAGCGGTACAGGGGCAGGCCCAGCGCCAGGCTGGCGGCCTTGGCGGCGGCCAGGCTCACGCCCAGCAGGGCGTTGGCGCCCAGCTTGCCCTTGTTGTCGGTGCCGTCCAGCTCGATGATCACGTCATCCAGTGTGCGCTGGTCCATGGCGTCCATGCCGATGATGGCGGGGGCGATGACCTCGTTGACATTGTGCACAGCCTGCAGGACGCCCTTGCCGTGGTAACGCTTGGGGTCCTTGTCGCGCAGCTCAACGGCCTCGCGCGCGCCGGTGGATGCGCCCGAGGGCACGGCGGCTACGCCCACATCGCCCGAGGCCAGCCCGACCTCCACCTCGATGGTGGGGTTGCCGCGGGAGTCCATGATCTCGCGCGCCTTGACGGAAGTAATGCTGGTGTAATCGTTCATGTCAGTATTCCTCTCTTAATCCAAACTCGGCCGCTTCCACCCACTCGTTGGGGCGGTTGACATGCCGGTATAGTTGCTCCATAAACTGGGCGTGAATCTGCTCCTGATCAATCAGGAAGGCGTAGAGCGCCTTGATATCCGGGTCGCTGCTTTGCTCCATCAGCTGCTCGTACAGCGAGGCGGCCTTTTTCTCCATCTCCCAGGCGGCGAAGTATACATCCGCCTGCTCGGTGGGGGCGGGGATGGCCTGCTTGACGGATTCCATGGTTTCAAACAGGGTGGCTACCTTTTCGCCGATGCCGCCGTCGCGCAACTCGGTGGGCAGGCCCTCGCGGGCGGCTTGCAATATCATAGCATGGCGCTTCTCGTCCTCAGCCAGCAGGCTGAACACATCGCGCAGCGCGGTGTTGGCGCTTTTCTCGGCCTGATCGCTGTAAAAGCGGACGCCATCGTTCTGGATCTGAATCGCCTGCGATAAAATACCCATCGTGCGGCCTCCTTTTCCTGGCACAGCCATTCCTTTACAGTTTAACATGATACCCATGCGCCGGTGAGAAGTCAAGAAAATCACCGGCACAGCCCCGCAAAAAGTCCTCAGCAGGCCAACTACGGAGGACGGGAATCGCCCTTATTCAATGACGAGCAGGCGGGCAGCAGCTATGCCCGGGTCAGCCCGTCAATCAGGCGGAGCTCCTCCTCGCTGAAGGCCAGGTTGTTCTGCGCCTGCACGGCATCCTCAATCTGGCTCAATTTGCTGGCGCCGATGATCACCGAGGCGGTCACCGGGCTGCGGTGTAGCCAGCTGAGGGCCATCTGGGCCAGGGACTGCCCGCGCTGCTGCGCCAGGTCGTTGAGCCGGCGCACGCGGCCCAGCAGGTCGTCGGTCAGCTTGTCAGGCTTGAGGAACACGCTGGCCCCCGCCGCGCGGGAGTCGGCCGGGATGCCATTGAGGTAGCGGTCGGTCAGGATGCCCTGCTCCAGCGGCGAGAAGGGGATGGCGCCCACGCCCTCGCGCTCCAGCACGGTGTACAGGCCTTCCTCGGGGCGGCGGTCCAGCATGTTGTAGCGCGGCTGGTGGATCAGCAGCTTGAGGCCCATCTCCCGCAGCAGGCGGACGGCCTGCTCGGTCTGCTCGGCATTGTAGTTGGACAGGCCCGCGTACAGCGCCTTGCCGCTGTGCACGGCCGTGGCCAGGGCACCCATGCTCTCCTCCATGGGGGTATCCGGGTCCGGGCGGTGGTGGTAGAAGATGTCTACATATTCCAGGCCCATGCGCTTGAGGCTCTGGTCCAGGCTGGCCAGCATCTGCTTGCGGCTGCCCCACTCGCCGTAGGGGCCGGGCCACATCAGGTAACCCGACTTGGTGGAGATGATCAGCTCATCGCGGTAGGGCATGAGGTCGTTTTTGAGGATGCGGCCGAAGTTTTCCTCCGCGCTGCCGGGCGGGGGGCCGTAGTTGTTGGCCAGGTCAAAGTGGGTAATGCCCAGGTCGAACGCGCCCAGCACCATCTGGCGGGCGGTATCATACAGGCTGCCGCCGCCAAAGTTGTGCCACAGGCCCAGGGATACCAGGGGCAGTTGGATGCCCGAGCGCCCGCAGCGCTTGTACTGCATGTGATCGTACCGCGTGGAATTGGCTGTGTACATGGTGAGCTCCTTTTCTTGAGAATTTGTTAATCGTAGTATACCCAACTGCGCAGGGCTTTTCATCCGAAAACGGTTTTCATTTTGTGTAGCTTTCACGGCGCGCGCAGGTATGATCTGTGGTAGAATCATGGCAACAGGAATACAGCAGCCGGCCCGGCCAGCAGGAGGTTATCGCATTGAACATCCTTGTGCCCATCAAACAGGTGCCCGAAACCAGCAACGTCAAGATGGACCCGTCGACGGGCACCATGATCCGCGACGGCGTGGAGAGCATTGTCAACCCGCTGGATCTGTACGCCATCGAGACGGCCAACCAGCTCAAGGAGCGGCATGGGGGAAAGGTGACCGTGCTGACCATGGGGCCGCCCAGCGCCCACAAGGCGCTGCGCGAGGCCATCGCCATGGGCTGTGACGACGCGGTGCTGCTGACCGACCGGGCCTTTGCCGGGGCGGACACCTGGGCCACCGCCTATGTGCTGGCTCGGGCCATCGAGCGCATCGGCGGCTACGATTTGATCCTCTGCGGCGAGCGGGCCACCGACGGCGATACCGGCCAGGTGGGGCCCAACATCGCGGCGGCGCTGAACATCCCCTTGGCCACCTACGTCAGCGGCATCGAATCGGTGGATACAGGGCGGGGGGAGATGAGCGTCTGGCGCATGACCGAGCATGGGTACGAGCAGCTGCTGCTGCCCCTGCCCGCGCTGCTCACGGTGGTGAAGGAGATCAGCTTCCCCCGGCTGCCTACCCTGCGGGGCAAGCAGCGGGCGCGCGCCAGCGAAATACCTGCCTGGGGCGCGGGCGACCTGGGGGCCGAGGCGGACAAGATCGGCCTCAAGGGCTCGCCCACGCGCGTGGTGAAGATCGAGTCGCCCAAGGTGACGCGCGGCGGCACCGTGGTCAAGGCGGCGGACGGGCCCGAGCAGGCGGTGGACCAGCTGGTCGCCTTCCTGCGGGGCAGGGACCTGGTGTGAGGAGGCGGGCATGAAGCATACAGGCGTATGGGCGCTGGCGGAAACACATGGGGGCAAATTGCGCGATGTGTCCTTTGAGCTGCTGGCCCGAGGGCGCGCGCTGGCGGATCAGTTGGGGTGCGAGCTGGTATCGGTGGTGATGGCGGAGCCGATGCCGCAGGAGGAGCTGCAGGAGCTGATTGCCCGCGGCGCCGACCGCGTGCTGGCGGTGGAGGGCGAGGCGCTGGGGGACTTTATCGCGGAGACGCACAGCAATGTGCTGTGCGGGCTGATCGGGGAGCGCAGGCCCGAGGTGGTGCTGGCTGCGGCCACCTTCAACGGCCGCACGTTGCTGCCTCACGCCGCCATGCGGCTGCACGCGGGGCTGACGGCCGACTGCACGGGCCTGGCGATTGACCCCGATACCCGCGACCTGATCCAGACCCGGCCTGCCATCGGCGGCAACATTTTGGCCACCATCAAAAGCCCCAACCACCGCCCGCAGATGGCCACCGTGCGGCCCAAATCCACCCGCCCGCTGCCGCGGGACGCGGCGCGCACGGGCGAGGTGGAGCGCGTGGCCTTTAGGCCCCAGTGGCTGGACGGCAGGGTGCGCAAGATCGGCGAGCGGGCGGATCAGCAGGACGAGGCCAACATCCAGGAGACCGATGTGGTGGTGGCCGGCGGCCGCGGCATGAAAAAGGCCGAGCACTTTGCCATGCTGCGCGAGCTGGCGGGGCACCTGCACGGCGTGGTGGGCGCCAGCCGCGACGCGGTGGACCGCGGCTGGGCGGTGTACCCCCGGCAGGTGGGCCTCAGCGGCAAGACGGTCACGCCCAAGCTGTATGTGGCGGTGGGCATCTCGGGGGCCATCCAACACCTGGCCGGCATGAAGACCGCGGACGTGATTATGGCCATCAACGCGGATGAGGACGCCCCCATCTTTCAGGTGGCGGACTTTGGCATCGTGGGCGACCTGTTTGAGGTGCTTCCGCTGCTCAATGACAGGCTGGCGCAGGAGGGAAATCCATGACGACATACGGCACGATTACCCGGCAGGTCATCGACGAGTTGACGGCCATTGTGGGGCCGCGCAACCTGATCCGGGATGAGGAAAAGATGCAGCCCTATGCCCACGACGAAACGCCGGAGGAGCAGTACAGCCACATGCCCGGCGTGGTGGTCACGCCCACCGACGCGCAGCAGGTGGCCGCCATTGTAAAATTGGCCGTCAAATACCTGATCCCCGTCACGCCGCGCGGCGCGGGCTCCGGCCTGTCGGGCGGGGCCATCCCGGTGTATGGCGGCATTCTGCTGTCGCTGGAGAAGATGAACCGCGTGGTGGAGATCGACTACGCCAACATGATGATTGTGGTGGAGCCCGGCCTGGTGACCAACGAGATCAACGCGCTGGTGGCCGATCAGGGGCTGTTCTTCGCCGGCTATCCCATGAGCCTGGAGAGCTGCTTTGTGGGCGGCAACATCGCCGAAAACGCCGGCGGCGGCAAGGCGGTCAAGTACGGCGTCACCGGGCAGTACATCATGGGGCTGGAGCTGGTCACCCCCGAGGGCGAGATCGTCACCCTGGGCGGCAAAAATGTTAAGGACGTCACCGGCTACGACCTCAAGCGCCTGATCATCGGCAGCGAGGGCACGCTGGGCATCGTCACCCAGGCCACCATCAAGCTGTCGCCCCTGCCCAAGTACAAGTCCGACCTGCTGGTGCTGTTTGAGGATGTGGCCGGGGCCATCGACGCCGTGCCCGTCATCTTCTCCAAGGGCGGCATCACGCCCACGTCCATCGAGTTTATGGACAAGCTGAGCGTGCACACCGCCTGCGCCTACCTTAACGAGCACCTGCCCTACCAGCAGGCGGGGGCCATGCTGCTCATCGAGGTGGATGGCAGCGATCAGGAGCAGGTGGACCTGGATGCCGAGCGCATCGGCGAGCTGCTGATGACCCACGGCGCCATCGAGGTCTATGTGGCCGACAACCACACCACGCAGGAGCGCGTGTGGTCCGTGCGGCGCAACATTGCCGAGGCCTTCAAGGTATATTCCCCCCACCAGAGCCTGGAGGACATCGTGGTGCCCATCGCCGCCATCCCGGCGCTGATGCCCCTGGTGGATGCCATTTCAAAGAAATACAACATCGCCATGCCCACCTACGGCCATGCGGGCGACGGCAACCTGCACACCACCTTGGTCAAGAACCCGGAGTCCACCATGGACGAGTGGTACGCCGTGGAGGAGCAGGCCGTCAACGAGCTGTATGACGCCGTGCGCAGCCTGGGCGGCAAGATCAGCGGCGAGCACGGCATCGGCCTCAAGCGCAAGCCCTTCATGCAGCGCCTGACCGACCCGGTGGAGCTCAAGCTGATGCGCGCCGTCAAGCGCGCCTTTGACCCCCACAACATCATGAACCCGGGCAAACTATTTGATGTGGAGGAGCAGGCGTAGAAGGCCGGCAGGGCTATCATATTCATCCGCGCCCAACGAGGGAGCGGCATTCAACGTTCATCCAAACGTTCACATATTCCCGGCATAGGCATACTTCAAATTTTTCCGCGCCACCTCGCACAGCCGGTCGATGGTGGCGCGGGGCGTGGGCAGTTTGTCGCGCGCGTTGCGCCGCGGGAAGAAGCGGCTGATGTGCAGCGGGATATCCGCTCTCAGGCCGGCCACCCATTGGGACAGCTCGGCCATCTCCTGCTCGCTGTCGTTTTCGCCCGGCACGATGAGGGCGGTCAGCTCCACATGGGCGGATTGCGCGGCCCGTGTGATAAACGCCTGCACGGTATTCAGGTCGCCGCCCAGGCGCCTGTACCAGGCCCGCGTAAAGCCCTTGAGGTCGATGTTGAAGGCATCCACCAAGTTGAACAGATCGCCCATCGCCTCCGGGCAGAAGCAGCCGTTGGTGACGGCCACGGTGTACAGGCCCCGCGAGCGCAGCAGGCGGGCCGTATCCAGGATGTATTCAAAGCCGATCAACGGCTCATTGTAGGTGAAGGCTACGCCGATGTTGCCGCGGGGACGCAGCGACGCCGCCAGGTCGCACAGCCGCTGGGGCGGCCAGTGCTCGGTGTCGATGTCGCCCGGCCCGGCGCAGGCAATGCTGTCGTTCTGGCAGAAAAAGCAATCCATGTTGCAGCCAAAGCTGCCCACCGACAATATCTGGCTGCCGGGGTGGAAGCGGTAGAGGGGCTTTTTTTCAATCGGGTCCAGCGCCAGCGAGGTGGCCAGGCCGTAGTTGAGCGGCACGCTCTGCCCGCCCCGGTTGGCCCGCGCGCGGCAGCGGCCGGGCGGCCCCTCCGCTCGCAACTCACAGTGATGGGGGCACACAGGGCAGCGCATCAGTGGTACCTGGTGACCTTGAAGCGCTTGAGCGTGACCGGCTCATCCCGGCCGATGCCCGCCTTGCTGCGGGCGATGTCCACCTGATCTTCCACGGTGTCCACCCCCTCCAGGTTGGGCAGCAGCAGGCCGCGGCGGCCCCCGCGGCTGACGATGACGCCGTATTCCTTCACATTCAGCAGGCTGTCATCGGCGATATCTTCGGGCGCTGCCAGCACATCCACCGAGCAGTCGATGTCCTTGAGCTCGTTTTCCCCCACGGCGGGGAAGCGCGGGTCCTGCGCCGCGGCGCTGACGGCATTGTGGATGATCTCGTCCGCCAGGCAGGCGCGGGTGGGGGCGATGGTGCCGATGCAGCCGCGCAGCTGGCCAAACTTGTTGAGCGTGACAAAGCAGCCGGCGCGCTCCTTTAGCAGCCAGCCGGGCAGGCCGTCCGGGCGCGGCAGGCGGCGGCCTGTACGCACATAATGCTCGTAGGATTGGCGGGCCAGGCGTACCGGCGCGCTCATGCTGTCCTCGGATGGCGTGTCCAGAAACCGGCGGGCGTCATCCGGTCCCTGGGGCAAAAAGGTGGCCACGCCGTAGCCCACGCCCGTCACCCCCTGATAGCTGAGGGCTTCGGCCTGCACGCGCAGGCCATCCAGCGCCCCCGCCATGATGAGGAAGCTGCGCTGGCCGCACTCGCCTGCGCGCTCGCACAGTTGGTCATCCATGGCCAGCAGCTCGTCAAAGGCGGCCCGGCCCATGATGTCCATCAGCTGCCTATCATAGCGCGCCCCCTCCGGGCGCAGGCCGTAGGGGCCGTCCGCTTTCAAATAATGGCTCAGATCGCCGCTGGCCACAAAGGCGATCCGACGGCCCAGGGAATCGGCTTCCCGGGCGATCATCTGCCCCAGGCGGTAGTGGGAATCAAAGGGCAGGCCGGACAGCCCCACCCGCAGCAGCCGGAAGGGCAGCGTGCCGCCCGCGGCCTCCTGCAGGAAATACAGCGGCACCAAAGACGCGTGGTCCAGCGCGGCATCCCGCTCGCCCTCGGTGCCGGCGGGAAAGCCCTCTTCCGCCGCCCGCAGGCTGAGGGCCTGGGCCAGCGGCCGGTCATACTCCACCTGAATGCGCACCTGCCCCGCGCCGAAGCGCCCCAGGTCGCCCCGGGCGCCGCTGCCGGGGGAGATGTGGAAGTAATCGCCGTACATCACGCTGTGGGGCGTGGTGAGGATGACCGTATCCGGCTTGAGGTCAACGACAAAGCGCGCCGCCTGCCGGTAGGCCTGGGCGGTCTGCGCAACCTGCTTTTCCCCGCCGCGGCCCACCTCGGGCACAATCAGCGGCGGGTGGGGTACCATCACAGCGCCGGAAATCATGCTATCCCTCCTTATGGGGTTGATGCGGAACAAGTAAGAAATGCACCGGTGAACGCTTCAATCGGCGACTGCGCATGATATCAGGGGTTGATACCCTGGGCATCGCTCACGGCCTGCGCGATCTGCCCCAGGCGATAGGCCTGCACCAACTGGCGCAGCTCCTCCACACGGGCGGCGATGGCCTGCCCCTCATCGGTGTCGCCGATCAGCACGCGCTCGGGCAGGTTTTCGATGATCAGGCTGTGGGAGCGGATATCCAGGTGGCCGCTGATGGCCTCCGCCCGGGAGGTGAAGGGCTCGTGCGCGGCGATGCGAATGCCGTGGGAGGAGAAGAACATGGTGTAGCCCGCGATGCCCGTCTTTTTCTGGTAGGCGCGGCAGAAGCCGCCGTCGATGACGATCAGGCGGCCGCCGGCCTTGCGCGGGTCCTCCCCCTTGCCCGCTTTGACGGGCACATGGCCGTTGATGATGCGGCTCCAGGGCTTGTCGCAGCCAAAGTGATGGAGCAGGCGCAGCACAAACTGCTCCTCCTCATACCAGCGGTAGTAGGCGTTTTGCGGCTCCTTCCAGGTGGATTGATCGGCCAGCAGCGCGCGCTCAAAGGTGGCGATGTGGGTGCGCCCAAAGGAGGGCGCGTGCCGCCCGCACCACAAAAACCACAGGAAGTCGCGCCCCTCCTTGCGCTCGGCGCTCTGCTCCTGCGCGAAATACCCCAGGCGGGCCATCTGGCCGCAGTAGTCAAGCAGCGCCCGCCCGGCCAGCTCGCGGCCGCCCAGGCGGAAGGCCATCAGGCTGCCGTCCTCATTGACGGGGATGCAGCCATGGTAGAGCAGGTTGCCGTTATAGATCTGGTACACATTGCCCACCCGGTAGAGGAAGCGCACGTGCTGCTGCAATTTTTCGCTGCGGCGGAAGGCGTCTACCAGTTGGCCGATGAGGATGTACTCGGCATCGGTCAGCTCCAGCGGGTTGCGGGGGTCGATGGTGGGGAAGTCTCGGTCGCGCAGGGGATAGCGCTTGCCGTCGACCTCCATCTCAAAGGTGTGCCAGTCCACGCGGCTGAGCACATCCCGGTCCGCCATGCCGTACTCGGGCCGGCGGCGCACCAGCTGGCCCTCTAACTTGTACTGGATGACAGAGATCGCCTTGTGCATGCGGGCAAACAGCACCGGGTCCTGCGGCAGGTACAGCTCGCCCGGCATGCTGCGCGGGGCAAACACCTGCGCGTCATCCGTGTAGGTGCGGTTGGCAAACATGGCCAGCGGCAGCAGGTTGACGCCATAGCTGTTTTCCAGCATGTCCATGTTGTCGTACTGCAGGCAGTTGCGCACCGCGCAGGCCACGCAGGCCGCGCTGCCGGCGGCGGCGCCCATCCACAGGATGTCGTGGTTGCCCCACTCCATGTCCACGCTGTGGTACTGCATCAGGCTGTCCATGATGACGTCGGCATGGGGGCCGCGGTCGTATACATCGCCTACGATGTGCAGCCGGGCCACGGCCAGCCGCTTGATCAGCGCGCACAGCGCGCGGGCCAGATCGGCCGCGCTGCCCGCCTCCTGCGCCGCGCTCAATATGCCCGATACATACTGCGCCCGGTTCTCCCGGTCGTGGTCGCTGAGCAGCTCCTCCAGGAGGTAGCCCAGATCCTCCGGCATGGCGGCGCGCACATAGCGGCCCGAATATTTGGCCGCCGTCACCCGCGCCACCTGCAGCAGGCGGCGCAGCGTGCGGCCCCAGCCGCCGGGCGGCCCCTCCTCGCCCACGCGGGCCAGCTGCTCGTGGGGGTAGTAGATTAACGACGCCAGAGCGCGCCTGTCCTCCTCGGGCAAATCCGGCAGGGCGGTGGCAATCTTTTCGTAGATGACGCCCGATGCGTTGTTGAGGATGTGGGTAAAGGCCTCATCCTCGCCGTGCAAATCGCTGAGGAACAGCTCGGTGCCCTTGGGCAGGCGCTGCACGCCCTGCAGACGGATCATCTCGGCCAGGGCCTTGCCCTCGGTGGGGTATTGCCCGGCCAGCAGCTTGAGGTATTTCAGGTCCATGGTCATTTAACCCGCCTCCTTATGCGTGTCCGGCGGCTGGTGCAGCAGCTGCCTGCGCGCCTGCCAGTCCGGCATGTGTTGGGCGATGAGCGCATAAAACGCCTTGCCGTGGTTGAGGTGCTTCAGGTGTGCCACCTCGTGCAGCACCACATAGTCCACCGCCGCCTCGGGGTAGCGCATCAGCAGATACGAAAAGCACAGCCGCCCCTTGGCCGAGCAGCTGCCAAAGCGCTTTTGCGCGCTGGTGACCCGCACCCCCGCCGGCTGCACGCCCAGCCGGGCCGCCCAGTAGGCTACCCGGCCCGGCAGCAGGGCCTGCGCCTGCTGCCGCAGGGCGCTGATCTGCGCCGGGGTGAGGGCATCCGGCCGGGGCAGGGCGCGCATCTGCGCGATATGCCGGGCCAGCCGCTCGCGGTGCTGCCACACAAAGCTGCGCGCCTGGGCATCGCTCACGCGGCGCGGCACGCGCACCACCACCAGGCCGCCGGGGCGCACCTCGATGGCCATCGTGCGGCGGGCGGAGCGGATCAACTGATAGTCGGGCAGTGTGTCCAAAGAAGCCTCCTTATACTGAACGAATGAGTTCAGTATTAAAACAAAATAAGACGCCATAGGCGTCTATCCCCGTCAAAAGCGAGCGAATTGATGGTGTATCAGCGGCGACGCCTGCCGCCACCAAAGAGGGCCTGCACCGAATCCTTCACCCGCATGGGCAGCTGCTGGTGCCGCTTGACCTGCACGGCGGCATCCAGCGCCAGCGAGCGGTACTGCATGTTCTCGGGCTCCCGGCGCACCGCCTCGCGGAAGCTGCGGTGCGCGGTGTCATACTCCTTGAAGGCCATGAGGATTTCGCCTTGCAGGGCGTACCAGTCCGCGTCCTTCTCCTCGGCGCGGCTGAGGTGCAGCAGGGCGCTTTCCAGCTGCCCCTGCTCCATCAGCCGCCGGGCGGTTGCCAGCGCCTGCTCAATGGGCACCTTGGCAAAGGCGTGCACCTTGCTCTTGGCGGCCTGGCGGACGGCCTTTTCGTAGGCCAGGTTCAGCTCCACCATGCGGCGCTGGGCCTCCGCCTGCTGCACGGGGTCGGTAAACAGATCCGGGTGATATTGCTTGGCCCGGCTGTGATAGGCCTTTTTTATCTGTTCCCTGTTGGCGTCTTCGGCGACGCCCAATATTTCAAAAGCGTTCAATCGCTCATCCCTTTTCTGTGCCTACTCCGCCGCTTCGCGGTGGATGTCGGCGCCCAGCGAGCTGAGCTTGTCCTCCAGGCGTTCATAGCCGCGGGCGATGAAGCCCGGGTTGAAGATCTCGGTCATGCCGCTGGCCATGAGGCCGGCTATCACCAGCGCGGCGCCGCCGCGCAGGTCAGTGGCCGTGACCGGGGCGCCGCGCAGCTGCGGCACGCCCTCGATGTAGGCGGTCTTGCCGGAAATGATCACCTTGGCGCCCATGCGGCGCATCTCGTCCAGGTGCTTGAAGCGGTTGTCAAAGATGTTTTCGATGACCTCGCTGTGGCCGCCGGCGCGGGTCAGCAGCGCGCTCATGGGCTGCTGCAGGTCGGTGGGAAAGCCGGGGTACTCCTGCGTGCTCAGCCGGATGGGCCTGTGCCCGCGGCGGATGCGTACCCAGATCACATCGTCCTGGCTGGATACGGACACGCCCATCTCCAGCAGCTTGGCGCTCAGCGCCTCCATATGGGTGGGGATGGTGCCGTGGATGGCCACGTCCCCCCGGGTGGCGGCGGCGGCGATCATCAGCGTGCCCGTCTCAATCTGGTCGGGGATGACGGTGTAGGTGCCGCCGTGCAGATGCTCCACCCCGCGGATGCGGATGGTATCGGTGCCGGCACCCTTGATCTTGGCGCCCATGGAGTTGAGGAAGTTGGCCACGTCGACCACATGGGGCTCGCGCGCCGCGTTGGTCAGCACCGTGTTGCCGCGGGCTCGCACGGCGGCCAGCATCACGTTGATGGTGGCGCCTACGGTGACCATGTCAAAGTTGATGATGGTGCCCGTCAGGCTGCCCTTGAGGCCCATCATGCCGTTGTATTCGGATATCTCGCTGCCCAGGGCGCTGAAGCCCTTGATGTGTTGATCGATGGGGCGGGAGCCGATATCGCACCCGCCGGGGTAACCCACATCGGCCGTGCCGTAGCGGCCCAGCAGCGCGCCCATGAAGTAGTAACTGGCCCGCATCATCTGGGAATATTGGAAGGGCACGGTGGCGCTTTTGACGCTGCGGGGGTCGATGGTCATGCGCTTTTCCGCAGTATTGAAATCCACCTTGGCGCCCAGCTCCAGCAAAATGCGGTGCAGTACGCGCACGTCCTCGATGTCGGGCAGGTTTTCGATGATGCAGGGCTCCTCGCACAGCAGCGTGGCCGGGATGACCGCCAGCGAGGTGTTCTTGCCTCCGGATACATAGGTATCGCCATTCAGGGGCTGCTCCCCCCGGATAACGAGCTTGTACCTGTCCATCGGCATCCTCCTGCACCTGTTGGTGATGCGCAAGTATAGCACAGGCGCGCTGAAAGTGTAAAGGAAACTGCTCTGCTGTGCAGGGGGCGCCCGGGGCAAAGCCCTGACCGCATCAGGTTTTTCTTCCCGAAGCTGGGGAAAGGACCAGGGGAGTTGAAGTAATTATTATAATTCTAATATTAGAATTTGTTTAATTCTGAAAAACCTGGATATATTCATAGAGAACATCATTTACAGGAGGTATTCCCACCATGGATCAAAACACCACCGTCAACCGCATGCCCCTCATCGGCGAGCCGGCGCCCGCCTTCACCGCTGTGACCACCCAGGGCCCCATTAACTTCCCCGCCGACTACAAGGGCAAGTGGGTCATTCTGTTCTCTCACCCGGCCGATTTTACGCCCGTGTGCACCACCGAGTTCATGACCTTTGCTAACATGGCCGATGAGTTCAAGGCCATCAACACCGAGCTGGTTGGCTTGTCCGTCGACTCGCTGTACGCCCACATCGCCTGGCTGCGCCGCATTCAGGAGCTGGAGTGGAACGGCATGAAGGATATCGAGGTCAAGTTCCCGCTGATTGAGGACATCCGCATGGACGTTGCCCGCCAGTATGGCATGATTCAGCCCGGCCAGAGCAACACCCAGGCTGTGCGCGCCGTGTTTGTGGTAGACCCAGAGGGCAAGATCCGCACCATTTTGTACTACCCGCTGAGCACCGGCCGCAACATGGACGAGATCAAGCGCATCATTCTGGCGCTGCAGAAGGCCGACAAGGATTCGGTGGCCACCCCCGCCAACTGGCGGCCCGGCGACGACACCATCGTGCCCACCGCCGGCTCCTGCGGCACCGCCAAGGAGCGCATGGAGAGCACCGACGAGAATCAGTACTGCCTGGATTGGTTCCTGTGCTTCCGCCGCGAGCAGAAGTAAGCTGACGCGCACCATACTGTTTCACGCAAGCCGCCGGAATGTCCGGCGGCTTTTGCGTGTCAACAAACCTAAGGGAGGTGTCGGAGGGTGAAACCCTCTGACTGCAATCCGCGCCAGCGACATGTGCGGTGGCGCGGCAGGCCTTGCGTAAGCAAGGGCTACAACGCCCTCCGCCGCCCGGGAACGAAGTGACAGGCGGAGGGCCAAAGGCCTGACCATCAAAAAACCACAGTTTTTTGATGGCGTGAAGCCGCCGGAATGTCCGGCGGCTTTTCATGTGTGGCGGTTGCATAACAGCAGACAAACTGCATATTGCCTGGCGGCCGCCCCGCCTGATGCGCTGCGCATTTTACCGGGTGGTCAAGCGAATACCCGGGCTCAAGATAATTTTTTGCCGGATTGACAGGGGAATGAACATGCGATATAATGAATATGTGAACAAATAAACAAATCAAGGAGGACGCCCGCTTGAAGAAACTTCTTTCCCTTTTGCTGACCCTGTCGCTCGTGCTGGGACTGCCGGCAGCCCTGGCCAATGCAGCCTACCCGGATGGGGTGCACAACGGCACCGCCCCAGGCATGATGGGCAACATCGAAGTGGCCGTGACCGTAAACGGCGGCAAAATTGAAAAGATCGACATCCTCTCCCACAGCGAGACACCTGGCCTGAGCGACCCTGCCTTTGAGCAGGTGCCCGCAGCGATGATTGAGGCCCAGGGGTGGGAAGTGGATGCCGTCGGCGGGGCCACCGTCACATCCGATGCGCTTGTTGAAGCGGTGAAAAACGCGCTGACCGGCGGCGGGACAGAGGCCGTTGCGGACATTCCCTTTGAGCAGGCGGATGTCATCGTGGTGGGGGCGGGCATGGCCGGCCTGACCAGCGCGGTGCGTGCGGCAGAGCTGGGCCTCAACGTGCTGCTGCTGGAGCAGCAGCCCAGCGTAGGCGGCTCGGCCATGGTGGCCGGCGGCACGCTGCTGGGCGCCGGCACGCGTATGCAGGCGGAAGCCGACATCGCCGACAGCCCCGAGCTGTGCTTTGCCGACTTTGTGCGGCTGGGCGGCGCAGGCACCTTTAATGAGGAGATCGCGCGCGAGTTCAGCGAGATCTCCGGCGAAGCGGTGGACTGGCTGGATGATATGGGCGCTGACTTCGGCGACCGCAAGCCTTATTTCGGCGTCTATCAGCCGCTGAACGTGGCGCGCAACTACTCGGGCAACGGAGGCGCTGCTACCTTCATCAAGACCCTCAGCGAAAAGCTGGACAACTACCTGGGCAAGAACGCGTACTTGTCACTTAATACCAGGGTAGAATCCCTGCTGACCGATGGCGAGCTCAAGGTGGTGGGCGTCAAGGCGACACTGGCCGATGGAACCACAGCCGAATACCTGGCCCCGGCCACCATCATCTGCACCGGCGGATACGGTGGGTCGGAGTCGCTGCTGACGGAACACAATTTTGACAATGTGCTGTCCACCTCCCCCAGGTTTGTCACCGGGGATGGCTATCGCTGGCTGGCGTCGCTCAATGCCGCGTTCACCAACATGGACTTCTGCACCTCCTATGCGGGTGGCATCCGCACCCATGCGGACGACTTCTTCAACTTCAGCTACTACAATACCACCAACGGCGCCCTGTGGGTGGACATTCACGGGCAGCGCATGGCTGATGAAACAGGCGCTGATTCCAAGGTAAAAAGCGATTCCTGGAGCAATGCCGAGCAAAACCTGGTCTACACCGTATTCAGCAAGGATATGCTGATTCCGGACGCCAAGGTGTTCAGCTCCGGCCCCTGGGGCAGCATCGCGGAAGAGTTTGACCCCTTCATGGCCTCGCTGGTTGAAAAGGGAGTCGGCTTTGAGGCGGACACCGTGGAAGCGCTGGCAGAAAAGGCCGGCCTGCCGGTGGATGCGTTCGCGGCCACCATCCAGGCGTATAACGATGGGTGTGCTAGCGGCCAGGATGCCTTCGGCCGCACCAAGCAGCTGGTGGCGATGGACAAGGGACCGTTCTATGCGGTCAAGACCATGCCCTATGTGATGATTACATCCGGCGGCCCGATGATGACCGCTGATTGCGAAGTGGTCAACAACGATGGCCTGGTCATTGAAGGCGTCTATATCGCCGGTGAAATTGTCGGCATGGCCAATGTGGGCGGCCTCAACTCCATCGGCGGCATGGGCCATGGCAACTGCCTGACCTGGGGCAAACAGGCTGCAGAGGTGATTGCCGCAAAATTAGGCAAGTAATAGTCAACCGTCGTATCTTTGTTGGGGCTGTCGCGGGGCGACAGCCCCTTCTCCGTGGTATACTGCTGTTTGGAGGGCCTATGCACGAAATCACCATCCCCAGCTTTGACATCGCGCTGACCGCGGACAGCGGCCAGTGCTTTCGCTTTGACCATTTGGGCGGGCAGGATTACCGCGTCATCGCCCACGGGCGGGTGCTGACCATCCGGGACCTGGGCGGCGACCGCTTCCTGCTGGATTGCGGGCAGGCCGAGTTTGACGCCCTGTGGCGGCACTACCTGGACCTGGAGACGGACTACGCCGCGATCGTGGCCGGGCTGCCTGAGGAAGATGCCTTTTTGCAGGCGGCGGCGCGGTATGCCGGCGGGCTGCGCATCCTGCGGCAGGAGCCGTGGGAGGCGCTGATCGGCTTCATCATCAGCCAGCGCAAAAACCTGGGCACCATCAAGGGCTGCGTGGCCGCCCTGAGCCGCCGCTTTGGTACACCCATCCCGGGCACTGACGCACATGCCTTCCCCACGCCGCAGCAGCTGGCCGCCGCCTCGCTGGAGGCCCTCAACGCCTGCGCCCTGGGCTACCGCAGCCGCTACATCCAGCAGACCGCCCGCCTGGTTGCCGATGGCACCCCGGACCTGGCGGCCCTATCCGCCGCGCCCGATGACGCGCTGCGCGCGGCGCTGGTCAGTCTGCCGGGCGTGGGCGTCAAGATTGCCGACTGCGTGATGCTGTTCGGCTACCACCGCACGCGCGCCTTTCCCCACGATGTGTGGATCAACCGCGTGGTGGAGCGGGAGTACGGCGGCCGCTCGCCGGCAGACAGCCTGGGGCCCTATGCCGGGGTAATTCAGCAGTATATGTTCTGCTACGCCCGCGGCCCGGCCTACCGGCAGCAGCAGGCGCCCGGCGGCCCCGTTTCCGATGGATGACCGCATCCGCATCGCAGATTCGACCAAATCCCCTGCGGCAAACCAACATATTTTGAAATTTTAAGCCCCCGCACTTGCACATTCCGGCCCAACCAAGTAGAATGTTGACACCATGTGAAGGAGGATACCCTCAATGAAAAAACTGATCGCAACCATTCTGGTCCTGATGCTGGCCCTCCCCGTCCTTGCCTTTGGCGAGGCTGCGCCCGTCAAGGGCACCATTGTGCTGGGCATCTACGAGCCGGCCAGCGGCGACAGCGGCGCGGGCGGCAAGCAGGAGACGCTGGGCATCCGCTACGCCAACTACGTCGCCCCCACGGTGGAGCTGTCTGACGGCGTGTACGAGATTAAGCTGGTCGAGGTGGACAACCAGTCCTCCACCGACAAGGCGCCCACCGCCGCGCAGACGCTGGTGAGCGAGGGCAGCTCCATCGCGCTGGGCAGCTATGGCTCCTCGGTATCCATTGCCGCGGCCGATATTTTTGACGCTGCCGGCCTGGTGGCCGTGGGTATCAGCTGCACCAACCCCCAGGTGACTCTGGGCAACCCGCTGTACTACCGCATCTGCTACCTGGATCCCTTCCAGGGCACGGTGCTGGCCAGCTTCGCCATGGAGGAGTACGGCGCCAAGAAGGCCTATACCCTGGCTCAGCTGGGCAACGACTATGACGTGGGCCTGGTCAACTACTTCACCGAGGCGTTCAAGGCTGCCGGCGGCGAAGTGATGGGCGAGACCTTCCCCGAGGGCACCAGCGATTTCACCGCCTACCTGACCAAGGCGGTCAACGAAGGGGCCGAGGTTATCTTCTCCCCCACCTCCACCACCTATGCGGCGCAGATCATCACCCAGGCTGCCGGCGCCGGCGTCAAGATCCCGATTCTGGCGGGCGACACCTGGGACAGCTCGGTCATTCTGGACGCGGCCAAGGGCACCGAGGTGAGCGTGGCGGTATCCACCTTCTTTGACGAGGGCGACACCTCCAGCGTGGCGGCCGAATTCGTCAAGGACTTCAAGGAGTGGCTGAATGCCAACCCCGACATGCTGGCCAACAACGGCGGCAACGACATCGTGGCGGCCGTGTCCGCCCTGGGCTATGACGGCTACATGGTGGCCCTGGAGGCCCTCAAGAAGGCCGACTCGGGCGACCGGCAGGACATTGCCGACATCATGGACGAAGTCACCTTTGATGGCGTGACCGGCGCCATCGTGTTTGGCGAGAACGGCGACGCCGTGCGCGACCAGGCCTTCATCAAGAAGAGCGACAATGCCACCGGCGCCTGGGCCTTTGTGAAGGTGCAGGGCATCACCGCGAAGTAACTGACCGGACAACCGGATCTGACCGGACACAGGGGGCCGACTGGTTCGGCCCCCCCTTTTTCAAGGGAGCGCAGCATGACAGATTTTATTAGCGCCAACCTGCCCTACCTGCTGGGCGGCATTTCGGTGGGCGGGCAGTATGCCCTGATTGCCATTGGCTATACCATGGTCTATGGCATATTGCGGCTGATCAACTTTGCCCACGGCGACATCTTCACGGTGGCCGGCTTTCTGATGGTGTACATGAGCGCCACCATGCCCATTGGGGTGTCCCTGCCGCTGACCATCGCCCTGACGGTGCTGCTGGGCTTTCTGGTGGAGCGCGCGGCCTACAAGCCCCTGCGCGATGCGCCCCGCATGTCCATCATGATATCGGCCATCGGGGTGAGCTATCTGCTGCAAAACCTCATGTGGTATGTGACGGGCGGCCTGGCCAAGCAGTACCCCCGCCTGCCCTGGATATCGGACTCGGTCACCATCTTCACGGCCACCACCAAAATGGTCACGCTGGTGACGCCTGTACTCACCCTGGCGCTGGTGGTGGCGCTGGTGCAGCTGATCAACCACAGCCGCATCGGCATGGCCATGCGCGCCGTCAGCAAGGACTTTGAGACGGCCAAGCTCATGGGCATCAAGATCGACCGGGTGATATCCATCACGTTCATCATCGGCAGCTTTTTGGCGGCGGTGGGCAGCGCGCTGTACTTCACCAACTACACCGCCGTCACCCCCACGGTGGGCGCCATGCCCGGGCTCAAGGCCTTTGTGGCCGCGGTGTTCGGCGGCATCGGCTCCATCCCTGGGGCCGTGATCGGCGCCTTTTTGATCGGCGTCAGCGAAAACATCATCAAGGCCCTGGGCCTGACCACCTTTTCGGATGCGTTCACCTTCGCGCTGCTGATCCTCATCCTCATCTTCAAGCCCACCGGCCTGTTCGGCGAGGCGGCTCACGACAAGGTATAGGAGGGCAGCCATGAAGAAAGCAAAGATTGTTCTATCCCTGCTGCTGATCATCGCCGCGGTGGCGCTGGTCGGCTACACCCTGTCCTCCCAGGGCGATCTGCACGACCTGGTGATGCGGCTGGACCCGCAAAACCTGGCCGCCGCCGACAGCCGCATGCAAAAGGCGCGCGACCGCGTGCTGGACGGCCTGCCCGAGGGCGACCGCACCAAGGACCTGCGCAACCTGGACCGCTACCTGGAGGGCTACGGCCCGCAGCTGGAATTAGACGGCGAAAATGGGCTGGAGCTGTTTGTCTACCGCAACGGCCCCTCGCTGCTGGCGGCGGGCATCGCGCTGGCGGTCATCGGCGCTGCGCTGCTGATTACCCAGCTGAAGGCTCTGGCCAAGTACCGCAAGCCCGCCGTCTACCTGGCGCTGGCCGCGCTGCTGTATGCCGGCGTATACATTGTGGAAAACATCGCCGGCGCCTCCAGCATGCTGATGACGGTGCTCAAAAAGGGTGCCATCTACGCGCTGATCGCGGTGAGCATGAACCTGCTCAATGGCTTCACCGGGCTGTTTTCCCTGGGGCAGGCGGGCTTTATGCTGGTGGGGGCGTACACCTACGCCATCTTCACCATCGCGTCAGACAGCCGCATTCAGGTATACCAGTACTACGACGGCGGCCTGGTGCAGTTTGCCCTGCCCACGCTGGTGGCCATCGTGCTGGCCGGGCTGGTGGCGGCCTTCTTCGCCTACCTGATCGGGCTGCCGGTGCTGCGCCTCAAGAGCGACTACCTGGCCATCGCCACGCTGGGCTTTGCCGAGATCATCCGCGCCATCTTCCAGTACGATGGCCTGGGCCCCATCACCAATGGCTCCAACCTGCTGCGCAAGTTCACCACCTTTGACACGGCGCTGTTTCCCTTTGCGGTGGCGGGGGCGTGCATCGCGCTGATCGTGCTGCTGATTCATTCCACCTACGGGCGCAGCTTCAAGGCCATCCGCGATGACGAGGTGGCCGCCGAGGCCATGGGCATCAACCTGTTCCGTCACAAGCAGATGAGCTTTGTAATCAGCAGCTTCTTTGCCGGCGTGGGCGGGGCGCTGCTGGCCATGTACCAGACCACCGTGCAGGCCAGCGCCTTCAAAGCCTCCATGACCTATGAAATACTGCTCATCGTGGTCATCGGCGGCATGGGCTCCATCACGGGCTCCATTCTGGCCAGCTTCCTGTTTGTGGCCAGCAGCGAGTGGTGGCTGCGCTTCCTGGACAACGAGCTGGTCATCGGCGGCGTGCAAATCCCGCTGCTGCGCAGCGGCTTTCGCATGGTGGTGTTTTCGGTGGTCATCATGGTGATGGTGCTGTTCTACCGCCGGGGCATCATGGGGGATAAGGAGTTCAACTTCTCCAGCCTGTTTAAGCCCCGGGTAAAGAAGGGGGGTGGCGTCCGTGGCTGATCATGCATTGATGCTTCGGGATATCACCATGCAGTTTGGCGGCGTGGTGGCGGTGGACAACCTGTCCCTGCATGTGGAACAGGGCGAGATCGTGGCCCTCATCGGCCCCAACGGCGCCGGCAAGACCACGGCCTTCAACTGCATCACCGGCGTGTACAAGCCCACCAACGGGCAGGTGTACTACCAGGATCAGCTGATCGTCAGCAATCATCCCCAGGGCAAGATGAAGGCCCTGTACGCCGGGCAAAACAAGGATGCCTACAAGCAGGTGCTGGAGCCCACGCCCGACCGCATCACCAAGCTGGGCCTGGCCCGCACCTTCCAGAACATCCGCCTGTTTAAGACGCAGACGGCCTTTGAAAACGTGCTCATCGCCACCCACCTGCACCGCACCAGCAACCTGCTGACGGCTACGCTGCGCCTCAACCACGCCGAGGAAAAGCGCATGCGCCAGCACGCGCTGGACATGCTGGAGGTGGTGGGCCTGGCAGATCTCAAGGACGAGCTGGCCACCAGCCTGCCCTACGGCATGCAGCGCCGGCTGGAGATCGCCCGCGCCCTGGCCACCAAGCCGCGCCTGCTGCTGCTGGATGAGCCGGCCGCCGGCATGAACCCGCAGGAGACCGACGACCTGGGCCGCTTCATCGTGGATATCAAGCAGCGTTTCGACCTGACGGTCTTCCTGATTGAGCACCACATGGACCTGGTGATGGACATCTCCGACCGCATCTATGTAATCGACTTTGGCCGCCTGATCGCCACCGGACGCCCCGACGAGGTGCAGGACAACCCGGACGTCATCACGGCCTATCTGGGGGTGGATGAAGAATGAGCTTGCTGACAGTGCGGGACCTGAAGGTCAGTTACGGCGGCATCGAGGCGCTCAAGGGCATCTCGTTTGACGTGGACGAGAAGAAGATCGTCACCCTCATCGGCGCCAACGGCGCCGGAAAATCCACCACTCTGCGCGCCATCTCCGGCCTGGTGCCGATCAAGGCCGGGGCCATCACCTTTGAAGGGCGGGACATCACCTCCCTGGATACCTCGCAGATCGTGGCCCAGGGCGTGGTGTTGGTGCCCGAAGGGCGCCGCGTGTTCCCCAACCTGACGGTGCTGGAAAACCTCAAGATCGGCGCTTACCTGCGCCGCGACCAGGCCGAGATCAAGAAGGCCACCGAGTATGTGTTTGAGCGCTTCCCCCGCCTTGAGGAGCGGCACTGGCAGATGGCCGGCACCCTGTCGGGCGGCGAGCAGCAGATGCTGGCCGTGGGCCGCGCGCTGATGGCCCGGCCCCGCCTGCTGATGATGGACGAGCCGTCGCTGGGCTTGGCCCCGCTGGTGGTGCGCGATATCTTCTCCATCATCCACCGCCTGGCGGAGGAGGGCATCACCATCTTGCTGATCGAGCAAAACGCCAACGCCGCCCTGCGCGCCGCCGACACCGGCTACGTGATGGAAACCGGCCGCATCACCCTGACCGGCACCGGCGAGGAGCTGCTGAGCAACCAGGCCATCCGCGATGCATATTTGGGGGCGAAAAGGGGGAAGAGGGCGCAGGGGGAAAAGGCGCCGCTCGCTCAGCAAGACGCGCCGATCGCCAACCCCGGTATTGCTTTGGAGTAGAGTTAGACCTTTATTACACTCCCCACGCTGCCCGCAGCGCGGCCACTGCCTCGTCAATCTGGTCGTCCCGCAGGCCGGCAAAGCCCATCACCACGGTGCTGGGCTTTGCTTTTGCCTGACGGCAGTATTCACTCAACCCGTGTAGGGGGATGCCAGCGGCGGCGGCCCGGTCCACCAGGGCCTGTTCGCTCAGCTGGGGGATGGTCAGCAAGAAGTGCAGCCCGGCCTGCTCGCCGGACACGCTGGCGCCGGGGATGTCCGACAGCTGTGCCAGCAGCCTTTGCAGGCGCGCGGCGTAGGCGTTGCCCGCCCGGCGCAGGTGGCGCGTATAGTGGCTCTCCGCGATGAAGCGGGCCAGCGTGTGCTGTTCAAAGCGGGAGACGGTCTCCCCGGTCTTGTACAGGCCCTGGCGGTGGCGGGCCAGCAGGGCATCCGGCAGCACCATGTAGGCCAGGCGCATGGAGGGGGCCAGGCTGCGGCTGAAAGTGCCGATGTAGGCCACCGGCGCGTCATGGATCATCCCTTGCAGTGCCGGCAGCGGGCGGGACTGGTGGCGGAACTCACTGTCGTAGTCGTCCTCGATGATCAGGCGGCCGGGCTGTTCGCCCGCCCAGCGCAGCAGCTCGCTGCGGCGGCCGGCCGGCATGGACAGCCCCAGGGGAAACTGGTGGCTGGGCATCACGTAGCAGATGTTGGCCCGGCTGTCGCGCAGCCGGGCGCTGGACATGCCCGCCTCATCCACGGGCAGGGACAGCACGGACAGCCGCTGTCGGCCGCACGCGCGGTACAGGCCGTGGTAGCCCGGGTCTTCCGCCGCCACCACGCTGCCCTCGGGCAGCAATTGCAGCAGCACGCCCAGCAGGTAGTCGGCGCCGGCGCCGATGACGATGCGCTCCGGCCCGGCCCGCAGCGCGCGGTATTGGTACAAAAAGTCGCTCAGCGCGGCCCGCAGCGGCCAGTCGCCTTGGGGGTCGCCGCGCTGCAGCAGGTCGGGCCGGTGGTGCAGGGTCTCCCGCATCAGGCGCATCCACGCCCGGTGAGGAAACAGCGAGGCATCCGTGGCCGAGGTGCTGAAGTCAAAGCGCGGAGCGGGCCCAGCCGCGGGCTGTGCAATGGGCTGCGGGGCCGGCCCGCCCTCGGGCAGGGGCTGTACGGCGTTGACAAAGAAGCCCCGCTTCTCCTGCGGGCGTATGTAGCCCTCGTCCTGCAAAAGGCCATAGGCGGCGCTGACCGTGCTCTCGCTCACGCGCAGGTGGCGGCTGAGCGCCCGGCGCGAGGGCAGGCGCGCGTCCCGCGGGATGCGGCCGCGGCCGATCTCACTGGCGATGTGGCGGTACAGCTGCTCGTACAGCGGCTGGTCGGCGGCCGGGTTCAGCTGGCAGGTGATCTCCATGGCATCTCCTCATCTGGTATGGTGATAAGTTCGTGTTCTGGCACTTTACAGGATACCAGCATCTGCTATCATTGTAGCAAAGAGGTTGCACCTGTCAAGGAGGGCCATGAAATGAGCAACAAGCGCACCGTATCGGCGGCCGGTCTGGCTTTTGCGGGCATGATGACCGCGCTGGTCTTTGTATCCAACTACCTCAGCATCCCGACTGCCTTTTCCAGGCTGCATGTGGCCAACGCCGTGTGCATGCTGGCCGGCATGCTGTTTGGCGGCGTGCGCGGCGGCATCATCGCCGGGCTTGGTTCGGCGCTGTTTGACCTGACTTTCCCGGCCTATGTGGCCGAAAGCTGGATCACCTTTATCAACAAAGGGGCCATGGCGCTGGCCTGCGGCCTGGTCGTCAACGACAAGCAGAACACCTTCAGCCGCCCGGTGCTGGCTGTCATCGGCAGCATGACGGGGGCCGTGCTGTACATCACTCTGTACCTGCTCAAGAGCTATATCCAGATCCGCTGGGTCACCCCCGTGCCGGCGGAGACCGTGGCCCCCGCTTTGGTAGGCAAGCTGAGCAGCTCGGCCATCAACGGCCTGTTCGCCGTGATCGTGGCGCCGCTGCTGTATGGGGCATTGTACCCCGCGCTCAACAAGGCGGGGCTGTACAATCATCTGCGAGGGTAATACGCGACAGAGGCAACCGCTGTCCTACCGGTACAGGCAGGACAGCGGTTTTATCATTTGAAAAACTCATTTTCTGATGGAGCTTTACAGCACCTTCTCCAAAAACGCCTTGGCCCGGTCTGACTTGGGGGTGGAGAAGAAGACATCGGGCGGGGCGTCCTCCACCAGGATGCCCTCATCTAAAAAGCAGATGCGGTCGGCGATCTCGCGGGCGAAACCCATCTCGTGGGTGACCAGCACCATGCTGATGCCGCTCTCCACCAGCGCCTTGATGACGGCCAGCACCTCCTTGACCATCTCCGGGTCCAGGGCGGAGGTTGGCTCGTCAAACAAAAGGTACTCGGGCTCCATGCACAGGGCGCGGGCGATGGCCACGCGCTGCTTTTGCCCGCCGGACAGGGTGGCGGGGTATACGTCCTTCTTGTCCATCAGGCCCACAGTGTTGAGCAGCGTCAGCGCCTTTTGCTCGGCCTCCTGGCGGCTGAGCTTGTTCACATGCATGGGCGCGTACACCATGTTTTCCATCACCGTCATGTGGGGGAACAGGTTGAAGTGCTGAAACACCATGCCGATGCGGCGGCGGGTGTAGTGGTCGTCCACGCGGTGCTCCCGCTCGATGCGGCGCATGAGGTCCAGGTAGGGCCGGCCCTCCCGGGGCTTGAGCAGATCCTGCTCCTTGATGCGGCGCACGATGTCCAGGTCCTCCGGGCTGTCGGGCGGCAGCTGCCGCTCCTGCGCCATATGGCGGTAGGTGTTGGAGGCGCGGATCACGTCAAAGTGCAGGTAGGGATCAGGCGGGGTGATCAGCTTGCCGTCGATCCAGATTTCGCCGTAGGTGGGCCGCTCCAGCAGGTTGATGGAGCGCAGCAGCGTCGACTTGCCCGAGCCGGACGGCCCGATGATGCACACCACCTCGCCGTCGGATACCTTGAGGCTGATGCCGCGCAGCACCTGCAATTGGCCGAAAGACTTGTACAGGCCCTTAATGTCGATCACTCTTGTTCACCTGCCTTTCCAACAGCTTGCCCAGCAGCGACAGCAGCATCACCAGCACATAGTAGAACACCGATATGAAAAAGAACGGCTCAAAGGCGCGGTAGGTGGCCGTCTGCACCGACTGCCCCACGCGCAATATGTCCACCAGGCCGATGGAGGCGATGAGGGTGGTGTTTTTCAATAGGCTAATAAACTCGTTGACGATGCTGGGCATCACGCTTTTGATGGCCTGGGGGAAGATGATGTCCTTCATCATGCCGGGGTAGCGCACGCCCAGGGCGGTGGCTGCCTCAAACTGGCCGCGGTCGATGCCCCGGATGCCGCCGCGCAGGGATTCGGACAGGTAGGCGGCCGAGTTCATGGCGAATATCAGCGTGCCCGCCTGAAAGGCGTTGAACCGAAGGCCGGTCACCAGCGGGATGCCAAAGTACATCATGAACACCTGCACCATCAGCGGCACGCCGCGGAAGATGGAGGTGTAAAAGGCCGCCAGCCAGTTGAGGGGCTTGACCGGCAGTATTTTAAAAAGCGACAGGGGGATGGCCAGCACAATGCCCAGCAGCAGCGCGCTGATCGTCACCTGCAGGGTGACCAACAGTGCGCTGCCAAACTGGGGCAGATAGGGGATCAGGATGTCAAACTTAAACTGCATTCAGCCGCGTACTCCCTCCCCTGTCATAGATAATAATCAATACAGCCACTTCTGAATCAGGTCGGGCAGGAGGCCTGAGGCGGTCATCTTTTCCAGCTCGGCGTTGAACAGGTCCTTCAGCTCGCTGCCCTTGGGGAAGGCGATGGAGTACTGATCGGCCACGCCCTCGTTGAGGGTGAAGTAGGTGAGCAGCGCCTCGCCGTTGGCGCCAAGCACCGTGGCCACCAACTTTTTGCTGCCGTTGCTGCTGGTGAGGCCGGCCACCACGCCATCGCTGCCCTGGGCCACGGCCATGCCCACTGCGGCCTGGCCCTGGTAGGTCTTCAAAGTGGTGCCCTTGATGCCCTTGATGACGTTTTCATAGTTGGTGCCCTGGGAGCAGGCGATGGTCTGGCCCTCCAACTTCTCCGGGCTGTCGATGGGCGAGCCCACCAGCGTCACGCAGCCCACCTTGGTGGAGGCGTAGGGGTTGGAGAAGTCCACCACCTCTGCGCGGGCTTCGGTGTAGCTCATGCCGCTGATGACAAAGTCCACCCCGCCGGTCTGCAGGGCGCCCACCAGCGAGGCAAAGGCCATGGGCGTGATCTCAAAGGTGAAGCCCAGCTCCTTGGACAGGTGCTTGATGATGTCGATGTCCAGGCCCTCGTAGCCGGTCTCGTCGGTGGTGGAAATGGTCTCAAAGAACATGAAGTCCGGGCTCATGGCGATGACCAGGTGCTTGCCCTCCAGGGGCTTTTTGTCGGCCTGCTCCGCGTGGACGGGCAGCAGCGCCAGGCCCATCATCAGGGCCAGTGCCAGGCACAGGGTTTTCTTGATCATGGATTTCATTTTCTTTCTCCTTTTTCTTGTACTAAACTCTAACCTTACCGCTTTGATGGGACTTGTCTTTTTCCGCCTGCGCATTGCCTTTCTCGGTCAGCTTAGCGCCGCTATGCCTCCCTCATTCGGCTTCACGCAGCCGAAAAAATCCCGCGCCCATCCTTGCGCTAACGTTTTCGTTTAGTACTCTTAAAGCATTTCTTTTTTGATGCCCAGGTGCAGCGTCTTGTGGTAGTCGATGTTGTCGTAGATCATGTCGTCGATCATGGGGGAGAACTGTTGCCACTCGGCCAGGCTCAGCGCCTCCAGCGGCTTTTGCTGCTGCTCGGCATAGAGCACAGCCTGCCCCACAATGCCGTGCGCGTCCCGGAAGGGCACGCCCCGGCGCACCAGGTAGTCGGCCACCTCGGTGGCGTTCATGAAGCCCGTTTGCAGCGTACATCGCAGGCGCTCCTCCCGCACCATCATGGTGGCAATCACCCCGTCCATCACCGTCAGGCAGCTAAGCGTGGTGTTCATCGCGTCGTGGAAGGCATTTTTGTCCTCCTGCATATCCTTGTTGTAGGCAAGGGGCAGGCCCTTCATCACGGTCAGCAGGCCCATCAGGTGGCCGTACACGCGGCCGGTTTTGCCGCGGATCAGCTCCACGCTGTCCGGGTTTTTCTTCTGCGGCATGATGCTGGAGCCCGTGGCGTAGCGGTCGTCCAGCTGCACGAAGGCAAACTCCTGGCTGGAAAAAATCACCAACTCCTCACACAGGCGGGACAGGTGCATCATGATGAGGCCCATGGCGGCCAGCGCCTCGATGAGGTAATCCCGGTCGCTCACGCCGTCCAGAAAGTTGGCATGCGGCCGGGCAAACCCCAGCAGCTGTGCCGAGTAGGCCCGGTCAACATTGTGGGTGGTGCCGGCCAGCGCCCCGCAGCCCAGCGGGCACTCATCCATGCCCGCGATCGCATCGTTGACGCGGCGCAGGTCGCGCGCCAGCATGGCGTGGTAGGCCATCAGCCAGTGCTTCACCGTGACGGCCTGGGCGCGCTGCAGGTGGGTGTAGCCGGGCATGGGGATGGGGTGCTGCTCGGCCCTGGCCTGCAGGGTGTCCATCAGCTGTTGCAGCTGTTGGGCCAGCTGCCCGCAGCGGGCGCGGGCGTACAGCTTCATGTCGGTGTTTACCTGATCGTTGCGGCTGCGCGCGGTGTGCAGCACCTTGGCGGCATCGCCGATGCGCTCGCGCAGCTTCACCTCGGTATAGGTATGCACATCCTCGTAGTTGTCATCGGGCACCAGCGTGCCCGCCTGCACATCGTGCAGCATGCCTTGCAGGCCCCGGTCGATGGCCTCGCCCTGCTGGGGTGTGATCAGGCCAACATGGGCCAGCATCTTCGCGTGGGCGATGCTGCCCTGTATATCGGCCTCCAACAGCCAGCCCGTGCGCCCGGCGATGTTGTGAAACTGCGCCATATCCGCAGCAACGCTCCCCCGGAAGCGCCCACCCCACAGCTTGTCCTCGTACCCTGCCTGCATTCCTTCGCCCTCCATGCGGCGCATCATAGCACATAAAAATGCAGATGTAAAGCATGGATATACACAATAAAGCTGTTTTGGACTTGTTTTTCATGGATGTTCGCATAGACATGCAAAAACCGGCCCAATTTGGACCGGTTACTCAATCGGGGGTTAGAGGGGGTGGCTACTCCGCCTGCTCCTGCGGCATCTCCACCTCATCCTCGGTGTACACCGGGATGCCCTCGTCCAGCATCATCCGGGCAAGCATCCCGTTGCCGGGGACAAGCGTGCCGGAAAAGCTTCCGTCGTAGATCATGCCCTTGCCGCAGGAGGGGCTGCGCGCCTTTAATATGGCGGCCTCGCACCCCAGCAGGTGATACAGCCGCAGTGCCTCCTGCGCGCCGCGGGCAAAGGCCGCCGTGCGGTCCTCCCCATGGCGGTCGGTGATGCGGCCCTCCTGCCATTCGCAGGCCGGGCGGGGCGTGGGCAGGCCGCCCAGCTGCTCCGGGCATACCGGGATGAGCTGGTGGTCCGTCAATTGCGCCGTCACCGCCGGGCAAAACTTGCTCTGCCCGTCGTGCCGGCAGGCCACGCCCAGCAGGCAGGCGCTCACCAGCACCTTCATGCGATGCTCAGCGCGATCTCGATCATCTGGGTAAAGGTCTCCCGCGCCTGGTCGCTGCCCAGAGCCTCCCCGGTGAAGGGGTTGTCGGAGATGGTGAGCAGCGCCAGCGCCTTTTTGCCGGCGGCCGCCGCATTGAGGTACAGGGCGTAGGTCTCCATCTCCACCGCCAGCACGCCCAACTTGCCCAGGACCTTCAGCGGGCTGGGCTCGGTCTGGTCGTAGAAGATGTCGGAGGAATACACCGGCCCCATGCGCATGGTGACGCCCAGGCGGTCGGCCTCGCGCTTGGCGGCAGATAGCAGGTCAAAGTCGGCGCAGGGGGCCAGGTTGCCCCCAAAGCCGAACTGGCTGCCGTAGGCGGAGTTGGAGTACGCGCTCATGGCGGCCACCACGCTGCGCAGCTTGAGGCTCTGGTCCATCATGCCGGCCGAGCCTACGCGGATGATCTGCTCCACGCCGTAGAAGTTGTATAATTCATAGGAGTAGATGCCGATGGTGGGCATGCCCATGCCCGAGGCCATCACCGATACCTTTTTGCCCTTGTATTCGCCCGTATAGCCCTGGATGCCGCGCACGTCGTTGACCAGCTGGGCATTCTCCAGGTACGTCTGCGCGATGAAGCGGCTGCGCAGCGGGTCGCCGGGCATCAGCACGGTGCGGGCGAAGTCGCCCTTCTTGGCGTTATTATGCAGGGTGGGTATGCTCATGTTGTTTTCTCCCGTCAGGTTAGATTCTGGCGAAGTAGTCGATCATCGCTTCGCCGGCGATGCTCTTGACCTGCTGCTCACTGTAGCCGCGGCGGCGCATCACATCCAGCAACGCCGGGAAATCCGCCGGGTTGTCCAGCCCCTCGGGCTTGGAGGTGATGCCGTCAAAGTCGCTGCCAAAGCCAATCTTGCCCTCGCCGCCCATGGCCAGCATGTGGTCGAAGTGGTCGACCAGCGTATCCATGGTGCTGGGGCCGTCGGCCAAAAAGGCGGGGTAGAAGTTGAGGGCCACAAAGCCGCCCGCGCGGAACACGGCCTTGAGCTGCTCGTCCGTCAGGTTGCGGGTGTGGTCCTTCAGCGCCCGGCAGCAGCTGTGGCTGGCCATGGGCGGCACGTCGGTCTTGGTGAGGATGTCGTTGACGCCGGCCTCGTTGAGGTGGGAGATGTCCACCGCGATCTTCAGGCGCTGCATCTCCCGCACGGCCTCCAGGCCGAAGGGCTTGAGGCCATCGGTGGCGTTGATGCAGTGGGGGGTGGCCAGGGCGTTCTCGTGGTTCCAGGTGATGGCGGCCATGCGCACGCCCAGGTCGCGGTAGCGCTGGATGACGTGCAGCCCGCGCTCAAACACCTCGCAGCCCTCGATGGACAGCATCACCTTCACCTGGCCGTCCACGGCCTCGGACGGGTCCATGGCCTGCACCCATCCCTGGGCTTTCAGGCCCTCAAAGGCGGCCAGCATCTTGTTAAACAGGGCCTCGGTCTCCTCGATGGGGGCCTTGGGGCCCACGTACATGGCCATCACCTGCAGGGCCACGCCGCCTGCAATCAGGCGCTCCATGGTGACGTCGTTGGCGCTGCCGGGGGTGTTGACCAGGTTGTACAGGGTATCGCAGTGGGCGTCGCAGATTCTCATGCCGTCATGCTCCTTATGATCATGGATGCGCCTTGAAAAAGGCGATCGGTTTTATGCCACGGGGCGGGCAGGGCCGGTTGGCGCCATCGCGGCGCAGCAGGGGAACACACAAACAGGCGCATGCCATGGGGCGGCCTGTTAAGAACTGAATGGGAAAGCGGCAAGCCGCTGATGAATGTTTAGATGATTGCTTAGATGGTGAAGGGCTTCAGGTCGCCCAGCAGGTCGTCGCACTCCTCGGCATATACTTCCAGCGAGATGGGCTTGCTGAGGTCCAGCGAGAAGATGCCCAGGATGGACTTGGCGTCCACCACGTGGCGGCCGGCGCGCAGGTCCATCTCGTAGGGATAGCGGCTGACGACGTTGACAAAGGCCTTGACTTCCTCGGCGAAGCTGAGTTTGATCGGAATGGATTTCATAGGGGTGCCTCCTTATTTGTGCTGAACGTATTATAGCTTGTCGGCCCGGGCAATACAAGGCGATGCGCGGCCCAACAGGGAAAATACATGCCTGCCGGGCATGGGGATATGGTCTGTCCTGATTGAATGAAGTGGGTGCGCCGCGCGGCTTATCCCTCGGCCAGCTCGGCCTCCAGCCGCACGCACTTGCCCATTACCTTCAGGTCGGCGATGTTGACGATCTCGCTTTCAAACTCGCGGTCGTACTTTTGCAGCATGGCCTGAAAGCGGGGCAGCAGCTTGATCTGGCGCAGCATCTTGCCCTGGGGCGTCTCGATGAGCATCATGGCGCCGTCCTGAGGCGCGGAGGCGGGCACCACCAGCACCAGGTCGCCCCGGTGCACGCGAAAGCCCCGCATGTCGTCGTCCGGCGCCTTAAAGTAGTATACCTTGTCCTTGGGCGCGCCCTCCACCTTGCCGTCGGTGACGGGCAGCAGGCGGCTGCCCACCTCCTTCATCACGGCGTTGTAGATGGGCACATGCTGCAAGACGCCGCTGAGGGCGTCCAGCCAGATGGAGCCGGTGATGTTGGTGTCCGCCGCCTTGCCGTCCGGCTTGGCCGCAGCGGCCTTTTCCACGGCCCGGGCGGCCTGGGGCAGGGCGCTTTGCAGGTCCACCGTGGCCGCGATGTCATCCAGCGTGAAGCTGCTCTCCTCGGGCGCTTGAGCGCCCATCACCTTGAGGATGCGGCGGGCCTGGGCATCCTGTATGATGCGCGTGCCTGCCTCCACATCCAGCAGGTATCCCTCGCTGACGCCCGACTTGCGGGCCACCTCCTTGGGCGTGAGGCCCCGGCGGGTACGTTCCAGTTTGATCAGGTCTCCCAGTCTGCTCATGCGTTGCTCCTTATTCCTACTGGGCTAAAATATAAGGGCAACCAGCGAATAAATCAAGTGGGCCGAGATGCCCGCGAACAGGCCGCCCACGCTGTGGCTGAGGATGGCCTTGCCCGTCAGGCGGCTGTAGCCCAGCGCGCTCATCATGGCCACATGGGTGCTGAGGTAGCCGCTCATGCACATGCACATGGCCGTGAACACGGCGATGTCGTGCTGGCTGGCCAGACCGTCCTTGACCAGGCGGGAGATCAGGCTGAGCGACGCACCGGAGGAGCCCAGCGCCGTGATGGGCACGGCAATGCCCTGGGGGCTTTGCAGGCCAAACAGGGGCGACAGGATAAAGTTCAGCGCTTCGCCCAGCGCCGGCAACAGGCCGATGCCCTCGTAGGCAGCGCCGGTAAAGCGCCCGCCCGCCGGCGGGCCGCCCGACAGCATCATCACAAAGGTGCAGATGACCAGCACGCCGGGCACGATGTCGATGCCCATCTGCACGCCCACCTTGCCGCCGTCCAGCATGGCCTCCAGAAAGCGGGAGGCCACGCTGCCCTGGCGCACCACCCGGTAGTTGCGCGCCAGCGGCGCGCCGCCGTCCCCCTGGGCCAGGGCATCCGCGCCAAAGGCCCGGCGGGTGAAGCGCAGCATCAGCCTGGTGCTGATGATGCTGCCGATGATGGCGCCCGCGTTGCCCACCAGCGCCGCGGGCGCGTAGTTCTGGCCGTTGAGGGTGGACAGCCCCAGCACAAAGGTGGTGATGATGGCGCCCATGCCAAAGCCCGTGCCCAGGTTGGTGAGGGCGGGGATCTGGTGCTTTTTGAAGTAGCGCAGGTAGTTTTTGTCTGCCGCCAGCGTGAGGATGGCCGGGTTGTCGCTCATGTAGGTGGTGATGGCGCCGATGCTGGCCGCCCCCGGCATGCCAAACAGCGGGGCCATCAGCGGAGTGAGCATGCGGTCGATGAGGGCCACCACGCCAAACTCCTGCATCAGTCCGGCCAGTGCCCCCGCGATGACCGCGATGGCAGTCAAAAACAGCACCGTGTCCGTCAGCAGGCGGAAGGCCGTCTGCATGGCGGTGGACAGCGCATTGACAAACCCCATGCGCAACGAAAACAGGGCGAACACGCCGCCCATCAACCCTAGGAAAACAAAGGCCTCCAGACCAACCGCCTTCTTTAGGCGCTGCTGCTCCGCATCCATCGAAACTCCATTTCATATCTGAACTCAATCACAAATGCTTTGATGCCTCGTCTTTTTCCGCCTTCGTTTTGCCTCTTTCAGTCAGCGCAGGCGCCGCTACGCTTCCTTGATTCAACTTCGCGTAGACGAAAAAATCCTTCGAGCATCCGTGCACTCAC
>Ga0123333_10000686_pt1 | contig 36921 bp, 35 predicted proteins | sample BioC12SIPDNA_3_FD_89957 | JGI IMG/M metagenome (GOLD analysis project Ga0123333, IMG submission 89957) | Anaerobic biogas reactor microbial communites from Washington, USA - Biogas_R2_B C12 SIP DNA | ecosystem: Engineered > Bioreactor > Anaerobic > Unclassified | place: Washington, USA...
CTACCTCCTTTCTGCAATGCAAAAACCATGGGCCTATTGGGGACCTTTTGAACGCTTTTTGAGACCCACTGGGATGATTTTATGAGCAAAAGGGCAATTGTCAAGGAACTAGCGGGCTAACATCATCGCCCACGGCGATAGGCCGGCGAGCCCGTAGGGCTGAAGGCAGACCAGACCATCGGATGGATACCGGGCGGCAACCTGGAAGCTACGAATCCATGCCCACACCTTCTCAAGTCGGGCAGGGGTGCCTGCTTCGCCGGCTGACCTCGCCACCGCGTGAACCACGCGCTGCCAGGAAGCTTTTGGCGGCGTAGCGTTAGCCATGGGTCGAAGTGCTTCTCGGAAAAGATCATCCAGTGCCATCGTTGCTCGACTCACGTAAACTCGTACGCCATCTCAGGTACCGGCCGCTGGCGGCGGGTAAGCATCTCACGCAACCGTTCCCGCGCATAGTGGAGGCGTGATTTCACCGTTCCGGCCGGCACCCCAAGGATCTGAGCGATCTCTCCAATCGCCAGGCCCTCCATATAGTAGAAGACGACCACGGTCCGGTGTGTAGGCGGCAACTCCGCCACGACCTCGCGCACCATACGCGTCGTCTCGTTCTCCTCAGCCTTGCGATCTGGTGCCGGGAAGGCGCCTGCCAGGTTGGTCAACCACTCCAGCATATCGCCCAGCGGTTGCACCGGTCGCTTGGCCGCGCAGTCATAGGAAAGATTCACAGTGACCCGATAGAGCCAGGGCTTTAGCGGGCGCTGCGGGTCGACAGATGCGGCATAGGTGTACAGGCGCACAAAGCACTCTTGCAGCACATCCTCTGCCGACCGCTCGTCGCGCGTGATCGCCAATGCCACGCGGAAGACCAGCGCCTTGTATGTCTCGAAGAGCTCGCCCAACGCACCGAGATCGCCGCCCTGCAGCCGCAGAATACACTCACACTCCCCGGCTTCGTCCCGGGTCGGCGTGCGGTCCTCATCTATATATACCGCATCAGGCCTCATCAGGTTCATCCGAGCTCCGCTCAATTGCCGCGAGTATTCGCCGATCCTCGTCCGAGAGAGGGGCTTGGGACAGCAGGTCGGGTCGACGTTCGGCTGTGCGCTTCAGCGCCATCGTCCGCTGCCAACGCGCGATGGCGGCGTGGTTACCCGACCGCAGGACTTCGGGCACGGCCCACCCCTCAAAGGTTGCCGGACGCGTGTATTGTGGGCCTTCCAGCAGGCCGGAGGCAAAGGAATCGTCAGCGGCGCTCTCGGTCGCGCCCAACACTCCCGGTACCAGCCGCACTACGGCGTCCACGATCACCATCGCAGCCAACTCCCCACCCGTAAGCACGTAGTCGCCAATGGAAACCTCGGCCACGGCCAGGTGCTCGCGCACGCGTTCATCCACGCCCTCGTAGTGACCGCAGATCATAGCGATCCGCTGGGCTTGTGCCAGATCCCCGGCCATCGCCTGCGTGAACTGGCGCCCCTGGGGTGAAAGCAACAAGATAGGCACTTCGCCGGCCCCCTTCGTGACGGCGCGCACGGCCCGAAAGATGGGGTCGGGCTTCATGATCATGCCTTGCCCGCCCCCATAGGGGAGATCGTCGGTAATCTGATGCCGGTCGAATGCGTAGTCACGGATCTGGTGAACGAGGATGCGGATCAAGCCTCGCTCTTGGGCACGCCCCACGATACTCTCCTGGAGAGAGCCCAAGAACATCGCTGGAAAGAGCGTGAAGATGTCAATCCGCATTTGCTGCTATTCTAGCACGACGGTGGCTAGAATCAAGGCATTTGGCAGACGGCGCATCCTGCACATACCTAACCAGCGATGCCGGTCAAACTGCACGCCTCCACAGCGCCTGGGCTAGTTCGCGAGAGCGTGCTGTGATGGCTTCCTCATCGAGTGTTGTGAGACGCCGGTCCCACATCAGCACACGTCCTGCACTGAGGGTAGCGGTGATCATGGAAGCTTCGTATCCGAATATGAGGTGCCAGGGGAGGTTTGCTGCGCTGAGGGGGGTCATTGGATGGTAGTCGATCAGGACGATGTCGGCGGCTGCCCCTGGCGCCAGCTCCCCGAGATGCATATCCGGCCAAAAGACCTGAGCGAGCGCGGCGTTGGCACTGTAGGCCAACTGAAAAACGCGGTCGGCCGGCATGGCCCGTGGGTCGCTGCGGACGAGCTTGTGACCCAAGTAGGCAGCCTTCATCTCGGCGAGCATGTTGTTGGAGAAGCCATCATTCCCCAGCGCGACCTTCACGCCGCGGGCCAGCATCGCCTCGACCGGAGAGAAGCCTACGGCGTTGTTCATATTGGAGCGAGGCTGGTGCGTGACCCAGGTGCCGGTGTCGGCGAGCAGCGCGATCTCTCCTGGCTCGACGTGTACCGCGTGGGCAACAATGCTCCGCGGGCCGAGGATGCCGGCGCTGTGGAGCCGCTCAATGACGCGCTGCCCCGACTTTGCCAGGCTGTCCTCGACATCCTCGATGCCCTCGGCGCCGTGGATGTGGAACCCCGTGTTCAGATCGGCGGCTGCCTGGACTGCGCGAGCGAGCGTTGCGTCGCTCAGGGTGAGCGACGCGTGCAGGCCGAAACTTGCTCCGAGTTGGGGGTGCGGCTCGTGGTGCAGCCGCTGGAGGAAGCGGATGTTCTCGGCAAGCCCTGCGGTCGCGCGGGCCGGCCCATCGCGATCCGTGACCTCGTAGGCCAGCGCGGCCCGCACGCCCGAGGCCAACACCGCGTCGGCGATCACGTCGAGCGACCCTTCAATGGCATTCGGGCTGGCGTGGTGGTCGATCAACGTGGTCGTGCCATGGCGAATCGCGTCCACCAGGCAGACAAGGGCGGAATAGCGCACGTCCTCCAGGGTCAGCAGCTTGTCGAGCTGCCACCATAGCGACTCCAGGATGGCGCCGAAACTCGTTGCAGGGGGGCCGGGATAGGCCCAGCCGCGGGCGAATGCTCCATAGAAGTGTGTGTGACCGCAGAGCGAAGCGGGAAGTGCCAGCTGTCCACGGGCGTCCAACCGCGCCTCCTCGGGGTAGGCGGCTTCCAGTGCGCTCGTGGTGTCGACCGCAGCGATGCGTTGGTCCTGTATCAAGAGCGCGCCGTCCTCGATCAGCCCAGGCTCCGCACCGAGGGTGGCGATTCCGGCGTGGGTGATGAGCATACCAGCTTCCTTTCAGGCTTTCACGAGTCGCTCGAAGCGGCTGTCTTCCTGGAGCATCCGCTGCAGGCCCTCGTGCAGCGTGATCTGCGGTTCGTAGTGCAGCACGCGGCGAGCGCGCGTCAGATCGGCTTGCATATGCGAGACGCCTCCGGTGGTCACGGGGCTGTAGATGACGTTGCTCGACGATTTGGTCAGCGCCAGGATCTCACGGGTCAACGCATTGATGGAGGTCCCGATCCCGCTGCCTACGTTGACCGTGAAATGCCCAGGATCGTCGACCGACAGCGCGCTGATCAGTGCTTGTACGACGTCGCTGACGTAGACGAAGTCGCGCGTCTGCTCGCCCCGACCGAAGATCACAAGCGACCCGTCGCCAAGCGCCTGGCTGATGAAACGCGGGATGACGGGCGAATGAGAGGGCAGCAGCGGCTGCCCCGGCCCATAGGCGTTGAAGATACGCAGGACGATTGTTGCTGTGCCCCACAACTCGCCGATCGTGTGAACGTAGTGCTCGGCGGCAAGTTTACTCACCGCATAGGGCGAGAGCGGATTGGGCGGCGTGGTCTCGTCGATCGGTTGCGTCGCCTGGTCGCCGTAGATGGCGCCCGACGATGTGAAGACCAGACGTGGGATGCCTACGTCACGCATAGCTTCGAGCAGCGCTACGGTGCCGCTGACATTGGCTTCATTATATTCGCGCGGGTATAGGATGGATTCGGCCACCAGCACCCGGGCAGCCAGGTGATAGACGCAGTCAACGCCCTGCAACAGCGTCCAGAGCTTGGGGCGATTGGTGATGCTGCCGCGGTGAAACAGGACTCGGGGGTCAAGTCTTGCGGGGTCACCGGCGCTCAAGTCATCCAACACCATGACTTCGTGGTTGGCGCTCACGAGGGTGTTGGCGAGCGCGCTGCCCAGGAAGCCGGCCCCACCGGTGATCAGAATTCGCACAGTGCCTCCACGAGCAAGCTCAGATGATGAACACTCACATTGTAGCAGATCTTGGGGGGCTTGCCCAACACGGAGCCGGATTGGGCGAGGACATGAGTGCGCCGCGCGGTCGATACCCTTGCTCAACGTCTGCTTTCGCGCTATGATCAGGGTAAGCAGGGGGCGGCGGTATTGGGTGAGCCCGCCCCCGTATTTCAAGGAGGACAATGGCGTCTCGAAAGATAATGAAGGAAACAACCGCTCCTGCCGAGAGGGCTTACCTGGTCGGGGTGGAATGGAAGACCATACCCGATGGCAAGTATGTTCCAGCCGATTGGCCTGTGGGAGAGTCGTTGGTTGAGCTTGATCGGCTCGCCATGACAGCGGGCCTGGAGGTCGTGGGGTCGACGGTGCAGAAGCTGGAGCGCCCAAACCCGGCGACATTCATCGGCTCCGGGAAAGCCGAAGAGATCGCTGCTGAGGTCCGCGATCGCGATGCTGACGTGGTCGTCTTTGACGACGAATTGGCGCCCCGGCATCAGCGCGAGCTCGAACGCGTTTTCGGTAGTGACGTCAAGGTTCTGGATCGCTCGGGCCTGATTCTGGACATCTTCGCCCAGCACGCTCACACGCGCGAGGGCGCCTTGCAGGTGGAGTTGGCGCAGTACGAGTACCGGTTACCTCGGCTCACGCAGACATGGACTAAGCGTGCCCTGACTCGGCAGGCAGGCGGGCGCGCCGGCGGCAGCACGGGCGGTGTGGGGCTGCGCGGGCCGGGCCAGACCAGGCTGGAGATGGATCGCTTTGTGATTCGGCAGCGCATCAGCCAGATCAAACGTGAGTTGGAGACCGTTCGGTCGGCGCGTGCGCGCCAGCGCCAGCAGCGCCGGCGCGAGGGACTGCCAACGGTTGCGCTGGTCGGCTACACCAATGCCGGCAAGTCGACGCTGTTGAACGCGCTGACCGGATCTGACGTCTATGTTGCGGATCAGTTGTTCGCGACCCTGGATCCCACTACGCGCCGGGTGACGCTGCCAGAAGGAGCGGTTGTGCTCTTTACCGACACCGTGGGGTTCATCCAGAAGCTGCCCGCCGACCTCATCGCTGCCTTCCGTGCGACTCTGGAGGAAGTTCTGGAGGCCGACTTGCTGGTGCACGTGATCGACGTCAGCCATCCACACGCGGTGGATCAGGTCCGCGCGGTTTTTGCGACGTTGCGTGAAATAGGCGCGGAGGATCTGCCGGTGATCAACGCGCTGAACAAGATCGACCGCTTCCAGGACCCGACGGCGGCGTGCGCGGCGCTGTGTGACCTTCCAGACAGCGTGGCTGTCTCGGCGCTCAGCGGTCAGGGCATCGAGGCACTTTTGGCGGAGATCGAGGTCGTCCTGGAATCCGAGATGCGACACATCCGTGTGCTCGTGCCCTTCAGCCGCGGCGATCTCGTGAGCATGATCCACGAGCGGGGCCTGATTGAAGAGGAGACACACCAGGCTGAAGGGACCTACATTGTTGGCCAAGTGCCCGACTATCTGGCGATCCAGTTGGCCGACTATGTTGTCAAGCGGGTAAAGAGGTAGGGCCCGCGATGGGGCATTGGCGGAAGCGCCAGGGGCAAGACCGTTATTTTCGACAGGCGAAGGAAGAGGGCTATCGCGCTCGTTCGGCCTATAAGCTCCTGCAGATCCAGGAAAAGTTCCAAATCGTACGCCGCGGTGATGTCGTTGTAGATCTGGGGGCCGCGCCGGGATCTTGGTCGCAGGTGCTGGTGAAGCTGGTCGGTCCGCAGGGACGTGTGATCGCGCTGGATCTGCAGGCCATCGAACCCATCGCGGGCGTTACTACACTCCAGGGTGATATGACCGATCCGGAGATACAGTCGGCCATTGTGGAGGCAGCCGGAGGGCGCGCCGACGTGGTGTTGAGCGATGCGGCCCCGTCTACGACGGGTATCAAGTTGCGCGACCACGTGCTCTCGATCGAGCTGGCTCGTGCCGCGTTCGGTGTCGCGAGGCGGCTTCTGGTCCCTCGGGGCAATATGGTCCTCAAGGTCTTCGAGGGCGAAGATCTCCCACCTCTGATCCGGGACGTCAAGATGGCGTTCCACCCCGTGAAGGTCCACACGCCTGCCGCGACGCGCAACGAGAGCTGGGAGTCCTTTATCGTCGCGCGCGGCTACAAAGGGACGCCCTCGGGCCATGATTCCTGAGTCTCTACGGCTGCGCAATTTCCTCTCGCATCGCGAGACCGACCTCGATTTCCGTGGCGTGCACCTGGCCAGCCTTGTGGGTGAAAATGGCGCCGGGAAGTCGGCGTTGCTGGACGCGATCACGTGGGCGGTCTGGGGGCGGTCGCGGGTGCCCTACGGCCACGATGATGATCTCGTTCACCACGGTGAGTCTGACCTGGAAGTTGAGTTCGTCTTCCGCATCCCCTACCAGAGTGGCGATGAGCAGCGTTGCCGCATCATGCGCCGGCGCGAGCTTCGCGGGCGGCGCTCGGTCAGTTCGTTGCTCGACTTCGAGGTCGAAACGTCGGATGGCTGGCGCGTGCTCACGTCTGACACCATCCGCGATACCCAACAGCACATCATTGACTATCTGGGTCTGGATTACGATACCTTCATTAACTCTGCCTATCTCCGCCAGGGCCACGCCGATGAGTTCACGGTGCAGACTTCCTCGGATCGCAAGCGCGTTCTGGGCACCGTGTTGGGCCTGGACCGCTGGACGGTCTATCAGGATCGCGCCAGGGTGGCCCTTTCGGAGGTTCAGGGACAGTTGAGGGAAACCGACCGGCGCCTGGAGGAGATCGAGCGCGAGTTGGGGCGTCGTCCTGACTACGAGCTGGCCCTCGAAACCGCCGAGGTCCAGGCGCAGGCTGCCGAGGCAGACCTCGAGGCCGTTCAGGGGCAGATGGACGAGCTAACGCGCGTGCGCGAGCAGGTTGTGGCCCTGCAACGCCAGCTGGTCGATTTGGGGCACAGGCAGGAGGAGTCCGAGGCGGAGATCGCCAAACTGCAGGCCGAGATAGGTGCCCGGCAAGAGCGGCTCGCGTACTACCGGACGCTGATGGAGCAGGCCGAGGAGATCGAGGCGCGCCATACGGCCTATGAGGCAGCTCTGGCAGACGAGCGTATGCTTGGCCAGAAGCTGAGTCAGGCGGCCAAGCTGCAGGCGGATAAGTCGCGATGGGAGGCAGAGCTTGCGGCAGCGCGCCAAGCACTGACCGAGGAAATCAGGTCGCTGGAGCAGGAGGAGGCGCGTCTTGAGCGCCTGATGTCCGATGCCCGGCAGGCCCTGGAGCGCACCGGCAGCGAGTTGCGCAGCCAGCTGGCGCTGCTTGCCGAGCGCTTTGCGCCGGACAGGCTGCTGGCGGAGCGAGCCGCAGCCGCTGAGGCGTTGTCCGCCCTTGAGGAAGCAGCCCGCGAACAGGAGCGCGTCCGGACCGCATTACAGGAGTCTGAGGTCGAGCAGAGCCGGCTGCTGGAGCGCAACCGACAACTGCGCGATCTGATGAGCGAGACCAAGACTCGCCTGGATGCACTGGCCGAAGCCCAGGCCACCTGCCCATTGTGCGGGCAAAGCCTGTCAGCTCAGCACCGCCAGCAGGTCCTGGATGAGGTCGAGGCGCAGGGTAGGGCGATGGGCGATGAGTTTCGGGCCAATCGCGCAAGCCTGGCCGAGATCGAGGCGGCTCAGCGGCATCTGCGGGCCGAGCTTCAGGATCTCGATCAGAGGCTGCGGGCTCGCCCGGCGCAGGAACAAGCACTGGCCCGGCTTCAGCAGCAGGTTGAGCAGAGCGAGCAGGCACGCGCCAGGGCGCGGGACCTGGAAGCACAGGCAGCGGCGATCGATGCCCGGGTTGCAGCGCAGGACTACGCTGTGGCGGAACGGGAGGCTGCGCGTCGCGTCGCGGACGATAGAGTGGCACGGCAGGCGCGGCTGGAGGCGCACGACTTTGCGACGGAGGCGCGCGCGTCGCTGGCGCAGGTGCTGAAGGAGATGGCGGCGTTGGGCTACGACGCCGCGGCTCACGAGCAGATCAAGGCGCGCGTCGAGGCGCTGGCCGGCGCAGAGAGTGACTATCGCGAGTTGGAGAAGGCGCGGGTGGGTGTTGAGGGCGAGTCTGAGGTGTTGGCGCGGCTGGACGGTCAGGTGACCGCCATTCGGGGGCGGCTCGACCAATTGTCGGAGGAGCGCGCACGCCTCGAGGCGCGGGTGTTGGAGATGGAGCCGCGACTGGCAGAGGCCCCCATACTGGCGCAACGCCTCAATGAAGCCCGGGTCCGGGCGACGACGGCGCGCCAACGCGTTGGCGCAGCCCGGCAGAATCTGGCGGCGTTGGAGACTTTGGAGCGACGTCTGGATGACACGCGGACCCAGCACGACTCGCTGGCGCAGCGGGTTGCCGTTTTCACCGAGCTGCGCGATGCCTTTGGCGTGAATGGGATCCCGGCGATGATCATCGAGCACACGCTCCCCGAGCTGGAACGAGATGCCAACCGCATCCTCCAGCAGCTAACGGGCGGGCGGATGCACGTGCGGTTCGAAACTCAACGCGAGACCAAGAGCGGCACACTGCGCGAGACCCTGGATATCATCATCAGCGACGAGAAGGGCACCCGCCCCTACGAGGGGTTCTCGGGGGGCGAGCAGTTCCGCATCAACTTCGCGATTCGCGTGGCGTTGTCGAGGATGCTGACCCAGCGATCGGGCGTGCGATTGCGGTCGTTGTTCGTTGACGAGGGGTTCGGCGCCCTGGACGCGGAGGGGCGTCAACGGCTGGTAGAGGCCGTAAAGGCCGTGCAAGACGAGTTCGAGATGATCCTGCTGATCACACACATCGATGAGCTCCGCGAGGCCTTCCCCACCCAGATTCAGGTGACCAAGACCGACAGTGGCTCGCAGGTCGATATCATCTGACAGCCGCGGCAGTCTCTAACCCCGACGATCAGGTCAGGCGCCAGCGTCCACTAAGTTCGTGCAGGCCTCCTCGGGCAGCGTCAGGTGGCCCTCGAGCACCAGCGTCGCCTGGCCCACCAGCTCCACACGATCCTCTCCAAGCAGTCTCACCCGGAGTTCACCCCCGCGCGCGGAGGCCTGGAATGCGCGCAGCGCGGTCTTGCCCAGGCGCCCAGCCCAGTAGGGCGTCAGGAGCGTGTGGGCCGAGCCCGTGACAGGGTCTTCGTCAATACCGATCCACGGCGCAAAGAACCGCGACACGAAGTCATAGGGTGGATGGCCTGCTGCGGTGACGATGAGGCCCCGGTACTCCCGCATACTCTCTGCGTCCTGGAGCGCCGGAAACGCGGGTCTCAGCGCGCGGACGAACGCCTCGTCTCCCAGATGGATGAGGAGCTTGCGCGTTGCGACGCCGAATGCTGTGTCGACAACGGCTGTTGGGGATAGCCCCAGCGCCTCAAGCACGTCTGCCGGCGGGGCGCAAGGCCGGGGAGCGTCCAAAGGGAAATCAAGGGCGATGCCCTGCGTGCCTCTGCGGGCAACCAAATCCCCGCTCAGCGTCTGGAACGTTACGGCATCTGCCTCCACGCCGATCACGTCGAAGAGCACGGCGGCAGTGGCAAGCGTCGCGTGACCGCACAGCGGCACCTCGGTCGTGGGCGTGAACCAGCGCAGCCTGAAGGTGTCTGCTGATTGCCACCACCGGGTGCCGGCCCGCAGCAGGAACGCGGTTTCGGACATCGCCATCTCAGAAGCAATCGCCTGCATCCAGGTGGCGTTCAGAGGCGAGTCGAGCAGGCATACGGCAGCCGGGTTGCCCGTGAACGCGGTGCCGGTGAAAGCATCGATCTGGTAGAGCGGTACGCGGCGGACCATGGGCGTGTGACCTCCTCTGCAATCCTCAGCGCGAAAGCAGGGCTACGTTTTCGATGTGATACGTCTGCGGGAAAAGATCGACAGGCTGTACCCATTCGAGCGCGTAGCCGTGGTTGACCAGGCGCCGGCAGTCGCGCGCCAGGGTGGCAGGGTCGCACGAGACGTAGACAAGGCGCTCTGGCTGGCGATCGATGAGAGCATCGATCACCTCGATACCCAGGCCGGCGCGGGGCGGATCGACGACGACGGCGTCCAGGCGGTCTGTGACGTCCGACAGGAGCTCCTCGACAGGCCCTTCCAGGATTGCCACATTGTCAACACCGGCCAGGTTGTGGCGCGCGTCGACAACTGCCGGGGGGTTGATCTCGATGCCGGTCACAGCAGCCGCTTCCTCGGCGATGAAAGCGGTGAAGAGGCCGACGCCGCAGTAGGCGTCCAGCACGTGTTCGTGTCCCTGCAGGTCCAGTGCTCCCATCACGATGTTGACGAGTTCCGCCGCCTGGCCCGAGTTCACCTGGAAGAAGCTGGTCGCCGAGATGCGGAACTCCCGCTCGTGAATCCGTTCCAGGATGTAGTCCAGGCCGATGAGTGGCGCCACGGCGTCGTCGTGTCGTAGCTGCACGATGGAGAGGGGAAAATCGACCTCCAGCGATGGCGATTCCTCTTCTTTGGCCTGCAGCAACAACATCAGATCCCCGGTGGCGGTACCCACGCGCATCTCCAACCACTCCAACTCGGGATAAGTCATATCGAGAGAGCGCAACAGGCTGCTCAACAGCGGATGGATGATGAGGCAGTCGTCAATGGGGTAGACCTCATGGCTGCGTGCCGCCAGGAACCCCAGTCTCCCTTCCGGCGTCACTCGAAAGAGGGCGTGGTTGCGATACTCCCAGCCAACTTCGTCGGCAATGGGCTCAAACACGGCGGGTGCGGCGAACTTGCCGACACGTTCGAACTGGTCGACCGTTACCAGGCCCTTCATACGGGCCTGAACAGCGGTGTCAATGTGCTGCCACTGGCAGCCACCGCATTTGTCCTGACCGAAAAAGGGACACGGAGGATCGACGCGTGCGGGCGACGGGCTGAGGACCTCGACCAACCGGGCGCGCGCGTAACGGTCGTGGTCCTCAGTGATCTCAGCGCGCACGCGCTCGCCGGGGATCGCGTAGGGCACGAAGATCGCGCGACCGGCGTGTCGCCCGATGGCCTCGCCTCCGTGGGCCATCGCATCCAGTTCCAGCGTTATTGTTTCAGTCATAGGGTGTCCGCCTCGCGTCTTCCGGGTTAACAGGCTCGGTGCACAGCGTCTTCGTCTTCATCTATTATAGCGCATCGCAGGGCGGTCGCGATGGGACGGCGCGCCGCACGGTTGTCAAAAACACCTTACGTGGTATACTGCCTCGCAAGTTGACCACTGGCCGACACGTGATTGACGGTCGGCCGGTTCCCTAAAAGGAGTAATAAGTCGTGCTATCGAAGGAACGCAAGGGACAGATTATCGGTGATTATGCGACAGCGCCGAATGATACGGGCTCGCCGGAGGTCCAGATCGCTTTGTTGACGTACCGCATCACGGACCTGACCGAACATCTCAAGGTCCATAAGCATGACGAGCATTCGCGTCGCGGCTTGTTGAAGCTCGTGGGGCAGCGGCGGCGGCAACTCAACTACCTGCAGAAGAAGGACCTTCAACGGTATCGAGAGCTGATCCGCCGGCTCGGTCTGCGTAGGTAAGTTAGAACAGTTGAGGCGTACAAGGGCAGACGAGTAGAGCAGGAAGTCGCTTCCGTTCTACTCGTCTGTCGTGTCAGTAGGGTCTGTTGGTGCTGAAAGCACCTTAATAAGCTAACGGCGATCCTATCTCGGTTCGATCGATGGTGGGAATTGGGAAGTGGGGTGCACGGCCGTCGGGGTCGGATGCACAGCAGTTCCCAGTTTCTAACCTTCTATCGCCGCTAGGACGCCGGCCTTAGGAGGCTATGTGTGTTAGAAGAACATGTATTTGAGGCTCAGTTAGGCGATCAGAAGATCATTCTCAAGACGGGCAAGATCGCTCGGCTTGCGGGTGGCGCGATCATCGCCCAGTGCGGAGACACGGTGTTGCTGGCGACGGCGACGTTGTCCGGTTCCCCGCGGGAGGGGATCGACTTCTTCCCGTTGACTGTGGATTTCGAGGAGCGGCTCTACGCCGCCGGTCGCATCCCCGGTTCGTTCTTCCGTCGTGAAGGGCGCCCATCGGAGAAGGCCATCCTCACCAGCCGGTTGATCGACCGGCCTATACGTCCGCTCTTCCCCAGCGACATGCGTAACGACGTGCAGGTCATCGTCCAGACGCTGTCGCAGGGCGATCAAGAGCATTCGGACACGCTGGGCATCATCGCTGCCTCGGCGGCGCTGACGATCTCCGATGTCCCCTTCGACGGTCCGGTGGCTGGCGTTCGCATCGGCTACATCGATGGGAAGCTGGTCGTAAACCCCACGATCTCGCAGATGACCACCAGCACGCTCGACTTGCGCATCGCGGGCAGCGCTGACGCGATCATTATGGTTGAGGCCGGGTCGAACGAGATTCCCGAGTCGGTGATGCTCGATGCCATTGAGTTGGCGCACCAGTCGATCCAGGGCGTGATCAATCTGCAGAACGAGATGCGTGCAGCGGTCGGCAAACCAAAGGCGGACTACCCCTCCTTTGCCATGCCCCCGGCCCTGACGTCGCGGGTTCGCGACTTGATGCTGGAGCGCGTGAACCGTCTCGTCGAGACAACCGAGCTCAAGGGCGAACGCATCGATGCACTCAACGCCCTCGAGGAAGAACTCCTGGGCGTCATCGGCCCCGAGGCCGAGGCCAACGGCTGGTCGACGCGGCTGATCGTTGAAGCTTTCAGCGACGTGCTGAAGGAAGTGGTGCGTGAGCAGATCTTGGAGAAGGGTGTGCGACCCGATGGACGTGATCCGCGCACAATCCGGCCGCTGGAGGCCGAGGTGCACCTGGTGCCGCGCCCCCACGGGTCGGGCCTGTTCACCCGCGGCGAGACGCAGGTGATGAGCCTGGCGACCCTGGGCATGCCCGGCGAGGAACAGGAGCTCGACGATCTGTTCCCCGAGGAGACCAAGCGCTACATCCATCACTATAACTTCCCGCCCTTCTCCACCGGCGAGACGTGGCATCTGCGGGGCCCACGCCGCCGCGAGATTGGCCATGGGGCGCTGGCAGAGCGCGCACTGGAGGCCGTACAGCCCCCTAAGGCTGTCTTCCCCTACACGATCCGCGTGGTAAGCGAGGTGATGTCGTCGAACGGGAGCACCTCGATGGCCTCGGCTTGTGCCAGCACCTTGGCGTTGATGGACGCGGGTGTGCCGATCAAGGCGCCGGTGGGCGGCATCGCGATGGGCCTGGTCTCGGATGGCAGCCGCTACCGCGTTTTGACCGATATCCAGGGCATCGAAGACCACCTGGGCGATATGGACTTCAAGGTCACCGGGACCCGCGAAGGGATCACGGCGCTGCAGATGGATATCAAGATCAAGGGTGTCAGCCGCGAGATCCTGACCGAGGCGTTGGAGCAGGCGCGGGTCGCCCGTGAACAGATCATCGCCGTGATCGAGGCCGCAATCTCGGCCCCACGCGCGACGCTCTCCGAGTTTGCGCCCAAGATGCTGACCACGCAGATCGACGTGGACAAGATTGGTGCGCTCATCGGCCCCGGCGGCAAGAACATCCGGGCCATCCAGTCGGACTACGGGGTCAAGGTGGATGTCGAGGAGGACGGCACCGTCTTCATTGCTGCTGCAGGGGGCGATGGCGCGCAACGGGCACTCGCCTATGTGGAATCGATGATGCAGACGGCGAAACTGGGACAGGTCTACACCGGGAAGGTCGTTCGCGTCACCGATTTCGGTGCGTTCGTCGAGATCCTGCCGGGAACGGACGGCATGGTCCATATCTCACAGCTCTCGGACACGCGTGTCGAGAAAGTCACAGATGTGGTCAACGTCGGCGATGAGATCGTGGTGATGGTTACGGACGTCTCGCCCGACGGCAAAGTGCGCCTCTCCCGACAGGCCGTGTTGGAAGGCTGGACCTTGGAGGAAGCTCAGGCCCAGGATTCGCCCCCCTCGGGTGGGCGCCGGGGCGGCGGTGGCGGCGGGCGTTCACGCCGGCGTGGTTAGCTCACGCTGCGCTATCTATTCGTGAGTGGTTGAAATGACGCAGGAGGATCCAGTGAACCAAGAGCCTGATGTAAAGACGCTGGGCGAGTCTGAGCACTACACGGTGTGGGTGTCCAAAGAGGAGGAGCTCAACGAGGTCATCTACCACGTTGAGCTCGAGAACCTCACGCTGCACTTGTTTTCGGACGAGTGGGAGGAATTCGTCGGCGTGATTCTGGAGTCGGTTCGGTAATCCAACCGGGGGCGCCGTCGACGATCTCTGATTCAGATCGGCGAAGACAGGGCATGAACTTCCCGTTCATGCCCTTTTTCGTCGCAAGTTGCGCTCCCTACTTCACCGCTTGTTTTATGCTATAATGAGGTCAGCTAACGTGGTTGGCTTGTGGCGTGAGACGTGGAACGCACTGGGTGCCGCTCTCTGGATCGACGATTTTCGGGATGGGAGTGTAACAAGGAGGTTGTCGCGTCGGGGGCGGTGTCGTTAGGTCGGCGTGAGGGGTATATGCTCCGATGCCCTTGCATCGGCCTTCTAGGTCCGGTTCGTGGGCCTGGTAACGGATAATGCTTTCTGGGACGATATAGAGGTTACCGACATGGCGGACCCGCTAGAGAGATTTACACCATCAGCACAAGAGGTTTTGCGCTTTGCCCAGATCGAGGCGAAGCGCATGCATCATGCAACCATTGGCCCCGAACATATACTGTTGGGCCTTATGTTGGAAGGAGAGGGGATCGCAGGTCGAGTTCTCAGAGACATGGGCCTGCGCCCCCAGCAAGCACTCCAGACCGTGGCGCGATTGTCCAGCGCCAAACCCCTCACCACTCCCGAACCTGAACTGCGGCATTCTACCGAGATGCTGTTACAGATGTCGCTTGAGGAGGCCAAGCGCCATAACAGCTCCGTGGTCGACACCCAGCACCTGCTGTTGGCGCTGTTGCGGCAGCACGAGGGCGTGATCATTGCCGTTTTGACCCAGGCCGGGCTCTCGGCCGAGACGATTCGCCGGCGCATCGAGCGCTTCATGCCGATGCGTCCGACGAAAGGTCCGTCTTCCTCCTCGGTGCCCGCTCGTAGCCGGCCTTCGCCTGCAAGCTCTGAACCACGGTCCGGATCTTCAGATTCGCTTCTCCAACAGGTCGCCGTCGACCTCACAGAGATGGCCACCGAGAACCGGCTGGACCCCGTGATCGGGCGCCAGGCCGAGATTGAGCGTGTTATCCAGATCCTGGCGCGGCGCACGAAGAACAATCCTGCGCTGATCGGGGAGCCCGGCGTCGGCAAGACCGCCATCGTGGAGGGGTTGGCACAGCGGATCATCTCAGGCGGTGTGCCCGGTCCGATCCTTGGAAAGCGCCTCATCCAGTTGGATGTGGGTTCTTTGGTCGCCGGTACGATGTACCGGGGCCAGTTCGAGGAGCGCCTTAAGAAGGTGCTGCAGGAGCTGAAGGACAGCAACACGATCGTCTTCATTGACGAAGTGCACATGCTGGTTGGGGCTGGGGCGGCGGGTTCATCGATCGATGCGGCGAACATTCTGAAGCCCGCCTTGGCTCGTGGTGAGCTGCAGTGCATCGGCGCGACGACGCTGAACGAATATCGCAAGCACATCGAGTCGGATGCGGCGCTGGAGCGCCGGTTCCAGCCCGTGATGGTCAACGAGCCCACGTCCGATCAGACGATCGAGATTCTGCGTGGGATCAAGCATGCCTACGAAGAGCACCACGGCCTGGCAATCAGCGATGAAGCGCTGCAGGCGGCGACCCGCCTTTCGTCGCGATACGTGCCGGAGCGATTCCTGCCCGACAAGGCCATCGACGTGATGGACGAGGCCGCGTCGCGCGTCAAGATGTACAAGTCACCGCTGTCCATCCAGTTGCGCGAGGTCTTCGAGCAGTTGCAGGATCTGAGGCTCAAGCAGTCGCAGTTCAAGGTTGCTGGCAAGCGCCAGGAACTCGCCGACCTGAAGGCCGAAGAGGGAGCGCTCGAAAGCCAGATGGAGACGTTGCGGCAGATGCGCACTGAGCAGGACGAGGGGTTGGTGGTAGGCCCTGACGACATCGCTGAGATCATCGCGATGTGGACGGGCATTCCGATGACCCAGATCGCGGAGGAGGAATCGCGACGGCTGCTCGATATGGAAGCGGAGTTGCGCAAGCATATTGTCGGCCAAGATCAGGCAATCGAGTCTGTGGCGCAGGCCGTGCGCCGTGCGCGGGCGGGTCTCAAGGATCCACGGCGTCCGATCGGGTCGTTCATCTTCCTGGGCCCGACGGGGGTTGGCAAGACGGAGCTATCGAAGGCGCTGGCGCGCTTCATGTTCGGGACCGAGGACGCGTTGGTCCAGTTGGATATGTCGGAGTTTATGGAGAGGCATTCGGTGGCGCGGTTGGTTGGGGCGCCTCCCGGCTACGTGGGGTACGACGACGCTGGGCAGTTGACCGAGGCGATCCGCCGGCGCCCGTACTCGATCATCGTTTTTGACGAGATCGAGAAAGCCCATCCGGATACGTTCAACATGCTGCTTCAGATGATGGAAGAGGGCGTGTTGGCCGACGCGCGCGGGCGGAAGGTCGATTTCCGCAACACGCTGCTGATTATGACCTCTAACGTCGGCGCTGCAGATATTCTGCGGCAAGGGGCCTTGGGCTTCTCGGTGGAATCCGGCAGCGCGGACGAGGCGCACTCATACCAGGATATGCGCTCCAAGCTTCTGGGCCAGCTCCGCAAGCTCTTCCGCCCCGAGTTCCTGAACCGTGTGGATGCGGTAGTTGTCTTCCGCTCCCTGAACCACAGTGATATCCGCGAGATCGTGGGGTTGGAGATCGATAAACTGCGCGACCGTATGTTGGAGAATGGCTTTGATATCCGCTTGACCGACGAGGCACGTGACTGGTTGGCCGAGCGGGGCTACAGCACAGAGTACGGCGCGCGCCCGTTGCGGCGCCTGATCCAGCAAGAGGTGGAGACGCCGCTGTCCGATGGATTGCTGTCGGGCAGGTACCGGTTGGGGGACATCATCGTCCTGGACGTTGTCGACGATGCGATCGCGATCAAACCGGTCGAAGAACCGGAGCTGATGATTGAGCTGTAAGTCGTAACGCGTGAACCATCGAAAGGGCGGAGCCACTGGCTCCGCCCTTTTTCATGCCCACGGCTCAGTGCCGGTCGCCGGAAGCGCGTGGATGGGCTTTGAGGTAGATCTCGCGCGCCCGCCCTTGGGTCACGTTGGCGTAGATCTGTGTTGTGGCGATGTTCTCGTGCCCGAGTAGCTCCTGCACGACGCGCAGATCGGCGCCGCCGTCGAGCATATGGGTCGCGAAGGTGTGGCGCAGCAGGTGGGGAGTCACCGTCTGGTCGATGCCGGCGGCGTTTCCGGCCTTGCGCACCACCGTGTCCACCGAGCGTGACGAGAGACGGCCTCCCAGCCGGTTGATAAAGATCGCCGCTGCAGCTTTATCTCCCAGCAGTTCGGGCCGCCCGTGCTCGATGTAGGAGCGGAGTGCCGCTACGGCAGGTCGACCGATGAGCGCGATCCGTTCTTTGTCTCCTTTGCCGATAACGCGCAGCTCGCCGGCGATGAGGTCCGCGTCGCCCAAATCCAGTCTCACAAGTTCGCTAACACGGACCCCCGAAGCGTAGAGCACCTCCAGGATAGCGCGGTCCCGCAGCCCTTGGGGCTCTGAGACGTCGGGGATTGCCAGCAGGCGCTTGGCCTCCTCCAGTGTGAGATAGCGTGGAAGCCGCCGGGGGACGCGTGGCGCGTAGATGCGCCGGAATACATTATGTTGCCACGCCTTCTGGCGGACGAGGAAGTCACCGAAGGCTCGCAGCTCAAAGACACACCGAGCGATGCTGGCACGTACGATGCTGTCCTCGTCAAGCTTGGCCATGTACGCGCGCACCACGTCGCGGTCCAGGTCCTCCAGCGTGCCGACACCTTGCGCGATGCAGAAATCGAGAAACTGTGCGATGTCGGTGCCGTAGTTCTTGACGGTGTAAGGCGAGGCGTTGTCCTGCTGCAGAGAACGCAGATAGCGGTCTAGCCAGGCATGCAGCGCCGACATGACGTCCTGCCGAGCCTAGCCCGCCTCCTGCTCAGCCTTCAGCTTATCGTAGACGCTGAGGATGTTGGCGACGTGTAGCTGGTGGCTGGCAATACCGAGCGGCACCCGCTCCAGTCCACACTTCTCCAGGGGAATGTCCCAGATCTCCCTGCGGTCGCGCCCCTTCTTCAGGATGGTCTGTGCCTGGCGCTTAACGCATTGGAGGTAGCGGATGTACTGATCCATCATCGTCTTGACTTCGCCACGCAGGATCACCTCACCGTGTCCCTGAATGATGGTGTCGGGCTCCATTGCCTTGATGAGCTCCAGGGTCTGGACCTCCTGCTCCCAATTGCCGTTCGCGATGATCGGAATTGCCATAACGGCGTCACCAGTGATGAGCACCTCATCCTGCTCGATGTACACGCCAATGTTGTCGGCACTGTGTCCGGGGAGCGAGAAGAGCCTGAAGGTCTTGTTCCCGGCATCGACCAGCAATTCACCTGTCTCGAAGGTGACCGTGGGAATGCGCAAGGTGACCTCGGCGAACGCCGGATCGCTCTCGCGGGCCTCCTGTAAGGAGGACTCGCCAATCTCTAGGAGCCGCTGCCGGCAGAGCTCGTGTGCGATGACATCGAGGTGCTCGGGGAAAGCGTACAAACCGTAGACGTGATCCATGTGATGATGCGTGAGGATAAGAGAGAAGAAGTCCATTCCAGATCGAACTTCCAGGAAACGGGCAATCTGGCGGGCTTCATCGGGGAAAGGAAGGGCGTCGATGACAACGGTCCCGCGATCAGTTAGGACGGCGACGGAGTTGACCAATGCGTAGCGATCACTCGTGAAAAGGAAGATCTCTTCGGAAACTCGTTCCCAGTACATGGACCCCTCGGTTCAAGATGCTTGCAGTCTGCCTGGACGGGTGTCTAGCAGCGATTCACAGGCGCTGATCAGCTTTTTGAGCATAACATAGGCGAAGGGCAAAGTCAAGCCTACTTTACATAATGTTTGGCTGTGCTATTTTGCGTGCAGATAGGGGAGCGTTCGGGGCGACGCTGGTGCCACAGGCAACGAAAAGCCGCGCCGGGGAATCCGGACGCGGCTCTCGCATAAGTCAGTCCCGCCGTGCCGTGCACCGTTAGTTTTGACCCTGCTTGCGCAGGTGGGTACCTTGCCGGATGGTTGTGCCTTGCCCGAGGGCTACCGCAGCCTCATCCTGGACTTTAGGTTCCCGTTTTCTTAAGGTGTTGGCTCAAAACCCTGTACCGGTTCCACGTACACGGCAGGAGTGACGCTATAATACCACAACCGTCCCAGATGACAAGGGTCGGAACACAGCTGGAGAGTCTCGGCGCGGCTCAGAACGCCTCCAATACCCTGCGCATGACGCGCAGCCAGTTCCCACTGAGAATGGCAGCCGTGTCGGATGGTGAGTAGCCGCGCTCGCCTAGCAAGGCCCCAATCTTCGGGAGATCTGCAACCGAATCCAGCCCTTCCGGTACAGCTTCGCGCCCGAAGCCACCGTCGAGATCGGATCCCAGGCCTACCGCGCCTGCGTGGCCTGTAACCTGGCAAATGTGGTCGATCGCCTCGACGAGCTTGTTCAGGGGCACCCGTGGGTCGCCGGGACGCCACCCGGTTGAGAGCATCCGGTTGTAGGCGACCACGCCGACTACGCCTTCGCGCTCTCCAATCTGGCGGATCACATCGTCGGCAAGGGCACGCGGCATGTCGACGAAGGCTCGCGGGTTGGCGTGCGTCGCCACAATCGGCCCGGGATAGCGATCGAGCGCCCGGTATAGAGCATCTTCCCATAGGTGGCTAACGTCCAACAGTAGGTTGTGGTCGGCCATCAGCCGGATCAGCACCTCGCCTTCGTCGGTAAGGGGCCCGGGATTGGCGTTTCCGCCGGCGTAGCGACTGCCCGAAGCCCAGGCAAGCGCTATGCCTCGAACGCCACGCTCGATCCACCAGCCGACCTCATCGGGCTCGCGGATGGGATCCGCACCTTCCATCACCACAAAGACCCCCACAGCGGGATCCTCTGTGTCCCAGCTTGCCAACGTCCTGTCTAGATCGCCCGTGTCAAGTACCAGCGCAACGTCGTCGCGCTCGTCGCTCATGCGGTGGTAGTAGTCCAGTTGTTGTGCGCCGAGGCTGTGCGCTTCCTCCGCCGTGCGATACGTGGCGGTCGGCACCGGTCGGGACTTCCGCGCCGGCTGCACGAAGAGGCTGCCCCCGATGATCGCGACACGCCCGTCGCGCAGCGCAGGCCAGCTCACCGTGCAGGTCCCGGCTCCGGGATCCGTTGTGGAATGGTGACGTTCGTGCTCACGGATCTCGTCTACGGGGCGTCCCAGGTCGCGCTGCAGAGTGACAGCGTTGTAGGCCACATCGAGGTGCGCATCTACGATTACGTTTGCAGGTGCATCCATATGGATTTCAGGCATCGTTGGATCTCCCTTTCTGTGGTGTCGCTGTCGAGCGCTGCGAAGGCATTGTACCACCTGGAATCGCTTAGCCAAAGAGGCCGCGGCGCCCTTGACGCCGGTTGCCTGACTTCCGCGTCAGAGTATACTGGTCCCAGCGTGCAGGTCCGTTCATCGATGGGAACAGGAGGACGGCATGGAGAGCCAGAGGCAGCACCGTTTGGTGGTCACAGAAGGTCCAGATACGGGGCGGACCTACCAACTCCAGGGCATGGTGTGCACGTTGGGGCGCGCCTCCGACAACACCATTATGCTCGATAGCTCGCGCATCTCCCGCCATCACGCACAGATCCGGCTGTTGCCTGCGGGCGCCGTGATCGAAGACATGGGGAGCACCAACGGCACCTTCGTGAACAACCGGCGTCTGGTCGAACCCCAGCGGCTTGCGTCGGGTGACGTCATCCGGCTTGCGGACTACGTGAGTATGGAGTACGTTGCCGAAGAGCTGATTCGAACGGAGGTGTTGGGGTCCGGTAGTGGCAGGGGAGGCACGCAGGTGATTCCCGAAGGGCCGGATTACCAGCCTCAGCCTACCGTGCCGGCGGGCGGTCGCGCGTTCGATGAACCTTATCAACCGCCGGTCTCCCAAGAGGTTGTCTACGAGCCGTATGCCCCTGCCGTACAGTATGAGACACCTGCCCCTGCCGCGGGTCCGGCTCCTGTCCGCAAACGACCGCGGGCTCTTTACGCCGTGATCGGCGTGTTGGTCGTCTTGCTCTGTCTCTGCATTGCAGCCGGTGTCTATCTGTGGTTTGCTCCGGCGACGTTCTGGGAGCGGGTCTTCGATCTGTTGGGGATTCCGATGCCGACGGGGATGCTGGTCAACCTGGCCAGTCTTCTCTGGCTCTAGTCTCACACAGGCGACTCTGTGTCGCCAACGGGCTCCAAACAGTAGCCGCTTCCCCAAGGGGAAGCGGCTTGTTGTGGGGTATTGTTGTACGCACAGAGAGGCGCCCTGCCGGTTGGCCAGCGTTGCTTCTCTGGCAGCGGCGCCGTGAGCCCATAGGCAGCTCTGTCAGATTTCGACCAGTTTCAGCGCCAGGTCGGCCGTTGATAGGGGCTTGACCTGCAACTCACCTTCAGCCAGACGCCCGTCGCTGTCGATTGCGAAGTGGCTGCGGATGATGCCCTCATACGTCTTGCCGAAGGTGTGTTTCTCGCCCCAAGCGCCATAGGCGGCGGCTACCTGATGGTCCGGATCTGAGAGCAGGATGAACGGTAAGTCATACTTGCGTCGGAATTTCTGCAACGCTTCGGGATCGTCTGGGCTGATGCCAATCACGACCGCGTCGCCAGCCTCGATCTGCGGGTAGGCATCGCGCAAGGCACAGGCCTGCTTGGTGCATCCGGGTGTATCAGCCTTGGGATAGAAGTACAGGAGCACCTTCTGACCGCGGAAGCTCGACAACTGAACCTGCTCCCCCGTGTCTGAGACCAACTCGAAATCCGGAGCTTGCATACCAATCTCAACCATTAGTTACCTCCTCGGGTTTGGATCTGGGACCGTGCCGAAACACGCTTTATAAAATTGATCCATATATATTTTACTATGGTTTCCGTGCAAAATCAATGCGCTCAGCCCCCGATTTCTCCTTTTGCGGCCGGTGCCACCTGTGCTACAATCTGGCGCGAAGGAGACCTGTCGACATGGTGACCAAGTTCCTCAGGCTAGCGGGTGACTTCCTGGCGCAACGCAAGGGCCTTCCCGTGCTGGTCGCTGTCGGCTTGGTCCTGCTGAACCTGATCCTCAGTCTGCTTCCGCCCTGGCCGGTGATTGAGTGGCTGGCGAAGACGGACCTCTTGCTTCAGTTGGGGGTGATCATCGGGCTGCTGGGTATCCTCCTCGGCGACGCACTCTAGCCTTCTCTGCCACAGGCAGTGCAGCAGTCGCCACGTGTGCCTGCGGGCCAGGCGGGTGCGCGTGCAATGGAGATGCTGGCCTTCCCCTCACTCGACCGGCTGCATGGCCAATCTGAGCTACCTCTGTGCTGGCCAGGCGCTCGGCCTACGCTGGGAAACCTGCGTGAGTCAGACTTGCTCCATAGGGTCGAAGAGCTTGGCGTACTCCTGCAGTGCGTAGCGGTCCGTCATTCCGGCGATGTAGTCACAGACCACCCGGTGTAGAGGCTGATCCTTGAGCTTGGCCTGTTCAGAATAGGGCAGTTGGCGTGGCTCCTCTGTGTAGGCCCTGAAGAGTGCCGTGATGATCCGCTCGGCCTTGATCTGCATGCGCATGACGCGGGGATGCCGGTAGAGTCGCTCCAGCAAGAACCGCTTGAGCTCCGCCAGCTTGTCCAGCATATCGGGCGTGAGGGTGACGACGTTCTGGGGCAGCGCTTGTAGCGCCTGCGATGAAACCGGGGCCGTCGCGAGAAGCCGGTCTGTGGTGGCAGCAATCGCGTCGTCGATGAGCAGCCCCAGAAGGCGCCGCACAATGCGGTGGCGCCACATCGTGTTGAACCCCGTTCCATCCCAACCCACGCTCTCCCTGACCTCCTCCCAGAGCGCAAGGCCCTGCAGATCCTCCGGCGCGATCATGCCGGCGTAGAGTCCATCATCGAGGTCGTGGGCGCTGTAGGCCAGCTCATCTGCCGGGTTCGCGAGCTGGGCCTCGAGCGTCCCGCGGAGGTTCGGAGAGAAGCGGGTGGCGTCGGCGACGTCGTAATCGGTCTCGTGTTTGACGATCCCTTCGAGCACTTCCCACGACAGATTCAGGCCGTCGAACTCGGGGTAGCGTCTCTCAAGCGTTTCGACAATGCGCAGTGACTGCTGATTGTGGTCGAAGCCGCCGTGGTCTGCCATCAACGCGTTGAGCGTGTGCTCGCCGGCATGCCCGAAGGTAGGATGGCCGAGGTCGTGCGCCAGGCAGATCGCTTCGACAAGCGCCTCGTTGGCACCGAGCGCAATGGCCAGCGACCGCCCGATTTGCGCGACCTCCAGCGTGTGCGTTAGCCGGGTGCGGTAGTAGTCGCCTTCCGAGTAGACGAACACCTGGGTCTTGTACTCCAGCCGGCGGAAGGCGTTGGTGTGCAGGATGCGGTCGCGGTCGCGCTGAAAGCACGTGCGGAAGTCCGCCTCCGCTTCGGGGTGGGCACGACCGCGGGAGTCGCGACTGTGGAACCCATAGGGCGCCAGTGTTGTCGCTTCAAGCGCTTCTAGATCCTCGCGTCTAAAGAGCATGACGTCCCTCTCCTCCGGCATCCAGCCGCGACGGGTGGGGCTCCGGCCTCAGTGGCTGAGCCTGATGGCAACCAAGCTGATGATCAGGGCAATGACGAGGATCAGGCCCACGAAGAGCGCCAGCTTGCGCTCCAGCCCCGTCGGCTTGATCAGCCTTCCTGAGATCCAGAGAAACACGCCTCCCGCCAATCCAAATCCCGCAATGACACCGATGGTGTAGACAATGGCGGTAGCCATGAGGCGCGGCAGGTCGATGGTGATGATGAGCCGGCCAAAGGCGGCGATGGAGAATCGGCTGCCCAGAAACGCGTAACCGGCGGCGATCAACAGCGCCGAGGCCATCATCAGGATTCCCAGCGAGCGACGGCGCTTGCTCTCGATCCACCACGTGAAGGCGCCCAGCCCCAGCAGCGCCAGGGCAAAGGTGAAGATCACGATGGAGATTAGCTCGATTGCCATTGGCTGCCTCCGGTTGGTTAGTCCACCTCAATGATAGGCGATATCACCGAATGATCAAAGCCTGTGGGACCAGGTCGCCCGAGGCGGACTCGCGAATCCGCCCCATGCGGGTATAATGGCGAAGATGGCAAGCGAACGCATACAGAAACTACTGGCTCGCGCGGGTTACGGCTCGCGCCGGGCGTGTGAAGAGATAATCGAGGCGGGACGGGTGACCGTCGACGGCCAGATCGCCCACCTCGGTGATCAGGCAGACCCCGAGACACAACGCATCCTTGTGGATGGTGTGCCGATGGCGCGGCCACAGCCGCACGTCTACATTATCGTGCACAAGCCACGGGGCTACGTTACTACGACGCGCGATCCTCAGGGCCGCAAGACGGTGTTGGATCTGGTTGAGCTACCGGGTGCACGCAAGCGCCAACCCTTGCGGCTCTATCCGGTAGGGCGTCTCGATATCGACAGCGAGGGCCTGCTCCTGTTGACCAATGATGGCGATCTCACGCAACGCCTGACGCACCCGCGCTATGAACATCCGCGGATCTACCGCGTGTTGATCGAAGGGGAGCCCGACGCCGAGGCGCTGGATCGCTGGCGGCGCGGGGTGACACTGGATGGCCGGCTCTCGCGTTTCGACCGCATCGTGGTCGAGGAGCGCTCACACGGGAAGACCTGGCTCCGTGTAACTGTCCACGAGGGGCGCAAGCACCTGGTCAAGCGTATTGTCGCGGCTCTGGGATACCCGAGCCAACGCCTGGTTCGGGTGACGATGGGCCCGCTTCAGTTGGGGACCCTCGCATTGGGGAAGTGGCGCCACCTCACCCAAGATGAGGTGAGCGCTCTGCGGCGCGAGGTGAAAGGCACGCCCCGCCCGCAACGCCGGGGGTCGCGGGGAGAGGGGCGCTCCGGTGACAAACGCGGCTCCGGACGCGGGACGCGCCCGACCTCCGGTGCGCCCCGGCGAGACTCGGGGGATAGCACCCCGTCGGGGGCTAACCCACGCTCGCGACGCGGGCCAGGGAGAACGCGTTCATGAAGCCCCTCACGATTGCCATCGACGGCCCTGCCGCGTCCGGCAAGAGCACCATTGGCTACTACCTGGCAGGCCATCTCGGCTATCTCTTCCTCGACACGGGTGTCCTATACCGGGCTGCCACCTGGGCGGTGCTCGATCGGGGCATTCGGGTCGAGGCCGAGGAACGTGTGGCCGCGCTGGCCGAGCAGGTCGATATCGAAGTGCTGCCGCCGACAGAAGATGATGGACGGCAGTGCACGGTGCGTGTCGATGGTCGCGACGTGACCTGGGAGATACGCTCGCCGCGGGTTGAGGCGTCTGTGTCGCCGGTATCGGCATATCCCGGCGTCCGTGAGGCGCTCACCCGGCGAATGCGCGCCATCGCCCGCCAGGGCCGGGTGGTAATGGTAGGGCGCGACATCGGCACGGTGGTGATCCCGGATGCCGACCTGAAGCTCTATGTGATCGCGTCGGCCGACGAGCGCGCGCGGCGGCGATATCTGGAGCTTCGCGAGAAGGGCAAGCGGGTCACTTACGATGAGGTCCTGGCCGGCATCCGGCAGCGGGACACGATCGACAGCGAGCGTGAGACGGCCCCCTTGCGGGCTGCACCTGACGCGATCCTGATTGATACGACCAACCTCGGTATCGAGACCATGTTTGCCGAGGTTGAGAAACTGGTGCACCCCTGTGAAGCGGGGCTGCACACAAGGAGCTTGTGAATGGCTGGTTCAGAATACGACGTTGTTGTTGTGGGCGCGGGGCCGGGGGGATACGTTGCCGCCATCCGCGCGGCGCAGTTGGGTATGCGCGTGGTGTTGGTGGAGCGGGAGAGCCTTGGGGGCGTGTGTCTCAACTGGGGGTGCATTCCCACAAAGGCATTGCTGCGTAACGCCGACGTGGCCAGGCTGGTTACAGCAGGCGGTAAGACGTTCGGTTTCAGTGTCGAGAACGTCCAGCTCGACTACGGTGAGGCGGTCGAGCGGAGCCGCCAGGTCTCGGCGCGCCTGGTGAAGGGTGTTGGCGCATTGATGAAGGGGAACAACATCGATGTGTTGATAGGGCACGGTCGCCTGAAGTCGCCCACGGAGGTCGAGGTCACGCTGGCGGATGGCGGCACACAGACGCTGAGCGCGGGCGCCATTATCCTGGCGACCGGGGCGCGCGCGCGCACGATTCCCGGCGTGGAGGTCGATGGCGAACGTGTGCTGACGTCGCGGGAGGCCCTGGAGCGCCGTACGCTGCCCAAGTCGGCCGTCATCATCGGCGCCGGGCCAATCGGGCTGGAGTTCGCCACGGTCTGGAGCTCGTATGGCGCGGACGTGCAGGTGGTCGAGATGCTCGATCACATCCTGCCGGCGGAGGATGAAGAGGCGGCAGCCGAGCTGGGGCGCTATCTGCGTCGCCAGAAGATCAAGGCCCTCACGTCAACACGGGTCCAGAGCGTGACCAGGACTGAGTCAGGCGTCGTTGTTCACGTGCAGGATTCGAAGGGTGAGAGCGACCTCGAGGCCGAGGTGGCGCTCATCGCAATCGGCGTGCGCCCGAACAGCGAGGATCTTGGGCTGGAAACGGTGGGTGTCGGGGTCGACCGTGGCTGGGTCAAGGTCGACGACATGATGCGCACCAACATCCCCACCATCTATGCGATCGGGGATCTCAATGGACGTCTGCCGTTGGCGCACGTGGCGTCGGCTCAGGGCATCCTGGCGGTCGAGGCGATCGCGGGCCACGCCCCTACGCCCTTCAATCGGCAGTTGATGCCGCGGGGCACTTACACCTCGCCCCAGGTTGCGTCGTTTGGTATGAGTGAGGCCGAGGCCCGGAGCCAGCTTTCCGAGGTGGTGGTGGGGAAGTTCCCCTTCTTGCCCAACGGCAAGGCGCTGGCCTTGGGCGAGAACGAGGGTTTCGTCAAGATCGTGTCCGATGCGCAGAGCCACGAGATCGTGGGTGCGGTGATCGTGGGCCCCGAGGCAACCGAGATCCTGCCGGAGCTGGTACTGGCGGCCCAGTGGGAGCTTACGCCTGAGGAGATCGCCAACGCAGTGCACGCGCATCCGACGCTGAACGAAGCCGTAATGGAAGCGGCGCACGGCGTCTTCGGCAAACCAATCCACACAATCTAGGCCCACTTCTCATTCGCCACCCGTGGTGGTCTGAGATAGATCTAGGCCCCGCACGAGTGGAAGGGCTGTTCAAGATGGACCGGGTCTCCGGGATTGAGCTGGATACCTCCAGGCCCGATCCCGGAGATCTGAGTTTTTCTGGGTGGATGGACTTCGATTATGGTCAAGCGTCAAACGGCGATCTTGCGTAGGGCGCGTCCGGCGCCGCCCTTCTGGGAGATCCACCTGGCTCTCGAGCAGCCTCCTGAGCCGGGGGCCTACGTGCTGGCGGATCTGGGCGGTCCGCTGCGAGAGCCGCTATTTCCGTCCGAGATCGACTCGGCGGGGTTTGTGGCGGCTGTTCCGCCTGGACATCCTGCGCTGCGGCTTCTCCCGGGCGCGGAGATCGACGTGATCGGCCCGCTGGGGCGTGGATTTCGTCTGAACCCTGATGGACATCCCCTGGCGCGATTGCTGCTGGTGGCCCAGGTGGGTTTCGTGCCGTTTCTTCAGCCCCTGTTCCAGGCTGCCCCTGCCGTGGCGCTGGTGGTGGAGGCAACGACGCGCGCGCAGTTGCCGGCCCCAACCCGTTTTCCTCCGACACTGGAGTTGACACTCGTGACCCTCGACGGTTCGGCTGGGTATCTTGGGCCGCTAGAGGCGGAGGGGGCCGTGCCCTCTGGCCTGGAGCGCGCCGGGCCGCGGCTCCGCGAGTTGATCGCCTGGACCGAGCGCGCCTGCTTTGCCTTCGAGCTCGACCGTTACCCGGCGCTTGCCCAATGCGTCAGTGAGGTCCGGATCCAGCCCCAGGCCGATCTGGCACAGGCGCTGGTGCGGGTACCGATGCCCTGTGGTGTGGGCGCATGTGACGCGTGCCGGGTCGCGACCCAACGTGGAGAGCGGCAGGCCTGCGTGGACGGGCCGGTATTCGATTTGCTGGCCTTCCGCCGGGAGTAGCATCAGCGATGGTCGAACTTGCGCCGCGTCACAAATACGGTCTCACGCTGACCGTCCCGGTCATGCCGGCGAGCGGCACGTTCGGCTACGGTGATGCCTACCAAGACCTGGTCGACGTGGCCCTGCTGGGCGCCGTGGTTACCAATCCTGTAAGTCTGCGATCGCGACGGACAGCCCAAGGCCGGCGGATCGGTGTGCGGGGCGACGCTTTCGTCGTGCACACGGGGTGGCCCAATCCTGGGCTCAACCGTGTGATACGGACCTATAGCGAGACCTGGGAGCGGCTTCCGATTCCGGTGATTGTGCATCTGCTGGCCTCTCGTCCCGAGGAGGTAGCCCAGACCGCCGCGCGTCTTTCAGGCGTTGCGGGCGTTGCGGGCATCGAGTTGGGGTTCCCGGCGACTATCTCGGTGCGCGATGCCCGGGCGACCGTGGAGGCTGCTGCCAACGAGGGGGATCTGCCGGTCATCGCCAAGATCCCTTTTGGACGCGTCGAAAGACTTGCACCCATCCTGGCAGCACACGGTGCCGATGCGCTGACCTTGACTGCGCCCCCCAGAGCCGTGTTGCCGGTGCGCGATGAACGGGCCGGCGCCGTTGCGCGCTTTATGCGAGGACGTCTCTATGGCGCGGCGCTCTTTCCGCTATTGCTCGATACGCTATCCTACTGGGCACGCCGGTTGCCCGTGCCTGTGATCGCGTGCGGCGGCATCGCGTCGCCGGAGGATGCCCTGGCGTGTCTCACGCTGGGTGCTGCGGCGGTGCAGATCGACGCCTTGTTGTGGCGAGAGCCGGCGCTGCTCGACACTGTGGCCCGTGCGCTGGTGCAGCCGCAGAAGCCGGATTCTGTGTTGGCGGAGAGCTCTACGGAGCAGCCAGGAATGGAGGATGAGGAATGAATAAGCCGCAGCAGACTGCTACTACGCCGCAGCAGACTGCTACTACCCCGCAGCAGACTGCTACTACGCCGCAGCACGTTGCGTCTTCGTTGCAGGACGTGGCCCCTGCGCCAGGGCGGGCTGCAGGCGCGCTGCTCCGGGTCTGGCGCATGGCCATATCGGCGCTGGTCGTCAGCTCGTTGCTCCTCAACGTCGTCCTGGCGGTTGTGTTGCTGGGGATGAGACAGGACCTGCGGGAGGCACTGCAGTCGGCGCGCGACGCCCTGGTCGCTACCGAGAGCGAGCCCCTGGTCCTTGATGTGGCGGTCGATGAGGACATCCCTATCCAGATGACCGTTCCGATCGATCAGGTCTTCGTGGTCCCTCTCGAGATGAACTATCCGCTCAAGACCGTGATCAATACGTATATCACACTGCCGGTGCTGGGCCGCCAGAACATCAGCGTACCTGTGGATACCGTCATTCCGGTCAGCACGACGGTTGAGGTTCCCATTCGAGCGAACGTGCCGATCTCGCTCACCTATCACCTGCAGACCGAAATCCCTGTAGAAATGCACTTCCCCTTCAGGTTATCGAGTACGTTGGACGCGCTGATCGAGGATCTACAATAGAGCGCTCGTTCGACTGCCGTCCCTTCCTATACGTAGGTGAGAGTCATCGTCGCGGGATGTGACACTTCCCACTACGGTTGACCCCATGCCCGGACTATAATGCCATTGCCAAGGTCCCCCGGCAGGCGTGCAGCATGCCGGCGTATAGTGGTGGTTGTCCGGGGACCGCTTGAGTTTGAATGTGGGGCAGGTGATCCAGTTTGCCAATTGAGGCTGAGCAGCATCAGAAGCAGGCGATCCGCGATCTTTTCACTCGCATTGCCAGGGCCTACGATCGGGCGAACCGGATCATGTCGTTGGGGCAAGATCAGCGGTGGCGCCGGGCCGCATTGGCGCAGCTGGCGCTACCGTCTGGCGGACGTTTACTCGATGTAGCCACCGGGACTGGGGATCTGGCCCTGTTGGCACAGGCGCACCCATCCCGTCCGCGGGTTATCGCGACCGATTTGACGCCGGCGATGCTCGACCGGGCGCGCGTCAAGGCGCAGGCACAGGCTCGGACAGAAGGGGGGGTATTTCCCCTGGTGGTAAGCGATGGGCTCGCGTTGGCGTTTGGCGATGACGCCTTCGACAGTGTTATGTCGGGGTTTATGATGCGCAACGTCCCCGACGTCGCGCAGGCGTTCCGCGAGCAGAGGCGGGTCGTCCGGCCAGGGGGGCGGGTGGTCTGCCTGGAGATGACATGGCCGCAGCGCTTTCCGCTGCGTTGGTTGTTCCACATTTACTTCTTCGGTTTGGCGCCGCTCTTGGGGCTTCTCATCAGTGGCGATCGGGAGGCCTACTGCTATCTTCCGCGGTCGGTAAGGGAGTTCCGCAGCCCGGCAGCGCTGGCGGAGACAATGGTTCAGGCCGGCCTGCGCGAAGTGCGTTGGTCTTTGATGATGCTAGGAACGGTGGCGATACACGTGGGTGTGAAACCCGTGGCAGCCGAGGAGCCGGTGCCGTACGAGGCTGAAGCCAACAGGAGGAGAGCGTGAGCCAACCCGAAGATCCGCGCCTGGAAGCACTGCGCGCCCACAAAGCACAAGTCGAGCTTGGGGGCGGGCAGGAGCGCATCGATCGTCAACACGCTAAGAGCAAGATGACAGCGCGCGAACGGCTTGCGCGCCTCCTGGACGATGGCACATTCCGCGAGCTGCAGCCATTTGCTGTGGCGCATCCCGATGACGAGGAGGCCGTTTTGGGGGATGGTGTCGTCACCGGCTATGGCAAGATCGATGGGCGGACCGTGTTCGCCTATGCCCAGGACTTCACGGCCTATGGCGGGTCGGTATCGCTGGCCCACGCGCGCAAGATCGTCCAGGTGCAGGAGATGGCGGTCCAGAACGGCTCCCCGATCATTGGCCTGCTGGACTCCGGCGGCGCGCGGATTCAGGAGGGCGTGTTGTCGCTGCAGGGTTACGGTGAGGTCTTCAGGCAGAATGCCCTGGCCTCGGGCGTGGTCCCCCAGATCTCGGTTATCTTGGGGCCGTGCGCCGGTGGTGCTTCCTATAGCCCGGCCTTGACCGATTTTGTGATTATGACCGATAAGAGCTCGATGATGTTCATCACCGGGCCGGATGTTGTGAAGAGCGTAACGGGTGAGGAGATCGACCACGAGGGATTGGGAGGGGCGCGGGTGCACGCCTCACGCAGCGGCGTGGCGCATTTCGTCGCAGTCGACGAGGCGACATCACTGGATCTGGTGCGCACGCTGCTCTCCTATCTTCCCTCCAACAACGTCGCCTCGCCGCCGGCGGCGCCGCCGAGTGATGATCCACGCCGTGCGGAGCCGGCGCTGAACGCCATCGTCCCCGAGTCGCCCAACGTGCCCTACGATATGCTGGAGGTTATCGGACACGTGATGGATCGCGGTAGCTGGTTCGAGGTTCAGTCGAGCTGGGCTCAGAACGCGATCGTTGGGTTTGCCCGCCTGGATGGGATGCCGGTAGGTGTGGTGGCGCAGCAACCGTTGGTGCTCGCGGGCTCGATCGATATTGACGCCTCGGACAAGATCTCGCGGTTCGTGCGCTTCTGTGATGCGTTCAACCTGCCCTTGATCACCTTTGCGGATTCGCCCGGCTTTCTGCCGGGCGTCAATCAAGAACACGGCGGCATCATCCGCCACGGCGCCAAGATCATCTACGCCTATGTGGAGGCGACTGTGCCCAAGATCTCGGTGGTGACGCGCAAGGGTTACGGCGGCGCGTACATCGTGATGGGCAGCAAGAGCCTGGGTGCCGACGTGCACCTGGCGTGGCCTTCAGCCGAGATCGCGGTGATGGGTCCGGAGGGCGCGGTGGCCGTCCTGAACCGGCGCGAGTTGAGCGCCGCCGAGGATCCCGAGGCACTGCGGGCCCAGTTGGTCGCGGACTATCGTGCGACCTATGCCAACCCCTACTACTCGGCCAAACGCGGCATCCTGGACAACGTCATCGAGCCGGCCCAGACGCGCTCCGAGTTGATCGCGGCTTTGCGGACGCTCCAGGAGCAGATCCGCCACGTGCCGCCCAAGAAGCATGGCATCATGCCGGTCTAGAGAGGTGCGATGAGTGAGGTCATGAGGCAGGCCCTGTTGCTCACGGCGTGGGGCATGGGGATGACGTTCAGTAGCATCGGTGCGCTGGCGCTGGGAATGTATCTGTTGACCTACCTGACCAGAGAGCGACAACCCGAAATCAGCCCCGCACCAGCGCTGGACGAGGTAGGCCGCGTGGATACGATGAGTCTGGCGGAAGCGTCATCTGACGCAGCCGAGGGCCGGCGACGTGCACTGGCAGCCGCTGTTGCCGTAGCCCAAGCGGTGGTGGCGTACGAGCAGCCCCCCTTGGCGCTGCACGGTGAAGCACGTCCGGGGGGCGACGAAGTGTGGAACAGCTACGCGCGGGGACTGCATCTGTCACGCCGTGCCCACTATGAGGCGCGGCGGGTACGGGGATAGCCCCCGGCTAATCAGCCAGAAGGTGAAAGTCTATGCCGATCTATCGGGTGACCGTTGAAGGGAAAGACTACCGCGTTGAGGTGCCTGACCCGAGTGAGCGACCTGTCCGCGCCATCATCGATGGCGAGCTGTTCGCAGTGGAGATCGAGCCCGCAGCCGCTGCGGCGGCTATGCCGGCGCCTGCTTCGGTACAGGTACAGCCGACTATGGCGGTGCCGCAGGTTGCGCCGGCTGTCAAGTCGAGCTCGGCTGCCTCAGGTGCGGTGACGGCCCCACTCCCCGGAACCATCGTCGGCATTAGCGTCTCCACTGGAGACGCGGTGGTGAACGGGCAGGAGTTGTGCGTGCTCGAAGCTATGAAAATGAACAATCCCATCCGGGCCACTTATCCCGGTGTGGTCAAGGAGATCCTGATCACCGTGGGGCAGCAGGTGCAGCATGGAGCCCCCTTGATGGTGATCGCCGAGGCTTAAGATGGACTATCACGCTGCCGGGGATCGCTTCTCGCCGCTGGCGAGTGAGATCCAGGCTCGCACACGCGATATAGATTGGACGTTGGCACACTTCAGCTTTGTGGCCAACGTGACCACATTGGCGCCTGAATGTGACATTGCCGCTTCGCCCGTGATGTCGGTAGCCAGTTGTCGTAGCATGCCGAAGATGGCGTTGGCGTTTATCGGCGAGTCCGCAGAGCTGCTGTCGACCTACGCCACCTTCCTTGCCGACCCGGGCAGCGAGGTGGATCTGTTAGTCAATGAGGAACAGCGCGATGTGGTAGCTGCGGCCTTCGATGTGGTGTCCGTTCGCTCAAAGTGGCAGCTCGTCTATCGCGGCGACCGCGCTACGCTGAACAAGGGCCGCGCTTCCCAGTTGGCCGGCCACGATGTCGGTGCGCTTCAAGCGCTGGCGCGAACGGAGAAGGTCACGTTGAACGTGGTTTCCCCTGACCCGCTGCAATACGGTCCGGCATTTGGTATCTGGGAGCGGCGCAAGCTGGTCGCGATGGGGACGACGATGTTGTCCATTCCTGGTGCGGCACAGATCGACAATGTTGTCACACGCCACGACTATCCGCACGCGGTCCTGGGCGCTGAGGTGGTGTCGGCGCTTGTGCTCGCCCATCAGGCGGAAGGTCGTAGGGTGTTCACGGTGGTGAACCAGGATGACGCGAGCGCGCTCGCGTTGTTTGAGGCGCTGGAGTTCAGGTGTGAGCGACCGATGTACCTGATGACCTGTGTGCTTCGGCAGGCGGTGCAGACGCGCTAACCGGTGCTGGACTGTGCCGTCGTGCACCGGACGTCCGGAACGAACGATGGCCCTGAGAGTAAGTCAGTAGTCTAAGGAGACGCGGTGAACAGTGTCGATCTGGGCAGTCTCGTAGCAGGCCTCACAGCTCTGGTTGATAACTGGCCGAGCCTGATCATGATGGGCCTTGGTGGTCTGTTGATCTACCTGGCGATCGCCAAGGAGTACGAGCCGGTGCTGTTGTTGCCTATCGGCATGGGCTGCATCATTGGCAATCTGCCGCTCTCCGCAATGATCGACCTGCGCGAGCAAGGTATGCTCGCCGTCATCAAACAGGCTGGGGTCGACAACGAGCTCTTCCCGCTGCTGATCTTCGTGGGTGTTGGCGCGATGATGGACTTCCGTCCGTTGTTAGCCCAGCCGCTGTTTGCCCTGATGGGGGCCGCTGGACAATTCGGCATCTTCGGCACGCTGATGCTAGCGCTGCTGCTGAAATTCCCGATGGCTGAGGCCGCCAGTATCGGCATCATCGGTGCGATTGACGGTCCGACCAGTATCTATGTCGCCAACCAGCTCGCGCCCCATCTTCTGGGCGTGATCTCGGTCGTGGCCTACTCGTATATGAGCCTGGTGCCCATCATCCAACCGCCGATCATGCGGCTGATGACGACACGCGAGGAGCGGATGACCCGGATGGTCTACGCCCCCCGCCCGGTATCGCGGTTGGCGTTGGTCCTGTTTCCTATCATTGTCACTGTGGTGGTGGGTGTGCTTGTGCCCAAGGCCGCCCCGCTCATCGCCTCGCTGATGATCGGCAATCTGCTGAAAGAGGCGGGAGTGGTTCCTCGCTTGGCGCACGCCGCCGAGAACGAGATCATCAATATCGCGACGCTCTTCTTGGGGCTGGTCGTGGGCAGCATGATGACGGCCGATAGCTTCTTGCGCTGGGATACGCTCAAGATTCTGGCTCTGGGATTGGTGGCCTTTGGACTCGACACCGTCGCCGGGCTGTTGTTCGGGAAGCTGCTGTATTTGCTCTCGGGCAAGCGGATCAACCCCCTGATCGGGGCGGCGGGTATCAGCGCCTTCCCGATGGCAGGGCGGTTGGTGCAGCGGGTGGCTCAAGAGGAAGACTTCTCCAATTTCGTGTTGATGCACGCGATGGGGGCCAATACCTCGGGACAGTTGGGGTCCGTCATCGCGGGCGGCATCTTGCTTACCCTGGTCTTGCCCATGGTGGGTGGATGAACCATAGGTAGGGGCGCCCAGGGGCGCCCCTACTTGTTTATGAGGGACGTTGGATCGCTAACGTAGCGTGTTTCGTGCGCTAACCACGAGGAGGTTATATGGGCAGAGGAATGGTGGTGATCGATGTGGATCGCTGCAAGGGCTGCGGCCTCTGCACCCACGTGTGCCCGGTCAATATCCTGCAACTCGCCACGGACACATACAACGCCAAGGGGTATCACCCCGTTGTCGTGACCGATGCCGAGGCCTGTATCGGGTGTGCGTCCTGTGCAACGATCTGCCCTGACGTGGTGTTCACCGTCTACAGGCGCAAACGGCAGCCGCGCGTCGCTGCTGTAGGGGCGTAGAGGAGGTCGCGATGGTCAAGCAACTGCTCAAAGGCAACATCGCTTTTGCTGAGGCCGCAGTCCGTAACGGGCTGGAAGCCTACTTCGGCTACCCCATCACACCCCAGAGCGAGGCGCTGGAGCATCTCTCGGGCCGGATGATCGAGGAGGGGCGCGTCTTCTTGCAGGCCGAAAGCGAGGTCGCGGCGATTAACATGGTCTACGGCGCGGCGTGTGCGGGCGTGCGGACGATGACCTCGACCTCGGGTCCGGGGTTTTCGCTGATGGCTGAGGGGCTATCGTACATTGCCGGATCGGAGATTCCCGTGGTCGTCGTCAACATGATGCGTGGCGGTCCCGGACTCGGCAACATCCAACCTTCACAGGCGGATTACTTCTTGATGACCAAGACGGCGGGTCATGGTGACTTTCATCCTATCGTCCTGGCCCCATCCAACGTGCAGGAACTTATCGATGACGTGGGACTGGCGTTCGAGTTGGCCGAGAAGTATCGCACGCTGGTCCTCATCGCCGGCGATGGCAGTATTGGGCAGATTATGGAGGCCGCCGAATTGCCGCCCATGCAACCTGTGCGCGCGACGCGACCGGCGTGGGCCACTACCGGTGCCCAAGGGCGCGAGCGTAACGTGATCACCTCGCTCTACCTGGGGGCAGGGAACCTGGAGGTGGTGAACAAGCGGCTGCAGGCCAAGCTGATGGAGATCAAACGCCACGAGGCGCGCTTCTCCGAGGTTCAGACCGAGGACGCCGAGGTACTGCTCGTCGCCTACGGAACCTCCGGACGCATCTGCGTCTCGGTGCTGCGCGAAGCGCGGCGAGAGGGGCTGAAGGTGGGGCTGTTCAGACCCCGGACCCTGTGGCCCTTCCCGGAGGAACGGCTGGCGGAGCTTTCGCATCAGGTGCGCGGCATAATGGTGGTTGAGATGAGCGCCGGGCAGATGCTGGAGGATGTCGAACGTGTGGCCCAGGGCCGCGTGCCGATCCGCTTCCACGGGCGCATGGGTGGCGTGATTCCCATGGTGGACGAGATCAAGTTGGATCTCGACGCTCTGGCGGCTGACGTTGCTGTGCGGTAGTAGCCGCGTCACAGCGACAGAACCAGGAGGAGCAAATGGTAGAGCACCTAGAGACCGCAGAAGCCCAGATCCAGGATGAGATGGAACTGGTGTATGGATACCCGGAATCGCTGACCCGGGCCAGCACCCACTATTGTCCCGGCTGTGTCCACGGGATTGTGCACCGCCTGGTGGGCGAGGTGCTGGACGAGCTCGGGATCAGGGAGCGGACCATCGGCGTCGC
>Ga0123333_10000688_pt1 | contig 36873 bp, 34 predicted proteins | sample BioC12SIPDNA_3_FD_89957 | JGI IMG/M metagenome (GOLD analysis project Ga0123333, IMG submission 89957) | Anaerobic biogas reactor microbial communites from Washington, USA - Biogas_R2_B C12 SIP DNA | ecosystem: Engineered > Bioreactor > Anaerobic > Unclassified | place: Washington, USA...
CACGACTACCAGCAACAACGAAACCCAGGGGCGTATTGCTCGCATGGGGGCACTCCTTTACACTTGTATGGTTATTATATTTGGCTTGGCACAGGACGCAATCGTTGGGGCATGTCTAGAAGAGCAGCAGAAAGAGCGCGGCGACCGTTAACCCGACAATGCCGCCGGCAATGGTCTGTGAGCGGGTGTGGGCGTCCAGCTTGACGCGCGACCAAGCTACGATCGGGATCAGGATCAAAAGCGGCGCCAGGCCCCAGCCCAGCATGCCCACCACGATGCCGAGGGCGTAGGAGATCACGCTGACATGCTGGCTGATCTTCCAGCGCGTAGTGATGAGCAGGTTGACGAGTGAAAGCGCTGCCGCGCCCGCCATAGTTATCAACAGGAGACGCGGCCCGTCGAGCGCCACCAGCAGCCCCAGCGGTACCAGCACGGCAAAGAGCACCGCCAGGATCGGGATCGGCTTGAGCCGGTCGCAGCGGTTTCGCATGAACCAGTCGCCGATGCCCCCGCGCTTGAGTTCGCGCCGCACTAGGTAGAGGGGCAATGGCAGCGCTACCAGGAGGATACCCAGTCCCCATAGCAGGCCTTCCCACCAGCTTCTGGCAGAGAGCATTGCCGTCAGCAGTATCACCGGCACGCTCACATAGGTAGGCGCGAGAAAACGCGAGATCACCTGCGCGGTGGTTTCGTCCCAGTCGATCTCGCTGACGACCATCCCGCTGACGATCAGCAGGCCGCCTGCCAGGATGCGGTTGGTGAATTCGTCACCCGCCAGCAGCACGCCGAAAATGGCGGCAAAAACAGGCTCGAACACAAGAATCAGGGCGGTGTGGGTAGCAGAGGTATAACGCTGCGCGGCCGTCTGTACCGCAAACGCCAGCGCGGTCGCCAGCACGCCGGTAAAGGCGGCTGCAAACCACACCTGCTGATTGGCTGGCGGGATGCCGGTCTTGGTGATGAATGATGCTGCCGTGGCTGCTACGGTGACAGTGGCCAGCTGCACGATCGAGAGAGCCAACGGATCGGTGCGCGGTGCAAAGATACTGATCGAGAGGATGTGCAACGCATACGCCAGGGCGCACCCCAGCACGATCAGGTCACCGCGGTTGATCTGCAGTTGGCTATCCAGTGTCAGGGCGGCTAACCCGCCGGTAGCCAGCAAGACTCCCACGCCCGCCATCAGCTTCAGGCGGTGACGCATAAAGATGACCGCCAGTGTCGGCACCAGCACTACCGAAAGACCGGTAATAAACCCGGCTTTGGAGGCGGTGGTGTATTGCAGCCCGATGGTCTGAAAGGCATAGCCAGTGAATAAAAACAGGCCGATCAGCACACCAGCCCCGACCTGCTTCCAGCCCAGGCTGCGCAGGCGCCGCATGCCGATCAGCAGCAGGATCACCGTCGCCATGGCAAAGCGCAATGCCAAGAAGGGGAATACCGGGTAGGAGGCAACCGCCTCTTTGACCATGACAAAGGTCGAGCCCCAGATCAGCGTCAGCACAAAGAGTGCCAGGTCGGCACGCAGCTGGCGTTTTTTGTTGAGGGCGGGCTCTGTGCCGTGTGTGACAATCACATAAACTCCGATATAAACATGCTCACGGCGATCGATGGCCGTCATATGGCACGAGACGTAACAAACGCCTTGCGGGCGAAAAGCTGCGCGTTCAAGGCGTCGGCTGAGTATAATGTAGCCCCAAGAGGTGTCAACAATGGGCCTGTTTGACGGGCAGATTCAGGTTACTAAGATAGTTGCATGGCCGACCTCTCTACCACCGCCGCGCGCAGTCTGCTGATCAAGCCCGTCTCGGGCGAGTGCAACCTGCACTGCCAGTATTGCTTTTACCACGAGCGCCCCAGCGACCCGTATCAGCACGAGCAGCACCGCCACATGGATCTCGTTACGCTCGAGAACCTCATCCGTCAGGGCATGCAGCTGGACCCGCGGTATGCCGCCTTTGGCTGGCAGGGCGGAGAACCTACTCTGGCGGGGCTGGATTTCTTTCGCCAGGCTGTTGAGCTGCAAAAGCGCTATGGGCATGCCGGGCAGGTGGTCAGCAACGGGCTACAGACCAATGCCATCCTGCTGGATGCCGACTGGGCGCGCTTTTTACGCGAGTATCGCTTCCTGGTAGGCGTCAGTCTGGATGGTCCCGCCCTGTTGCATGACCGCTACCGCCGCACCCTCAACGGCCGCCCTACCCACGAGCTGGTGACGCGCTCGCTGCGGCTCTTGCGGCGCTTTGGGGTCGAGACCAACATCCTGACGGTGGTCAACCATGAGACCGCCCAGCAGCCTGAGGCGATTTATGACTATCTGCTGGAGCTGGGGTTCAGGTATCTGCAGTTTATCCCCTGTGTCGAGTTCGACCCGACCACTGGTGAACCAGCTGAGTTTTCGGTGACCGCGGAGGAGTATGGCGAGTTCCTGTGCCGGCTGTTCGACCGCTGGTACAACCGCGGCAATCCCGAAAGCTCGATTCGTGATTTCGACGCCACATTGGCTACCTGCCTGGGGCAGCCCTCGCCGATGTGCTGCTACCAGCAGCGCTGCGGCAGTTATGTGGTGGTGGAATATAACGGCGACCTATACCCGTGCGACTTTTTCGTGCGCGAGGATCTGCGCATCGGCAACCTGGCCGACATGAGCCTGGAGGAAGCCTTTGCCAGCCCCGCACTTGGGCGCTTTGGTCAGGTCAAGGCAGCGCCGCGCGCCGCATGTCAGGCCTGCCAGTGGATGCCGTATTGCCAGCAGGGCTGCCCGCGCTTTGTACGTGATGGCCAACACTATCTGTGCCGCGCCTACCAGCGCTTTTGGGCGCACAGCAAGGCGGGCTTCCAAGCCATGGTCGATGCGATCCGCCAACCAGCCGCCGCGCCGGCAACAACGCCGGGACGAAACGACCTGTGCCCGTGCGGATCGGGTATCAAGTACAAGCATTGCTGCGGCCGGCGAAGCGCGCATTAACGCGAGTGTCTTCCGTGTAATCCTGTACGACTGAGGAGGCGTGTTCCATCGCATCACCGACCGCACGCCCCGGCGCGGGTTTGGCCGCCGAGTTGAGGGTTACCGAAACCGAGCTCGAGAGCCGCGTATTTAATGGCACCGCATTGCGCATTAGGTCTGTGGGCCGGGTATGATCGCCAGAGGTCTTTACGAGGAGCGAACAGGCCGCTTTAGTAGCTCAGGCAGAGACGCTCTTTATCGATGATCTGCCAGCAACGCACAGGGCGCTCAGGCAGATGGCCTGAACGCCCTGATGTTTATGTTACTCGAGCGCTTGCTCACGGATCTGACGGCCCTGGGCGTGTCCGCGCCCGCGCCGGGCAAACTGGTCAGGCGCGCAGCTCAGCCTGATGCCTCTGCGCTACCTGGCGCAGGATGCGTTCTCTCAGTTTGGCGCTCTGCTCGGTGGTGAGGGTGCGGTCGGGCGCCTGGTAAGTCAGGTTATAGGCCAGGCTCTTGCGTCCGGCACCTAGCTGGGCGTTGCGATATACGTCAAAGAGCACCACATCGGCCAGCAGCGCACCGCCCGCCTCGCGGATGGTGCGCTCGACCTCGTCGCTGCGCACATCCTCGGCTACCACCAGGGCCAGGTCCTCGCTCATGCGCGGCATGCGCGAGATTGGCTTGAACTTGATCAGGCTCCCCGCGGCACCCAGAAAAGCCTCCAGGTCGAGCTCCAGCAGACCGACGTGCGGCGCCTCGATCTCAAAGGCGGATACAACCGTTGGATGCACTTCGCCCATCACGCCGATCACCGCGCCATCCAGCACGATGTCGACGGCTTTGCCGGGATGAAAGCTCGGGTGGGTGCTGCGCACCAGCTCGGTGCTCACGCCAAAACGCTGGTTGAGCACCTCGAGCACACCTTTCAGGTCGTAAAAATCCATCGCGTCGCTCTGGCCCAGCCAGCTGCGTTCGGCACGCGCGCCAGCCAGTGCCACGCTCAGGCGGCGCGGCTGATCGGGCAGGCGCTGTGCCTCGGTGCGTAAATAGATGTTCCCGATTTCGAACAAGGCCGCGCGCTCCTGATAACGCAGGTTGGCGGCGAGGGTCTCGAGCGAGGTGTTCATCAGCGTACGGCGCATATACTCGTGGTCGCTGCTAAGCGGATTCACTAGGCGGATATATTCGGCCGGATCGGGCAGGGCGCCCTCGGGCGAGAGTTTGGCCACGCTCTCCAGGCTGGTTATCGAATAAGTGATGATCTCGGCCAAGCCCACCCCTACCAGCACATCGCGCAGGTGCTCCTCGAGCGCCAGGTCGCGTGAAGGGATCTGGCTGGGCATCTGGTCGTCGATCAGTGTGGTTGGCAAGTTGTCATAGCCGTACAGCCTGGCAACCTCTTCCACCAGGTCAGCCGATATGGTCACATCCAAGCGGTAGCTGGGCACGCCAACGCGCAGCACGTTGCCGGGCAGTTCCTCGCAGCTGAACTCTAGCGAGCGCAACAGACCGGCGACCTCTGCGGCGCTCAAGTCGAGCCCCAACAGGCGTTTGACTTCGCTTACGCGAAAGTCGATAACCTTGTCGGGTGTGCGGCCGGGGTAGACGTCCACATAGTCCTGCGCCGGCGTACCGCCGCCATAGCTGTAGAGCAGACTGATGGCGCGCTCGAGTGCTACCAGGGTCAGCTCCGGGTCAACCCCGCGCCCAAAGCGGTACGAAGCCTCGCTGGGGATCTTGAGCGCACCCGCCGTCTTGCGGTTGTTGATGTATTGAAAGTTTGCTGCCTCAAGCAGGATGTCGTGGGTTTGCGCGGTGATCTCGCTCTCCAAGCCGCCCATCACGCCGGCGATCGCCACCGGCCCCGAGCCATCCGTGATCAGCAGCATGTCGCCGTTCAACTGGCGCAGGTTGCCATCTAGGGTGGTCATCGTCTCGCCCGGGTGGGCGCGCCGCACCACGATCGTCGGCACCGAACCGCCCGCCAGCGGCTGCACCTGGTGGTAATCAAAGGCGTGGAGCGGTTGACCGATCTCTAACATCACATAGTTGGTGATGTCGACCACATTGTTGATCGGGCGCATGCCAGCCAGAGCCAGGCGGCGCTGCATCCACTCCGGCGACGGGCGGATCTCGACGTTGCGGATCAGGCTGGCGCTGTAACGCAGGCACAGATCGGGATCGGCGATTTGCACCGCTACATGACCGTCGATCGGCGTACCAGCCGGGGGAGTGACCTGCTCGGGACGTTTGAGGGTCTTACCCGTCAGCGCGGCCACCTCACGTGCCACACCGAGCACGCTCAGGCAGCGCGCCATGTTGGCCTCCAGGGTGATATCCAGCACCGTTTCGCCCCAATAGTCGGCTAGGGGCTTGCCGACAGGCGCATCGTCGGGCAGGATCACGATGCCGGTGTGTTCATCCGAAACACCCAACTCCTTTTCGGAGCAGACCATGCCGGCGGACTCGATGCCGCGAATCTTGCCGCGCTTTAGCACGGTATAGTGGGTGCCTTCTGCGTGGCCGTCGATCAGGCGCGCGCCGACCAATGCCAGCACCACCTTTTGGCCGCGATCGCCCACGTGCAGGTTGGGAGCGCCCGTCACTACCTCGAGCGGTTCGTCGGCGCCATATTCCACATTGGCTAGCACCAGGCGGTCAGCCTGCGGATGCTGGCGCACGCCCAGCACCTGCCCGACCATGACTTTATCGCGCGCCCATCCCTCGCCGATGTGGGTGATGCCCTCTACTTCCAGACCGCCCAAGGTGAGGGTTTCGGCCAACGCCTCGGGGGTCAGGTCAATATCGACATACTCTTTGAGCCAGCTTATTGGTACAAGCATGTGTGATGCTCCTTGATATAGGGTGGTTGCTCAGGCGAACTGCTCCAGAAAGCGCAGGTCGTTGCCGAAAAAGTATCGGATGTCGGTGATATTGTGACGCAGAATGGCGATGCGCTCCGGTCCCATACCCAGGGCAAAGCCCGAGTAGCGCTCCGGATCATAGCCGCCGTTACGCAGTACCTGCGGATGGATCATCCCCGAGCCGAGGATCTCGAGCCAACCAGAGTGCTTGCACATCGGGCAGCCTTTACCCTCGCACAGGTAGCACTCAATGTCCACCTCTGCGCTGGGCTCGGTAAACGGAAAGTAGCTCGGGCGCAGACGTACCTTGCGCTCGGAGCCAAACATGGCGCGCGCGAAATAGGTCAGCACGCCCTTCAGGTCGCCCATGGTGATGTTTTCGCCCACCGCTATGGCTTCCACCTGGTGGAACATCATCTCGCTGCGCGAGGTCACCTGCTCGTAACGGTAGCACTTGCCCGGCAGGATAACTCGAAAGGGTTCTGGGGCGAACTTTTTCATGGCATAGATCTGCCCCGGCGAGGTGTGCGGCCGCAGCAGCAGGCCGGGCTGGTCGGTATAAAAGGTGCTCCACATATCGCGCGCCGGGTGATGCGGCGGGATGTTGAGCAGCTGAAAGTTGGTATTGTCGTCTTCGACTTCCGGCGAGCGCAGCACGCCAAAGCCCATACGGCTGAATACAGCCGTGATCTCGCGCAGGGTTTGGCTGGAAAGGTGCATCATCCCCAAGCTGGCCGGGCGGCCGGGCAAAAAGACGTCCAGCGCACCGCTGGCCAGCTCGGCCTGCAGCGCCTCGCGCTCGATGGCTTCGCTGCGCGCGCGGTACAATTCCTCGAGAGCTACCTTGACGGTGTTGGCGTCTTTACCGGCCTGCGGGCGGTCTTCGGCCGGCAGGCTGCCGATGCCGCGCAGCACGGTGGTAAGGGCGCCCTTTTTGCCCAGATAAGTGCTGTACCACTCGTCCAGCTGGGCAGCCGTGGTCAACGCGGCGGCCGAGGCACGGCCCTGATCCAGCAGTTCTTGCAGTTGTGCGAGCATTTTGCCTCCGAGAGAGAAAATAAAAACGCCGCATCCTCGTTGGGACGAAGATGCGACGTGCGGTCTCCGTGGTACCACCCACATTAGCCCATCCGGGCTCACTCAATTCGGCGTCCGGCGTTGCCGGGTGACTGAACGTCCGTTAACGCCGGACTGGCGGGCGCGCCTACTAGGTTTCGTTCAGCGGTCGGCTCCCGAGTGAACGCTTACGGTTATCCCTTGAAAAGGCTTGCAGTCTGCGGCCTTTTCTCCCTGGCAGGTTTTACCCGTCAGCCCTCTCGTTCGTAGCCATTGACGCGAGTATAGGCAAGCCCCGCGTGCTTGTCAAGCTAGGCAGTGCGCTCGTTGGTAATGCGCCCGTCAGCCATGCGGTAGGTATAGGTCATATACTGCTCAGCCGCAGGGTCGTGCGAGGTCATCACGATGGCCACGTTCTCGTGGTGCGTGATGTTCTTGAAGAGCTCAAAGATAGTCTGCGACGTGGCGGTATCCAGCTCACCGGTGGGCTCATCCGCCAGGATCAGCCCCGGGCGGTTGACCAGGGCGCGCGCGATTGCCACGCGCTGCTGCTGGCCGCCGGACATTTCCTGCGGGCGATGCTTGGCCCACTTGGTCAGGCCTACCATATCGAGGCATTCCATCACGCGCTGGCGCCGTTCGCGGAGCGATTTACCCACCATGCGCATGGGCAGCTCGACGTTTTCAAAGGCCGACATAGTCGGCAGGAGCGCAAACGACTGAAAGATAAAGCCCACCTTATTACGGCGAAAATCCGTGAGGTGGCGATCCGAAAGGCGAGTGATGTCATTATCATAGACCCACACTTCGCCCGAGGTGGGGCGGTCTAGCCCGCCGATGATGTTTAACAGAGTGGTTTTGCCAGAGCCGGAACGGCCGATCAGGCCGATGAATTCGCCGGTGTTGACGCAAAAACTGACGCCCCGCAGCGCGTGCACCTCGAGGTTATCGACCTTGTAGGTGCGCACGATATCGATCGCATTAATGACGGTTTCGGTGTTGTTTGTCATGACGATTCCTGACCGTCCTCTTGTTCGTCGCTTGGCCTGGACCAGTCTTCAATTGTCTCTTCAGCTGCGGCCTCTTTCGCAGCACTCTCTGCGGTTACCACCCCTTCGGCAGCAGGGTCGCTGGCGCTCGGCTCCTCGTCGACAAGCTCGCTGGCGAGCGCCTCTTCTTGAGGAATCTCGTCGGCCGTGGCGTCATCCTTTTTTCTGCCGCTGTTGAACAGGCCGCGCAAGCCGCGGCTGGCAACGCTGATGCGCAGCTTCCAGTCGAGCGAACGCGGTTCGCTGCCCCATTCGTCGGTGGCCTCGCTCGTATGCGCAGCCTGGGCCGTGGTGGTTGTCAGAGCCTGGGCAGGCTTGATGCGGATGTGGTCTTCTTCGATACTCAGCTCGGCGCGCCCGGTGATGCCCATGCGTTCGAGCATGTCGCGCGGCACCTGTAGGCGGCCGGCTTGGTCAACCACCACATATTCGTGATAGGTCACCACCTGTTCGGCGACAGCCTCTGGGTCGATCTCGCCGTTTTCGTCGACGGCAGCCACCGGTGTTACGTCTTGCACGCGGCGCACGCGCTCGGTACTGGTGCGCCCGTCACGGATCGCCACCACGCGGTCGACCTGATCCGAGACCTGGGTGTTGTGGGTGACGACCACAATGGTGAGGTTGTACGCCGAGTTCAGCCGGCGAAAGGTATCCATAATCGATTGCGCGGTGAGGCTATCGACTTCACCGGTGGGCTCATCCGCCAGTAGCAGGACTGGCTTGTTTGCCAGCCCCACCGCGATGGCGGTGCGCTGCTGCTCACCACCCGAGAGCTGATGCAGGTTGTGGCTGCGGCGCTCCCACAGGCCGACGGTCTCCAGCAGCTCCTGGCTCCAGGCATGGCGCTCCTTGGAGCTCGTGCCGGCAATGATCATGGGCAGCTCGACGTTTTCGCGCACTGAAAGATAAGGGATCAGGTTACGCGAAGGCTGCTGCCACACAAAGCCGACCTTTTCGCGCCGGTAAACAGTCAGCGCCATCGAAGAAGCCTTGAGCAGGTCGACGTTATCGACTAGAGCTTTGCCAGCCGAGGGGCGGTCGAGCCCACCCAAGATGTTCAACAGGCTCGATTTACCGCTGCCGCTCGGCCCGACGATGGCCATAAACTCGCCGCGTTCGATCACCAGGTCAAGCCCCTGCAGGGCGACCACTTCCAGATCCTGGACTTTGTAGATCTTGACCAGGTTATCACACAGGATCATCGGTCCGTTGGATGCCATTACGCTGTATCTCCATCAACCGGATGCGGGCCGCGCATCCGGTGCGCGTTATTGCCCGATGACAACCTGACCCTCTTGCAGGCCTTCTTTGATCTCGACGCGTTCAGTGGTCTCGATACCGGTGACGATATCGACACGGCGCTGGTTGCCATCCTCACTGATCACCACAAACTTGCGCCCCGAGAAGGTGCGGATGGCGATCGGCGGCAGCCACAGGACATCGTCTTTTTCTTCGAGGGTAACTACGATCTTGACGAGGTCACCCGGCTTTAGCTCCAGTTCTCCGGGGATGAACTCGATATGGGTCGATTTGTCGATCTGCTCAGCAGTCCTGGTGCCCGTCTCAGAAGGAGCACCGCCGCCGGTGCCGTATGGATACGGCAACTTGACGACCGTGCCGGTAAGCTCCTTGCCGGGGTACTGCGAGAGGGTGATCTTGACCTCCTGCCCCTCCTGCATCTTTTCCATCTGAGTAGCCAACGGCTCTGCGCGAATCTCCATCTGAGAGGCGTTGGAGACGACAAACATTACCGTATAGGCCTCGACCGCCTTGCCGGCTTCGGCGCTGACGGAGGTAACCGTGCCATCCATGGTGCTGACGATCCGGGTATCGTCCACAAAGGCCTGCAGGCGTTCGACAGCCAGCGAAGCCCGCGAGACGGCACCCTGCAGCGTGACATCGTCGCTATTTGATAAATGGCTCAACTCGAGTTCGGCTGCCTTGATCTGCTGCTCGAGGATGGCCACATCATAACCTGCGGTATCACGCGCTTTCTTGGCACGATCCAGGGCGGTTTGGGCAGTCTGCACATCCAGTGTGGCCTGTTCGAGTGCCAGAGCCTCGTAACTGGCTTCGACACCAGGCTTCTGAGCACGCAAGTCATAGGCTGCCTGAGCACGCCGCAAGGCGGCCTCGGCGCGCTGTACGCCAACGGTAGCCAGCTGCACGTCAATGTCGTTGGCGCCGCTGGTCAGTTTGGAAAGCTGCAGCTTGTTGATGCGCAGGTTGATGGCAGCCCGCGCAATGTTGTAATCGCGCGCGGCACGTGCCGAAGCGAGCTGCATCTCGGCAGCTTGTAGATCGAGTTTGGCCTGGTCAAGCTGACGCACCAGGTCATCGTTTTCGAGTTCGGCCAAAACCGTGCCCGAGACGACCTCGTCGCCACGCTCAACCATCACGCGCAATACGCGTCCCGATGCCTTAAAATAGTAGGATTGCTCCTGAGCTGGAGAAACCCGGCCGGTGAATTCGAGGCTGTCGATAATCGAGCCCTTTTGCACCGTATAAGTCGGCTTTTCCGCGGCGGGCATCGGCGGGATGGGGGTGGGGTCTTCCGGATTGGCGCCATCGTCACCGCCGGTCATTTCCACGCCGGTTCCCGTACAACTGCTCATCAAGATCAGGACGATGACCAGTACGAGTGCTAACAAACTCCGATATCGTAGCTTCATAAATACATTCTCCCTTGGAATGGCTGCTTTGCGATATTTTCGGTTATTTGATTTTGGCTCTCGTAGTTGGACGGCAATCCAGGGCGCTGCGTTGGTCAGACAACCTCGCCCTCGACGACGACTGGCACCGTGACTTTGACATCGCTGTGCAACCTGATCGTAACCTCGCTCTTGCCGACTTCTTTGATCGGCTCGTCTAGCTGCACTTTGCGCTTGTCGATTTCCTCGCCGGTGATGGCGGCCAGTTCGGTGGCGATATTTGCACTGGTGATAGAGCCGTACAAACGGCCAGATTCACCGACTTTGGCTTTGAGGGTCACTACCACATCCTGGAGTTTTTTTGCCAGGGCGTTAGCGGCAGCCAACTCATTATCAGCCTGGCGTTGTTCGCTCCTGGTCTGGTCTGCCAGGACCTGGCGGGCGCCCTGCTTGGCAGGTACAGCCAGCCCACGGGGAATTAAATAGTTGCGCGCGAATCCATCCGCGACCTTTTTGATTTCGCCGGCTTGCCCCAGACGCTTGACTTCTTTAAGCAGGATGACTTCCATAGCATTCTCACTCGGATGGATTATTCCCCTATCATACATTAGAAAACGAGATCTGCAAACAAGCGGGAAAAGCAAACTCGGCAGGTTCAAGGGCTGACCTGCCGAGTGTTGAGGTACGCTCAGAATTTGTTGCCGCAGTTATTGCAGAACTTGCTTCCTACCGGGTTTTCGACCCCGCAGTTTGAGCATTTCAGCGCTCCGCCGATCTGCTGTCCGCAACTGTTGCAGAACTTGGCCGCGGCCGGGTTATCGGCATTGCAGTTGGGGCACTTGATTGCCGCGGCGGCTGCGCCGGCAGCAACGGCACCGGCTGCGGCTGCACCGGCAACCCCAGGAGCGCCCTGTGCGGGTTGGCCAGCTGTGCCCTGGGCGAACGAATCGGCCACAGCGCGGCCGGCCGTCATACCGGCAGCCAGGCTCATGCCGATCTGGGCACCCGAGGCGCCCGTATCGGTGCCGGCGGCTATTTCGATGCCGCGCGCGGTCTTGAACTTGACATACTTGTCGATATCGCCGATGGCGCCCATCGCGGCGCGCTCGTCGATCGCCTTGCTGGTCTCTTCGGTCGGGCTGACGGATTCGATATAGAACTGCTTGAGCGTCAGGCCGATAGCGGTGAAATCCTCCTGCATGCGGGTACGCCCGGCGGCCGAGACGCCGTCAAACATGCTGGGCATATCCAGCAAGGTAGAGAAGTTGGCGCCCAGCACGCTCGAGAGGCGGCTGATGATCATGCTGCGCAGGTAGTTAGTAACGTCCTTAGTGGAATAATAGCCGCGGGCGCCTACCACTTGCGAAACAAAACGCTGCGGTTCGGTAACGGCAAAGCTATAGGTGCCGTACGAGCGGATGCGCACCATTCCCAGCACCGAATCGGGCAGGGTGATGGGTTCAGTCGTGCCCCAGCGCTGGTCGATCATGTCGCGTACCGAGACAAAGTAAACCTCGGCGGTGAATGGCGTGTTGCCGCCAAATGCCAGGCTTAACAGGCCCGTCAGGAGCGGGATGTTGGCTGTGGTGATGGTGTGGCGGCCTGGGCCAAAGGTATCCAACGCCTTGCCATCGCGAAAGAATACTGCTGCCTGGCCTTCGCGCACGATCAGCTGCGAGCCAAGCCTGAAATCGCCCGAGCCGGATTCCGGGAAGCGCCTCACCAGCTCGTTTGCGGCGATGTCGGGGCTTTCGATTACATCAAAGATTCTAGCCATGTGATCCTCCAGTGAATGGGATATGCGAACTATGCCAGAATAACGTCTTGGCGGGTGCTAAAGGTAGCGTTCTGCGCCTCGAGCTCGGCGATCAGGAGATCGACCGGCTCGGCAATCGGCAGCTCGCTGGCATAGTGCTGCTCGATCTGGTCGATCAGCTCTGCAACACGGCTTACGCCATCCAGCATAGCAAGGTCAAAGTTATAGAGCTTGTCGAGCTCTTCTTCGCGCACCTTGATGGCATCAAACAGGCCAGAATAGCCCATCGAGGCGTTCTTGATGCGGTCGATCAGGAGCTGCAGCTTGTTGGCAGCACGGTCGGCCATGGTGATATCCGAGAGCTTGCCGCGGTACGAGAGCTTGCGGGTGATAGCGTTCATGCGCAGCAGTTGCTCATCAAACTGGCGGGCAATGTGCAACCGCAGCAGCTTGTCAGCTTCGCGGCGCTGCTCCTTTTGCTTGTAACCCTTGTAGCCTGGGATCCCCGAAATCAGGCGTTCGATTTTACCCTGCGATTCCTCGATACGTTCGTTCAGATCTCCGCTCATCGCGTCGTGCCTCCTTTGGTGCGCGCTATTGCTCACTCACGAATCTATACGTGAAAATAGATGCAACGTTCCATCTGCATTATAAAGAATCAAGTGCCGGATGTAAACAAGAATCGGCAGCGGGCCGCCAGAGGGCAGCTGCTGCAGCGCGGATTTCGCGCCAGGCAGCATACCCGCCCGTGGTGGATCATGTTGAGGTGAAAGGGGTAGTAGCGCGCCGGGTCCAGCTTTGCCTCCAGCCAGGCTTGGGTCTGGTCGGCAGTGGCTTTGGGAGCTACCAACCCCAGACGCTGGCTGACTCGCAGCACGTGTGTATCGACCGGCAACGCGGGCATATGCAGCGCAAAGAGCAGCACGCAGGCAGCTGTCTTGTTGCCTACTCCGTGAAAACGAGTGAGGTGCCTGCGCACCTCGTCGACGGGCATATCAGCCAGGTAAGACAGGTCGAGCGAGCCCCGCTCGGCATAGAGCTGCTCGAGGATGGCCTTGATGCGCGGTGCCTTGATGTGCGCCAGCCCGCCGATGCGGATAGCATCGGCAATCTCATCCACACTTGCGTGCATCATGTCATACCAGCTCGGGAAGCGCCGGCGCAGTTCGGCATAGGCGCGTGCGGTGTTGATATCGGCAGTGTTTTGCGAGAGGATCGTCTGTACCAGCTCGCCAAGCGGTTCCTGCTGCGGCTTAAGCTGCGGTTCGCCATACGCACCAGTTAGAGTGGCATCTACCCAGTTCAGCAGAGCCGCCCGATCGCTGTTATCGTTCACGTGCTTGCCTCATAAAAAAAGATAGCCACGGGTTCCCAGGTGGCTATCTGTTCTCCCCCCATACCAAAAGCTAGTTGGTAACCGTCTCGGTGGCCGCGTTGGCCACGACTTGGTTGAGATCCTTTAAAAGCGCTTCGACATCGATGCCATGCGCCATGGCACCCTGCTCGAGGTTCTCGAACCTGGCAGCCGCACAGCCGACGCACATCAGGCCGTGAGCAAAAAAGGTCTTGACCGTAGCCGGATAAGTACTGACGATCTCACCGATGGTCATATCTTTGGTAATGACTGACATGTTCTCCCCTTAACGTGTGCGCAAACTCGTAGCCAATAATATAGCACGGTACTCAAGAATATGCAAATCGGCGTGATGTTTGCAGCCAGTCTATAGCGGTAGTACACTCTGCGTTTGAGGAGCGACGTGCACCAGAATAAAACCATCGCCTTGGGTAACCCCAGCTATGTTTGGCGCGCCGGACAGGAACGCCGCATGGCGATGATTCAGCGCTATACCGACCTGCAAGATGCTGTCATCCTGGATGCCGGCTGCGGCATTGGCGTGTATGTGGCGCACTTTCGCGCTTACTCCGATAATGTGCACGGCGTAGATATCGATCCAGAGCGCGTGGCTGAAGCCAGCCAGCTGCTGCCCAATATCAGGGTAGCCAGTGCCGAACAGCTCCCTTATCCCGATAACATGTTTGATGTGGTGCTCTCGCACGAGGTGCTGGAACATGTCGGCGACGACCGTGCCGCCGTCAGTGAGGCGGTGCGGGTGCTCAAGCCTGGCGGGCGTCTGGTGGTGTTTGTGCCCAATCGCTGGTATCCCTTTGAAACACACGGCGTGATGTGGCGCGGCCAATACCACTTTGGCAACAAGTTCTTCATCAACTATTTGCCCAACGTGTGGCGCAACAAGCTGGCGCCGCATGTGCGTGCCTACACCGGACATGAGCTCAAACGCCTGTTTGACGGCCATCCCGGCCATTTTGTGGCGCACAAGCGCATCTTTGCCGGATACGACAACCTCATTAAACGTCATCCCAGGCTGGGGCGAGCGCTGCGTAGCCTGACATATGCCTTGGAGCGCACCCCGCTGCAGGTGTTGGGGCTCTCCCACTTTCTTGTGTATCAGAAGGGCGCATGAAGATCCGTTTTCAACCCTATGGCGTCGCCACTCAGGTAGAGCCCGGTATAACACTCTTGCAGGCCGCGCAACAGGCCGGCGTCGAGATCGAAAGCGTTTGCAACGGCAAGGGTACCTGCGGTAAGTGCCGCATCATCGCCCCGCATGGCGTTTCACCGCTGACCGCTCTCGAGGCGCGTGCGCTGAGTGAGGTAGAACTCGCCCAGGGCTACCGCCTGGCTTGCCAGGCGACTGTTACGGGCGATGTCGAGGCTGTCGTGCCGGAGGAATCGCGCCGCTCGCGTGTCAGCATCCTGGTGGATGGCCTGCAATCTGAGCTGCCGCAGGATCCCTGGCTGCGGGTTGAGGCGGTGCAGGTGCCTGAGCCCAGTCTCGAGCACCAAATCGGTGACCTGGAGCGGCTCGAACAGGTTCGTGCCAATGCAGGTCTCGAGCCCATCAGCATGACGCTCTACGCCCTGCGCCAGCTGCCGCAGGCGGTGCGGCAGGTAGGCGGCGTGCTGCAGCTGGTGATGGCCGACCAAGTTGTGCTCGAGGTTCTGCCGGGCACAGAGCCTCCCAGGTTGCTCGGAATGGCCTTTGATATCGGTACCACCACCATTGCCGGCTACCTGATCGACCTGGCTACGTGCACCCAGCTGGCGGTCGCTTCACGCCTCAACCCGCAGACCCAACAGGGCGATGACGTGATCTCGCGCATCGAGTTTTCGGAGCGCGGCGACGGCCTGGTCGTGCTGCAGCGCCAGGTGGTCGAGGCGATCAACGCCATCATTAACGATACCACCACCCAGGCTGGTGTAGCGCGCGAGAGCGTCTACGGCATAACCCTGGTGGGCAACACCACCATGACCCATCTTTTACTGGGGGTCAGTCCTACAGCTATGGCGCAAACGCCGTATGTGCCGGCCTTTGCTGAGATGCGTTCGTTATGCGCGGCCGACTTGGGTATCCGCGCGCATCCCGAGGCGCCCGCGTGGATCTTGCCCAATATCGCCGGTTGGGTGGGGGCGGATACCACCGCCGTCATTTTAGCCACCGACCTGCAGAACCAATCCGAGCTGGCCCTGGCAGTCGATATCGGCACCAACGGCGAAATGGCCCTCGGGTCAGCCGAGCGCTTGATCGCCTGCTCTACGGCAGCTGGCCCGGCCTTTGAGGGCGCCCATCTGAGCTGCGGCATGCGTGCCGCCGATGGAGCGGTTGACGCGGTGCGTATCGGCGATGATCTCATCTGGCACACCATCGGCGAGGCGCCCCCGCGCGGTATCTGCGGCTCGGGCCTGGTTGATCTGTCAGCAGAGTTGCTGCGCGTAGGGGTGGTTTCCAAGAGCGGTATGCTCAACAGCGCCGACGAACAGCGGGCTTTGGGCTTGCCCGAAGCACTGGTGACGCGCACACGCGGCGAAGGCCGGCAGCGCGCCTTTATGGTGGCAGGTGCTGCTGAGGGGGCCGGCGGGCGCGAGCTGCTGATCACTCAGCGCGATATCCGCGAGCTACAGCTGGCCAAGGGCGCCATCCGGGCTGGCGTCGAGATTATGATGCGCGAGTTGGGCATCACCGCCGACGCGGTGCGTCGTGTCTACCTAGCGGGGGCATTCGGCAACTATATCAACCCTGAAAACGCCGTGGCGATCGGCCTGATCCCGAGCTTTCCTAATGCCGATTTGCTGCCGGTGGGCAACGCGGCCGGGTCAGGCGCCAAGATGGCGCTATGTTCCGCCTCAGCCAGAAAGGAGGCCGCATGCCTGACCAGCCATGTCGAATACATCGAGCTCTCCGGCCGTCCGGATTTCCAGGATCAGTTCGCGGAATCGATGCTCTTTTAGCTTTGACGCGCGCTGAGCCTTGATTTATAATGGGCCGTAACCAAATTTCAGGTAGCCTTGTGAGGGTACCTCGCAAGTAGGAAAGGGGTAAGCTATGACCATCAAAGTCGGTATTAATGGGTTCGGTCGCATTGGTCGCCAGGCTTTTAAAGCCATTGTAGAGAACTATAGCAATGAGATCGAAGTTGTCGCCATCAACGACATCTTCCCGGCCGAAAGCTTTCTTTTGCTGCTGAAATATGACTCGATCTATGGCCATTTCAAGGGCACTGTTGAGGCTGACCAGGATAGCTTGATCATCAATGGTAAAAAGATCGCGTTTTATATGTCCAAGACGCCCGCCGATATCCCGTGGAAAAAGCACGGTGTCGACGTGGTGGTCGAGGCCTCGGGTGTGTTCACCGACGGCGAAAAGGCTGCCGGGCACATCCAGGCTGGCGCCAAAAAAGTGATCATCTCGGCCCCCGCCAAGGGCGAAGACCTCACCATCGTGCTGGGCGTCAACGAAGATCAGTACGATCCAGCCAAGCACAACATCATGTCGAATGCTTCCTGCACCACCAACTGCCTGGCGCCCGCTGCCAAAGTGGTGAACGATCGCTGGGGCATTATTAAAGGCCTCATGACCACCTGCCATGCCTACACCCAGGATCAGCGCCTGCACGATTCGCCGCACCGCGACCCGCGGCGTTCACGTGCTGCCACGATGAGCATCATTCCTACCACCACGGGCGCTGCCAAGGCCGTGGCGCTGGTGATCCCGTCGCTCAAGGGCAAGTTTGACGGCTTTTCGCTGCGCGTTCCCACGCCCACCGTCTCGATCGTTGACTTTGTGGCGACTGTCGAGAAGCCGGTCAAGATCGAAGAGCTCATCGCTGCCTTTGACGAGGCCGCTGCTGGTCCGCTCAAGGGTATCCTGGGCGTTAGCCATGAGCCACTCGTCTCGGTGGATTTCAAGGGCGACACGCGTTCCTGCATTATCGACGCCGACTCCTGCATGGTTAACGGCGGCGATATGATCAAAGTGGTTGCCTGGTACGATAACGAGTGGGGTTACTCGAATCGCATCGCCGATCTTATCACCTATGTCGGCAAAAAGGGCCTGTAAAGATCAATCTCGTCCAGCGCTATCCAAGAGGGATGAAAGTTACTTTCATCCCTCTTGTTGTTCAAGAGAACAATTCCGAACGAATCCTGCTCCTGAGCGTGCGTACCTCACCGCTGGCGGTTAACCTCTCTGCCGGCGCGCCTGCCACATCCGCTGCCAAAGCTGATAGGCTGGCCGGAACAGCACCTTGTCATAGGCGCCGGCATACCTTACGGTGCGCCCGCCAAAGCCTGATTTGAACTGTCCGACACTGGCTAACTGGTCCGATGCGTCGGATTCTTTGTTGGCTACTCCCCACAGGTCATAGCTGTGGCAGTCGCGCTCCTTGGCCCACTGCATCGCGCGCCACTGCGTCAGGTGATTGACCATCAGCTCGCGACGTTCGTTGGACGAAGCCCCATACAGGTAGTACGCTACGCCGTTGAAACAAAAAACTATTAAACCCGCCAGGGGTTGGCCATTGTATTCGGCTAAAAGAAGTTCGACTTCACGGCCGGGCTTGAAGCACGAAAAGGCGGCCTGGTAGTAGGCGCGCTCGTGGATAGCAAAATAGTCGCGCTCGCTGGTAATTTTGAGGAGCTCGTAAAAGGCGTCCATACCCTCTTCGCCGGCTTCACGCACTACCACACCTTTGCGCTCCGAGAGGCGGATGTTGTAGCGCCACTTTTGCTTCATGCGCGCCAGCAGCTCTTCTTCGGGGACCAGCAGGTCGACAATCACACTGCGCAGCGGCTGCACGTTGATGGCGGATGGCTTGAAACCATGCTCAGCCAGCCAGCCCAGCTGCGGGTCATCCGGCGGCAGGTCCGGCTCGACCTGGCAGTTGATCGCCAGTTGCATCCGGCACCTGTGCTCGATCTTGTGCCACAGCATGCTGAGCGCCACCGGCTGATAGGACGTCATAAACGGTCCTTTGGGGATGTAGGCATAGCTCAGCAGCCCGCGGCGGCAGAACAGAACCTGTGCGCCGCAGATCACGCCGATTTGGTCTTCCACATACCAGCGTTCGGCACGCCAACCAGAGGTGGCTTTTAACCGCGCCCAGCCGCTGGTCTGCAGCAGGTGGCCGTTCGGGTCAAGGGATACCAGCCTATCCCACCCGGAAGCAGGTTGTGAGTCGTCGTAACGGTAGAGGCGCATGCGGTCAACCTCGGGCACGTAATGGCGACATTATACCACAAGCAGACGCAGACTCGCGGGTAGCCCTCTGATGACTTGCCAGAAGGGCTCTGAACTCATACAATAGACAATACGCTTTCGTTTGGTGAGCTGTATGGCGGTTACTACCGCAATCAAGACAAAACGTACGCCCGAACGCATCCCCAGCGCGACGATATACTATATACTGCGCACCGGGGTAACGGGCTTGATGAACATCTTTTATCGGTACCGCTTCGAGGGGAGCGAGAACGTCCCGATGCGGAACCGCTTGTTGCTGGCATTCAATCACCTGCACCTGTTTGATTCGGGCGCGATCGTGCCGCCGGTGCCTCGCCAGATCATCCCCATGGCAGCTGATGAATACCGCAGCCACCCATTTTTTGGAGCCCTGCTCAAGGTCACTGGAGCAGTGTTTGTACATCGCGGTGAGGCCGATCGCAACGCCCTGCGCGCAAGCTATCAGATACTCGAGCGCGGCGGATGCCTCGCGATCGCTCCGGAGGGCAAGCGCAGCAAGGATGCCGCAATGCATCCGGCCAAACCCGGCATTGCGCTGATTGCCGCGCGTACCCGCACCCCCATCCTGCCGATCGCCCACTGGGGCATCGAGAACATCCGTCAGTGGCGGCCCTTTAAGCGGCCGTTGTGCCGGGTGGTCATCGGCAAGCCCTTTCGCCTGCCCGAGTGGCGCGCCGGCATGTCAGTCGACGATCTGCAGCGCCTGGCGGATCTGGTGATGATCCGCGTGGGGCTGATGCTGCCTGAACGCTATCGCGGGGTGTACGCCGAGCGTATCGCTGCTGTCGAAGCTGGCCAGAGCGACGAGTTGGCCGAACTGGTGGAGGATGTGTGACGCAGTACAAGGGCATCGAGGTCGAGCTGGTGGTTGAGGTGAACCCGCCGATCACGCCTGAGCTGGTGCGCACCTGGCTGAGCGCTGTGCTGGCCAGCCACCAGGTGGCGCCGGATTGCGAGCTGACCTGCATCCTGACGGATGATGAGCAACTGCGTGCCCTGAACGCGCAATACCGCGGCATCGACGAGCCCACCGACGTACTCTCTTTTCGAAGCGACGATGAATGCGAGTTTGTCACACCCGAGGAGCAGGCCCCTTATCTGGGGGATATCCTGATTTCGGTCCCCACCGCGATGCGCCAAGCCGCCGAGGCTGGGCATTCGCTGGAGCGGGAGCTGGCTCTGTTGACGGTGCATGGTTGCCTGCATCTGTTGGGTCATGACCATAACGAGGATAACAAGCGCGCCGAAATGTGGCGCTGGCAAGATCAACTGCTTGAAGAATTGGGGGAGAACCGTTGAAGCGCTTGATGCAGGGTAACCAGGCTGTGGCGCATGGCGCCTGGGCAGCCGGAGTGCGTGTGGCGGCCGGCTACCCCGGTACGCCGTCGACCGAGATCCTTGAGCACCTTGCCGGCATGCCTGGGGTATATACCGAGTGGTCTCCCAATGAAAAGATAGCATTAGATGTGGCCATCGGGGCGGCTTATGCCGGCCAGCGTGCCATGGCCGTGATGAAGCATGTAGGGCTGAATGTGGCGGCTGACTCGTTCTTTTATGCCGCACTAACGGGCATGCAGGCCGGTCTGGTGGTCGTGGTAGCGGATGATCCCGGCATGTACTCTTCGCAGGGCGAGCAGGATAGCCGCCGTTACGCCAAATTCGCGCGTGTGCCCTGCCTGGAACCCAGCGACAGCCAGGAATGCCTGGATATGATGCAACTGGCCTTTCAGCTCTCTGAAGACTACGACGTGCCAGTAATGGTACGGTTGGTGACGCGTATCTCGCATTCGCACTCGGTGGCGGTGGCTGTGCCCGACCGCCTCGAGCAGGGCAGCGAACCGCCTCCCTTTCCGATCAATACCAGCAAGTATGTGATGGTACCCGCCAACGCGCGCCACCGCCACCCGGTTCTTGAAGCTACCGTGTCCAGGCTGGAGGCTGCCGCTAACCAGTTGGAGGTCAACCAGCATATAGCGGGCTCGTGCAGGGTGGGTATTGTCACCAGTGGGGTGGCCTACCAGTATGTCCGCGAAGTACTGCCTGATGCTTCATACTTCAAAGTCGGCATGTGCTATCCGCTGCCGATGGAGGCGCTGCGCCGGTTTGCGGCCAGTGTCGAACGGCTGGTCGTGGTGGAAGAGCTCGATCCAGTGCTTGAAGAAGCGCTCCAGCAAGCCGGCATTGCCTGTGAGGGCAAAAGCCTTTTTCCGCTGGTAGGCGAGCTCAGCCCAGAGCTGGTGCGAGCGGGTCTCGTGCGGGCCGGGCTGTTGCCGGCTAAACCCCAGCCAGCAATGCAAGCTATCCCGGATCTGCCGCAGCGCCCGCCAGTGCTCTGCCCGGGCTGCCCGCACAGAGGCATCTTTACAATCCTGCACAAGCTCAAAGTCATCGTCAACGGCGATATTGGCTGCTATACCCTGGGATATACCGAGCCGCTGGCCGCGCTCCATACGATGGGTTGTATGGGTGCCAGCATTGGTGTGGCGCATGGGGTGCTCAAGGCCGGCGTCGCCGAACAAAATGTGGCGGTGATCGGTGATTCGACCTTTATGCATTCCGGCATGCCGGCGCTCCTGAACGTGGTGTATAATCGTACACCCCTCCTGACCATTATCCTGGATAACCGCACCACCGCTATGACGGGGCATCAAGACAACCCCGGCAGCGGCAAGACCCTGCAGGGTCTGCCGGCGCACGAACTCGACTTCAAGTCGCTGGTGCGGGCTATGGGGATTGACGAGGTCTATACCATCGACCCGTACAAGCTTGAAGAGACCGAATCGATCCTGCGGCACTGCCTGGCACTCGACGAGCCCTCCGTGGTGATCGCCCGACATGGTTGCGCGCTGCTGCCCGAAAACCGCCGCAACTATCGCCCTCTAAAGGTCGACGCCGAAAAATGCATCGCGTGCGGTATCTGCCGACGCATCAGCTGCCCGGCGCTGGCGCTTTCCAGCGAGCTCTACCCTAAGACGGGACGCGCCAAGACGCGTATCGACCCGCTTTTGTGTGCCGGCTGCGAAATCTGTGCACAGGTGTGTCCCACGCATGCCATTCTCTTCCGCCGCCAGCTCGACGAACAGGGAGGGCTGTGATGGGTGACCTGACGCGCAACTTTTACGTTGTAGGTGTAGGCGGCCAGGGGACGCTCTTGGCGGCCGATGTGATTGCCACCCTCGGCATGCTGCAGGGGCTGGATGTGAAAAAGTCCGAGATCCACGGGATGGCACAGCGCGGTGGCAGCGTCTCCAGCCAGGTGCGCTGGGGCAGCCAGGTTTTTTCGCCGGTGTTTGTGGCGGGCGAGGCCGACTGTGTGATCGCCCTCGAGCAGCTCGAGGCGCTGCGCAGCCTGCATTGGCTCAAGCCGGGCGGCATTGCCCTGATAAGCGACTATCGCATCAATCCGGTAGCCGTTACGATGGGTCGCGCCCAATACCCTTCAAACGACGCGGTGAGTGGATATCTGGCAGACGTGCATTCCATCAGCGTGCCAGCCATGCAGCTGGCTATCCAGGCTGGTGAGAGCCGCACCAACAATGTGGTCATGTTGGGGGTTCTGGCTGCCCAATATGGCTTGAATGATGCCCTCATACGCCAGGCGCTCGAGCTGAGCGTGCCGGAACGCTTCCTGGAGGCGAACTTGCGCGCCTTACAAGCGGGACGCGCCTATTACCAAGAGCGAGGTCAGGATGCGCATTGATGGGCGTGCTAATGATGCCTTGCGTCCGGTTTCGATCGAGACGGGCTATCTGGAATACGCCGAGGGCTCGGCGCTGATCCGTTTTGGCAAGACAGCTGTGCTGTGTGCCGCAACCGTCGAGACCAGCGTGCTGCCCTGGATGGCTGGCCGCGGCACGGGCTGGGTGACGGGCGAATACGCCATGCTGCCGCGATCCACCCAGACGCGCACGCTGCGCGAGACCAAGGGCATCTCTGGGCGCAGCCAGGAGATCCAGCGCCTGGTGGGGCGCAGCCTGCGCATGGCCGTCGACCTGGCAGCCCTGGGTGAGCGGTCGGTGATCGTGGATTGCGACGTGCTGCAGGCCGATGGCGGCACGCGCACGGCGGCCATCACCGGCGGCTATGTTGCCCTGGCGCTGGCACTCGGCAAGCTGGTGGCGCAAGGCGAACTGCCCGCGCAGGTACTGCGTCAGCAGGTGGCGGCGGTGAGTGTGGGCATCGTTGCCGGAGACGCCCTGCTCGATTTGTGCTATACTGAAGACTCGCATGCCGAGACCGACATGAACGTCGTAATGACCGGCAGCGGTGAATTGATCGAACTGCAGGGCACTGCCGAGCGCGAGCCATTTAGCCGGCAACGCCTCGACGAATTACTCGTTCTCGCACAGCGCGGCATCACGCAACTGATGCAGCTGCAGCGCGAGGCACTTTAGGAGCCATATGGAACCAACGCGTTCAGACGCCTGGGAGCTGTTGACCCAGCACACCAAGAATCCTAGCCTGCTCAAACATGCCCTGGCTGTTGAAGCGGCCATGCGCCATTACGCTGCCCACTTTAACGAACCCGTCGAGCGCTGGGGCATCACCGGGCTGATCCACGATGTGGATTTTGAAGAGCACCCGACTCTCGACGAACACCCGATGGCTGGTGTGGCGCTGCTGAGGGAGCTCGGTTGGCCGGAAGATATCATCTATGCGGTGCAGAGCCACGGTACCGATGAATCGGCGCCGCGCTTGCACCTGATGGATAAAGCCCTCTACGCCGTCGACGAACTGACCGGCCTTTTGATCGCCTGCGCGATGGTGCGTCCCGATAAAAGCATCAACGCGCTGGAGGTATCGTCCGTCAAGAAAAAGTGGAAAGACAAGGCTTTTGCGCGTGGGGTCAATCGCCAGGATATCGAGCAGGGAGCTCAGGATCTGGGGATCGATCTGCAAGACCATATTGCCCATGTGATTATCGCGCTGCGGAGTATTGCTGCTGACCTTGACCTTAACTGACTGCTTATACGATGATGATATGAGCACTGTTCTTGTATATGTTGCGGGGCTCGTCCGGCCTAGCCGCTGGCGGGTGATCTGCCTGGGGCTGACATTGCTCGTGCTGGTCGGTTGCCAGAGTACACCGCCAACTGCGATGCCGCCGGCTGCTGCTACAGCCACACAGGCGTCCACCGCGACAGCTACGCCCAGCCCCACCAATACGAGTGTTCCCACGGCTACCCCTGCCCCTACACCGACCTCCACCGAGACACCTATCCCACCCACACCACTGCCGGCTACCTATACCGTGGTGGCGGGCGACTATTTGGGGTTGATCTCTGAAAAGCTCGATATCTCGCTTGAAAAGCTGTTGGCGGCCAACAACCTGACCGAAGATGCCGTGATAACGCCCGGGCAGGAACTGATCATCCCGCGTGATGACCCCGTTCCCGAACCTACCGCTGAGAATACCCCGACGGCGACCTCAAGTACCGCGGCGCCCGAACCGCGCCGTTATACCGTGCAGGCGGGTGACTACCCTGAGCTGATCGCCGAATCGTTTGGCATTTCGGTCAAGGAGCTCTTGGCGGTTAACGATCTGACGGCCGATGTCGTGCTCAAACCCGACCAGGTGTTGATCATCCCGACTCCGCCGCCTGAGCCGACCGCAGCGCCGAACGACACACCAGAGCCGACTGCAGCCACTGTGCTGGCTGATATCCAGCATATCGTGGTGAGCGGAGATAACATCGATACGATCGCCGCGCAATATGGTGTGACCTGGGAGGCGATCGCCGAGGCCAACGGCATCACCAAGAACTCGATATTGTCGATAGGCCAGAAACTGACGATCCCCAACGTGACAGTCGCCTCCACTGCGACGGCGGTACCCGAGGGCGAGCAATCTGCTACACCCGCTGCCACGCCTATCCTCGGTGAGATCATCTATACCGCCCAGGCGGGCGACTATCTGCAGTTGATCGCCGACAAATTTGGCATCAGCATCGAAGAGTTGGCAGCCGCTAACAACCTGACGGTGGGTGCCGAGCTGAAGCTTGGCCAGGAACTGATAATTCCCGGGCAGATGCCCGCACCGACGGCTGAGGACACCCCCGAGCCCACCGCAGAAAGCACGCCCGAGCCGGCGCGCCCCACGATCACACCCTGGCCGACTGCGACCAAGTCAGCCGATTATGTGTATGGGCGCCCGGTCCTGCTGGCGCCGGTCAACCGTTCGGCTTTTGAGGGCGAGAATGCCGATGTACTGTTCAACTGGATGTCGGTCGGGATACTCCAGAAGGATCACTGGTACCGCGTGAGTGTGTGGAGCTCGACCAGCCAGCAAGCCCCCGAGGTCTTTTACAGCAAAGCTACCAGTTGGAGGCCGCCGCTCGGTTTCTACAAGGCCGAACGCGCGCCCCTCTCTGGTCGCTGGCAAGTGCAAGTCGTCGAAATAAAACCTGGCAGCAACATGCCGGTGGAGATCAGTCCGCCAAGTGTTGCCTACCATTTCCTTTGGCGGTGATAATGAAGACTAAAATCAGTGATAAACTCTGGCTTATAGTCCTGGCGCTGAGCATGCTCCTGGCGAGCTGCACCAACCCCGCCCCGGCGAGCCCTGATACGCCCTCGCCCCAAGTGGCTAACACCAGTGAGGCAATCCAACCGCTTCCCGATGACGATCCGGTGCTCTCGGCCGAGGTCGTCCATGGCTGGGAGTTTGCCAAGTCTGCCCAGGCACTCGGCTGGGTAGCCACGCACGACTTGCGCCTTTTCGAGACCAACCAGGAGGGCATTGTCACCGGCTCGACCGGTGGCGACCCGTACATGGTCGGCCCGGCTATCGCCATCGAGGCCGAAACTGCGCCCTATATTGTGGTGCGCATGCGTTCCAGCAAGGGTGCCGATGCGCAGATCTTTTGGGAAGTCGACGGCGAGGCCTTTAACGAGGGCAGTTCGATGCACTTTGCTGTCGAGGCTGACAACGCCTGGCACACCTATGTGGTGGCTGTCAAGAACAGTGCCAACTGGACGGGCAAGATCACGCGCGTGCGACTGGATCCTTCCAACAATGAGGGCGCTGAACTGGCCATCGAATACATCCGACTGATGGGCCCGGCACCGGCCAAGCTGGCTGTGGAATGGCTCAGTACTCAGGCAGCCATCTTGCCCGAGAACCGACCTTTCCAGGTGCGCGCGGTGGTGCGCAACGTCGGCGATCAGGTGCTGGAGGGTGAGAGCCTCGCGCTGGCAGCTGACCAGGAATTAAAGCTCACCGAAGGCACCCCCTCGGTCGCGCTCAACGCTCTGCAGGCTGGCGAGAGCATGACCCTCACCTGGATGCTGCAGGGTCCGGAAGGCGTCTTTCAGTATTACCTGAAATCCGCCGAGACGATTATCAAGCAAGCCGCGGTGGTGCTGGAAAAAAGCGCTAACGGCACTGCGCTGACAATTGGTAACGAAACCCTGCGCATCAGCTTTCCCAAGAACAGCTTTGGCTATGGCGTCGGCACTGTAGAGTGGTTCGACGGCACGAACTGGCGCATCGCCGGGCGCATGAGCTCGCTGGGGCAGATCGCCTACCTCGACAAAGAACAGGCCGAGCGGCGCATCCTGCTGTATGCCGCCGAAGGCACCGTGAACGGCAACGACCTCACCTTTACCAGTACCTTTACCGATAGCGACGGCACCCTTTGGCAGGCGGAGACGTCGTTCAGCATCAAGCCCAACTCGAACCTGATCGATATGCGCTATCGGCTCAAGGCTTCGCAGACAACCAGGCTGCTGGCTTGGGTGGGGCCTGAATACTTGGCGGGCGAGGGCTCATTTGGCACGACCCGCGACAGCGCCCTCTTCCCAGGGTTGGAATACCTGCTGGGCACCGAGCAGAGTTCGGGCGACGACTACTTTGACACCTCCGTTGCCCAGCGCTATGTACCGCACCCCAACAAGGTCACGATCCCCTTTATGGCGGTGACGGTCGACGGCATGACCACCGGCCTGATCTGGGATCCGCTCGAAAAGTGGGATGCCGAGCATGACCGTCCGGCCGTGCTGTTTGCCTCACCCAACAGCTGGCAGGGGCAGGAAAACCATCTGATGCGCCTGTTCGTACCGGGCGCCACCGCCGGCCTGCCCGAAAACCGCGATATTCTGGCGGGTGGGTTGGAGCTCAAGGCTGACGAAACGCTGCAGTTGCACGCCCAACTGTTTGCCGACACGGCTGCCGATCCGTTGGCGCCTCTCGATGTCTGGCTGCGACAGCACACCCTGCCCGATCTACCCGAGCTGGCCGGCGGTTATGAGGCGGCGAACCAGCACGACCTGGTCGGTTACCTCAAGAGCACCTATGATGCCCCGTCCAAGGGCTGGCATTATGCCCTGCAGGATCCGTGGGGGCCGGGCGCCAATGCCGCCGTAGCGCTGCACCTTGAGCTGGCTGGCCTCGACCAGGCGGAAACGGCTGAAGGCCAGGCGATGCGCGATGTCGCACGCGCCTCGACCAATGCCATCGGCACGAATGGCGGCCCGACCCCGTGGTACTATCAGTATGCCCTGGCCATGCTGCGAGGCGATACGACCGCCGATTTGACCAAACCTTATATCAACGCTCTGGTGCTTTTGCAGGCTCAGCAGAATAACGGCTCATGGAGTTTTACGCCATCAAATCGCACTGGCAGGCCTTTTGGCGAGCTGGGCGATACCTCGAGCGGCTGGACGGCCACCCATGCGCTGCAGGTGATCTATTCGGCACGCATCACTGGCAACAAAAACCTGGTAGATGCCAGCATCAAGGCGCTGGATTTCCTCATGTCGCTGCCGCTGCGGCCCGAAGGTGCGCAGACCTGGGAGCTGCCGTTGCACGTGCCGGACCTGCTGGCCTCCGCCTGGGTCTCGCAGGTCTTTGTCGAGGGCTACCGCCTGACGGGGGACACCAAATACCTGGTGGCAGCCGAGCGTTGGGCGCTCGCCGGGTTACCATTTATCTATATGTGGAGCGCCCCCGACAGAGAGTTGATGAGTTATGGCACCATCCCCGTGTTTGGCGCCACTAACTATAGTTACCCGTGGATCGGCAAACCGGTGATGTGGAACGGCCTCGACTATGCCATCGGCCTGCAAAGCCTGGATACCGAACTACAGAATGCGGGCTTGCCGAAAGTTGTAGATTGGCGCAAACTTGCAGAGGGCATTACAATTGCCACTTACCAGATGCAGGCTACCGAGGGGCAGTTCGAGGGCATGTATCCGGATGCCTGGGACGTCGTCACCGGCGAAGAAGCATATAGCTGGTGGTTGATCCCAGCCTATTTGCACCAGAGCCTGTTGTTGGTACAGGATCACCCGCATGCGCAGGCGCTCACCCAGATACTGCCGTTGGGTGCGGGCAAGCTGCACATCAGCTCGGTGTTGCCGGGCATGACGGCTCGCATGGAAGGTCAGGTGCTCAATCTGGCTCTGGGGCAGATCCCGGGCGAGTTCACGACGGTGATGGTTTCTCCGCTCGATGCCCGTCCTGATAGCGTGCTAATCAATGGCCAGGAAATCCTGACCACAGGTGGCTGGATGGATCCGAGCGGAGCTTGGCAGTTCAGCCAGGGGATCCTGTTTATCCGTGTGCCGCGGGTGGATAGCGGTGCCCAGGTGCGCGTGACTTTACGAAAATAACAGTTTCAGCTATGCTGTGGGTATTCACCGATACGCTGACGTGTAACAATCTATACGCAGGAGGAAAGCATGGGCCTAGTCAGTTGGATCGTGTTCGGAGTCTTGATTGGTTGGATCGCAACTTTGGTCGCCGGGCTTGATGAAGAGTATGGTTGCTTTTTCAACATTGGACTAGGCATCATCGGTGGTATTCTGGGCGGCATCGTTAGCACTGTCATTATCAAGAGCCGCTCGGAAGAAGGCCTCGGTGGCTTCCTGGGCCTCATCGAGTGGTCACCGCAGCGCGTGCTCTGGTCAATGGTGGGAGCGCTCATAGTGGTGGTGATCGTCACCATCTTCCGGCGTGCGTATCTGGCCCGTCAGCGCTGACCAGAACATACTCCCGACTGGTATCTAACAGGCTGCGCAAGCAACTGTGCTATGCAGCCTGTTTTTGCTACTCAGGTGCTGCCTGAACGTATTAAAAGGTAGCAGATTGGACCCCTGGGGAGCACAATGGGTTTATTCAGTTATATCCTTTTCGGTGGATTGGCGGGGTGGGTCGCCAGCCTGTTGACAGGGCGTTCGCGCCGCACGGGTTGCCTGGTCAATATCCTGGTGGGCATCGCCGGCGCACTGATCGGCGGGTTCCTGGCTCGCTATCTTTCCGGCAGCAGCTTTAGCATCAGCTGGGATTTCAAGAGCTTTATCGTGGCGGTATTGGGCGCGATCCTCTTTTTAGCCGTCACCGGCATTGCAACCCGCCGCCATCGCGACTAGTCGTTGCCTGCCGCCAGACGCGCCACTTTATCCTGTTTGCCGCGTTCGTGTGTATCCAGCACGCGCTTTCGGATGCGCAGGCTCTGCGGGGTCACCTCGAGCAACTCATCGTTGGCGAGGTACTCGATCGCCTCGTCCAGGCTCATGCTCCGCGGTGTCACTAGCCTCACTTCAATATCCTGCGTAGATGAGCGCATGTTGGTGAGGTGCTTTTTCTTGCAGATATTGACGGCCAGATCAGTGCTCTTGTGGTGTTCACCGACGACCATGCCCTCGTAAACCTCGATCCCTGGCCCCAGAAAAAGCACGCCTCGATCTTCGGCGTTCTTGAGCCCATAGGTAGTGGTAACCCCTGGCTCCCAGGCCACCAGCGACCCATTGCTGCGCGCTGCGATCGGCCCGGCCATGGGTTCATAGGCGTAAAACATGCTGTGCATGGTTCCGAGCCCGCGGGTGGCCGAAAGGAACTGGTGGCGAAAGCCGATCATACCGCGTGTCGGCACCAGAAACTCGCAGTGCACGCTGTTGTCACCGCCATCCAGCATGTTGAGCATGCGCCCGCGCCTGGATCCAAGCATCTCTACCACAGTGCCCACCGTGTCGCTGCGCGTCTTGATATAGACATTCTCGAACGGCTCAAGCAGCTCGCCATCCGATCCATGCTGCAGAATTACTTCCGGGCGCGATACCTGGAACTCATAACCCTCGCGCCGCATGGTCTCGATCAGGATCGCCAGGTGCAGCTCGCCGCGCCCCGAGACGATAAAGGTGTCGGGAGTCTCTGAATCCTGCACCCTGAGCGCCACATTGTGGCGCAGCTCCTCAAACAGGCGCTCGCGCAGCCTCCGCGAGGTGCCCCAGCGGCCCTCACGCCCGCTGAACGGCGAGGTGTTGACGCCAAAGGTCATTCTGACGGTCGGTTCTTCGACGTGGATGGCCGGCAAGGCCCGCGGGTTTTCGGCATCCGCCAGGGTCTCGCCAATGGCGATGCTCGTCAATCCTGAGATGCTAATGATCTCACCGGCTTGAGCCGAGTGAGCATCCTGCAGCGCCAGCCCCTGGTAAACCCCCAGGTAGCGTACCTGTTCGCGCGCAACGGTGCCGTTGCTCGAGATGCGCGCTACCGTTTGCCCGGCCTGTAGGGTACCCGCATAGATGCGCCCGATAGCAGTGACGCCGCGGTACGGGTCAAGCCCCTGGTTGGTCACCAGCATGCGAAAGGGCGCTTCCAGATCGACGGTGGGGGCCGGCACATGGCGCAGGATCGTCTCAAGCAAGGGAGCCAGGTTGGGGCTGAGGGCAGGCGTCAGGCCGGCCTGGCCGGTGAGGGCATTGGCATACACCACCGGGAAATCGGCTTGTTCTTCGCTGGCACCCAGCTCGAGAAAGAGGTCAAAGGTGGCGTTGAGCGTGCGGGTAGGGTCAGCTTTGGTGCGGTCCACCTTGTTGATCACCACCACTGCAGGATGCCCCATCTCGAGTGCTTTTTTGAGCACAAAGCGCGTCTGCGGCATGGGCCCTTCGGCGGCATCCACCAGCAGCAGCACACCATCCACCATGTTCATCACCCGTTCGACCTCGCCGCCAAAATCGGCATGGCCGGGGGTATCGACAATATTGATCTTGACAGTCTGGTTGGCGGTGCGGTCGAACACGCTGATGGCAGTGTTCTTGGCCAGAATGGTGATGCCGCGTTCGCGCTCGAGGTCGCTGGAATCCATCACGCGTTCAACCACCGCCTGGTTTTCGCGAAAGACCTGTGCCTGACGCAGCATCCCATCGACCAGGGTGGTTTTGCCGTGGTCGACATGAGCGATGATAGCGATATTGCGCAGATCAGTTCGTTGTGTCAACATGGTTCTTTCGTCAGGTTACAGCGTTAAAAATCAAGCATAGGGTCGTACTGCAGGATCTCTTCGACCCAGACACAGCCATGAGCGCGCATCCACGGGCAGCCGGCTGTAGGATGTACTGGCAGCTCATAGCCCAGCGCAGCCGACAGGCGATACAGGTGGCACAACGGCAGCCCCACCACGTTGGTATAACAGCCCTGCAGGCTCTCTGCCGGGTGAAAACTGGAATCCTGGATGGCATAGGCGCCGGCTTTATCGAGCGGGTCGCCCGTCGCCACATAGGCGGCAATCTCTTGAAGCGTGTAGGCGCGCATTTTCACCAGGGTGCTGGCCAGCGTGCGCACCTGGCGATTGCTCGAACGATCATCCAGCACGAGTCCGGTCATCACCAGATGGCTGCGGCCTCCCAGGCGCACCAGCATGCACTCCGCATCGGCGCCATCGGTCGGTTTGCCGAGTATCTCGTCATCCAGCACCACGATGGTATCGGCGGCCAATACCATCGCCCCAGGGGCATCGATGGCGGCGGCCTTGTTCTCTGCCAGGCGCACGGCCAAACGCCCAGGCTCTTTAGCATTCGCGGCGGATTCCTCTACCTCGGCGCTGTGCACTGTAAAAGGAGCGCCCAGGTACGCCAGCAGCTCACGGCGGCGCGGTGAGGCGGAAGCCAGGACCAGTGGCGGTAATGTCATTGGGCGGTCGCCTGGGAGCGCTGGCGCAGGATCTCATACAACAGTACAGTCGCTGCCATGGCGGCGTTGAGCGACTCGGTATTGCCGAGCATCGGCAGGTGCACCGTGCGGCTGGCCAGAGCAGCCGCCTCAGGGCTGGCGCCAAAGGCCTCGTTGCTGATGATTAACGCCGTCGGAGCACTCCAGTCGGCCTGCCAGTAGAGCTCGCCGGAGTGCATATCAGCTAGCGTCGCGGGCACAAGTTGGCACAGCTCCTTAATCTGCTCCCAGCTGGCATCCTGCCAGAGCGGCACGTAGAAATGAGCGCCCATGGCCGAACGCACCACCTTGGGGGAGTAGGCATCCACGCATCCCGACGAGAGCACCACACCATCCACCGCGGTGGCCTGGGCGCTGCGCAGGATTGTGCCGAGGTTGCCAGGGTCACGCAGGTTATCGAGGATCACCAGTGTGCGGGCGTTCGTGAAACGTTCGCGGTCGGGTGCCGGCTGCGGCAGTACGGACATCACGCCCTGCGGCGTAACGGTATCTGCCAGTTTGGTAAACAACTTATCCGGCACCACGCTTACGATATAGTGTTTACGCCAGGCTTGTGCTTTGCCGGGGTGGGCACGCTCAAAACCCTGGGAAAGGATCAGCTCCTCGATCTCTGCACCGGACTGCATGGCCGTCTCAACCAGCCGCAAGCCCTCTGCAAGGTAGCGGCCACTACTGCGGCGCGCCTGGCCCTTCAGCGAGCGTATGCGCAAGGCGAGATCGTTCAGGTTGGTCGGGCGAGATGGTTTATCCATGTCTATATCACTGCACGAAAAAGGGGGCAGGCTAAAAGCCTGGCCCCGTTATGTGGTACGGTTGGAGCGTGAACCGAGGGGTTACGCCACCGCCGACTTGGCAACCTCAACCAGTGCGGTAAAGGCGGCCGGATCGGTGACAGCCATCTCGGCGAGCTGCTTGCGGTTGACTTCGACGCCCGCAGTACGCAGGCCGTTGATCAGCCGGCTGTAAGAGATGCCGTTTTCATGGGCGCCAGCATTAATGCGGATGATCCAGAGCTTGCGCATCTCCCGTTTGCGGTCGCGGCGATCGTACGTCGCATAGCGGAGCGAAGCCAGCATGGCTTCGTTGGCACGCCGAAAGAGCGTGCTCTTGGTACCGCGCTGGCCCTTGGTGATCTTTAGTACTTTTTTATGACGTGCGCGAGATGGCACACTGTGTTTTACTCTTGCCACGGGTTCTTACCTCTCAAGCTTGTAGTGGTTTCCGACAGGTCAGCCTTATCTTTACTTGCCCAGATAGGGCGCCAAACGTTTGACGCGTTTGATTTCACCTGGCGTAACCACTTCAATACCGCGGTAAGATGCGCGCTTGGCGCGCTTGCTCTTGTTGCGCCGCAGGTGGCGTTTTTCACCTTTGGTGCGGAGCACTTTACCCTTACCGGTTAGCTTGAAGCGCTTAGCGGTGGCCTTGTGGGTTTTAATTTTGGGCACTTTCTACCTCCGCAGAACTGGGAATCGCTGTAGGCTTGGCAATCGGTGCCAGCACCATCAGCATCGTCGTCCCTTCCATCTCGGGCATCGACTCGACCGTGGCGATGTCGGTTATCTGCACAACGATGCGGTCGAGCAGCTCACGAGCGATCTCCTGATGGGTGATCTCCCGCCCACGGAAGCGCACGCGTAAACGCACCTTGTCACCTTCGGCCAGAAACTTGCGCGCTTGCCTGACTTTGACCTGCACATCGTGCTCAGCAATCTTGGGTTTGAGACGAATCTCTTTAACCTCGGTTTGCTTTTGCGCTTTGCGGGCGTCGCGTTCGCGGCGGGCCTTCTCGTACAGGAACTTGCTGTAATCGAGCAGGCGGCAAACGGGTGGGTTGGCTGCTGGAGCTACCTCCACCAAATCCAAGCTGCGCTCTTCGGCCATGCGCAGGGCCTCGCGGGTCGGGTAGATCCCCAACTGCTTGCCGGTCTCGTCGATCAGGCGGACCTCGCGCACTCGGATTTCGTCGTTCAGGCGATGTTCTCTCTTACTGATGGTGACCTCTGTGGTTTGGGTGGGCATCCGGGATGCCGGTCTCGCTAGTGAACGAACAATGATAATATACGAGAGAGGACAGGTTGTCAAATGATATCCACTTGGAGCAGTTGATTAGCGTTGACAGGATCATTCCTCACCGCTAGCATAAGTGGCGACCAAACATTCAGGAGAAATACCATGCAGCATCCGCTCGATGCCCGCCAATTCGGCGTTCGCGGTGACGGCGTCACCGACGACTCTTTGGCATTACAGGGCGCGCTCGACGCCGCCTCGGCGCTGGGCGGGATTGTGGCCTTGCCGCCAGGCCAATATCGCATCACCAGGTCGTTGCGCATCCCCGTTGGAGTGCATCTGCAGGGCGCCTCACCTGCCCCGCAGTACATCAAGCCGCTGATCGGCACTGTCATCCTGGCGTACCACGGCCGCGACGACGAATCAGCGCCCGCCCTCTTCGAGCTGGGTGACGCCTGCTCAGTGAGCGCCTTGACAGTGTTTTACCCAGAGCAGCAAGTCCACGATATTCGCCCCTACAGCTATACCTTTCATCTGGTGGGCGGCGACAACACTGTCGAGAACGTCACGCTGATCAACTCGTACAACGGCATCCAAATCGGCCCGCAGTCCAACGTGCGCCATCGCATCCGTTCGGTGTATGGCTGCGTGCTGCGCCGCGGCGTCTGGCTGGATTCCTGCAGCGATATCGGCCGGCTGGATAACATCCAGTTTCACTGCCATTGGTGGTCATCACCCGAGGTGGGCGGCAACTGGGACGCCGTGTTCGAGTATATGTGGCGCCATTGCGAGGCTTTTGTGCTGGGGCGCAGCGACTGGGAATACATTACCAATACCTTTGTCTTCCCGACGGCGATCGGCTACCATTTTATCGGCACCGAACATGGTTCCACCAACGCCCAGCTGAGCGGAGTGGGCGCGGACGCCGCGCAGCGCTGTGTGGTGGTGGATGAGATCCAGTATATGGGGCTCCTGATCACAAACGGCCAGTTTGTGGCCTTTACCGGTGATGACCCGATCGAGGTGGTGATTAATTCGACCTGTGAGGGCTCAGCGCGCTTGGTGAACTGTGCTTTTTGGGGGCCTGCCAACCAGTGCGTAGTTTCGCGCGGGAGTGGGTATCTCTCGCTCTCAGATTGCTTTTTCTCGAGCGGCAAAAACCCTGCCCAGACTCGTGCTCTAGTGGAAGTGGATGGCGGCCGCCTGCAGATGCGCAGCTGCTCGTTTGCCACGCCCGAACCGAGCATCCACTTAAAGCCTGGATTGGTGCATGGCATCGTCAGCGAAAACAACGGCGCACATGGCGTGCGCATCATCAACGAGGCTGGCACGCGTGCGCTGATTCAGAACAACGAGCTGCCAGCCGACCAGAGCTGAGCTTTTTCTGTTAAATTGGCGCGTTTTTGTATTCACCGAGATGTGTTATAATAACCGGCACATTTTTCGTCGGCTGATGCGCAGCCATGGAGGAATCTAGCCAACGATTATTCATAGTAGGCAATGAAGCTGCACTCCACCGTCGGAGTTGCAGGGTCTGGCTGGCCCTCCGTGAGATCATAGGTATGAAAGGTATGTCGGCAGCTTGTCGCTGCTAATGTGTGATGCAAGGAGATCGCGATGAAGACCAGACTGGCTGCATTGTTTGCTGTGATGCTCGTTTTTGCCCTCCTAGTGGGCTGTACCCCTGTGGCCGCGCCACAAACCCCGCAGGGTGAGGCTTCTGCCGCGGCTTCCGACGACACTGCGGCTGAGCCGACTACCGCTGCTGTGCTAAAGTTTGTGATTGCCAGCGACGCGACCTTTCCGCCCATGGAAATGGTCGATGAGAACAAGCAGATCGTCGGTTTTGATATCGACCTTATCAACGCCATTGCCAAGGCGTCTGGCTTTGAGGTTGAGATCAAAAACACCGCCTGGGACGGCATTTTTGCCGGCCTCGAATCTGGCGACTATGATGCCATCATCTCGTCGGTTTCGATCACCGATGAGCGCCAGGCCAAGTACGACTTTACCGAGCCTTACATCAATGCCGGCCAGGTTGTAGTCGTAAGGGTCGAAGATACCGCCATCACCAGTGAAAAGGATCTGCCCGGCAAGACGGCTGGCGCGCAGATCGGCACTACAGGTGCCCTGGCAATCGACAAGATGGAAGGGGTCGTGCTCAAGGAATATGATACCATCGATCTCGCCTTCCAGGACCTGCTGATGGGCGCTATCGACGCGGTGGTGGTGGATACCCCCGTTGCAGCCCAGTACGTACTCACCTCGGCGACCTTTAAAGGCAAGTTCAAGATTGTGGGCGAGGCCTTTACCGAGGAATACTATGGCGTGCTTGTACGCAAGGGCGATAACGCCGAGTTCTTGAAGCTTTTTAACGACGGACTGGCCAAGATCAAGGCCGACGGCACCTATGACGCAATCTATGCCAAGTGGATCCAGGGCGAATAGCCCGCATCCGCTGATGGTATCCAGAACGTTTCTTACGGAGGAGAACAGGATGAGCAAGAAGCGATTTATGGTTTTGAGTATTCTGATGGTAGTGGCAATGCTGTTGAGCGCCTGTGGGCCAGCAGTTGCCCCGACCGCTGGTGACGCCACCAAAGCTCCCGGGGGTGAAGCCCCGGCTGGTGACGGCACGGTCTACAAAGTTGGTCTGATTGTGCCGCTTTCGGGTGATGCCAAGACCTTTGGCATCTCTACCATGAACGGCGTGATGATGGCTGTCGAAGAGGCCAAGGCCGAAGGGTTTAACATCGACATCTTGGTTGAAGATGGCAAGTGCGACGCACAGGAAGGCACCAACGCCGCCACCAAGCTGATCACGCAGGACAAGGTGCACTATATCATTGGGGCGGTTTGCTCCAGCGAATCGCTGCCCGTTTCGGTGCTGGCTGAGCAGAACAAGGTCGTGCAGATCACCCCGCCCTCGACCAACCCTGCCGTCACGGTGAACGAAGATGGCACCGTCAAGCAATATGTCTTCCGC
>Ga0123333_10000691_pt1 | contig 36812 bp, 35 predicted proteins | sample BioC12SIPDNA_3_FD_89957 | JGI IMG/M metagenome (GOLD analysis project Ga0123333, IMG submission 89957) | Anaerobic biogas reactor microbial communites from Washington, USA - Biogas_R2_B C12 SIP DNA | ecosystem: Engineered > Bioreactor > Anaerobic > Unclassified | place: Washington, USA...
AATGCCTGCTTGACGGGGAAGCTTACGAAGGGTTCGCCCACCGCCACGCTGGTGCGCGCGATGCGGAAGGCGTTGTCGAAGCCGCAGCCGTCGCCGGTGACCCGGTCCTCCAGCGGCGTCGCGTCGAGCGCGGCCCGGGCCAACGCCGCGCGGCAGGCGTCGCGGTCGCTGGCGGCGCGATCGAGCTTGAAGCGCGTGAGCAGGTTCGGCGCCGCGTCGATGCGCAGCGGCGCCCACGGATTCCAGCGCTCGGGCACGCGCAGCGCGCCCGACCACAGCGCCCAGGCGGCGAGCGCGACCAGCAGCAGGAACAGCAGGCCGCCAAGGCGGCGCGGTTGGGCCTCCATGGCGCGCAGTGTGGCGGGGCGCGGACCAAGCGCGCGTGAGTGTCGCGCGCACGCTCTGGAATCCGCGGCTGAAGCCGCGCCTGCAGGACCTGCGCTTGCAGGAGCGCTTCAATCGCGACGGACGTGGCCCCCACCCCGGCCCTCCCCCGCGAGCGGGGGAGGGAGAGCAGCAGCGCCTTGGCGCGAGCGTCCCCCACCGGCCCTCCCCCGCGAGCGACGGAGGGAAACATCGGCTTCGTGGGGAAGGAGAGGGGACGTCAGCGGGATGACGAAGCGGACCTGGGCAACGCGACGGGACGCCGCACGCGAGCGCTCCCTCCCCCGCTTGCGGGGGAGGGTTGGGGTGGGGGCAACCCTCCGCCAATGCGTTACCAGATCCGCACCCGCTCCTCGGGCGCGATCCACAGCCGGTCGCCTTCCTTCACGTCGAATGCGTCGTACCACGCGTCGATGTTGCGCAACGGCGCGAACGCTCGGATGTGGCCGGGCGAATGGGTGCCGTTGACCAGCTGCTGGCGCAGCGCGTCGTCGCGCCACAGCGTGCGCCAGACCTGGGCCCAGCCCAGGAAGAAGCGCTGTTCGCCGGTGAAGCCGTCGATCACCGGCGCCGGCTCGCCGCCGAGAGAGCGGCGGTAGGCCTCGAGCGCGATGGTCAGTCCGCCGAGGTCGCCGATGTTCTCGCCCATCGACACGCGGCCGTTGATGTGCATGCCGGGCAACTGCGGGAACTCGTAGGCCTCGTACTGCGCGCCGAGCCTGGCGGCCTGGGCTTCGAACTTCTCCGCGTCCTCGGCCGTCCACCAGTCACGCAACATGCACTTGCCGTCGGACTTGCGGCCCTGGTCGTCGAAGCCGTGGATGATCTCGTGGCCGATCACGCCGCCGATCGCGCCGTAGTTCACGGCCGGGTCGGCATCCGGGTCGAAGAACGGCGGCTGCAGGATCGCCGCGGGGAAGACGATCTCGTTCTTGACCGAGTTGTAATAGGCGTTGACCGTCTGCGGGGTCATGCCCCACTCGTGCTTGTCCACGGGCTTGCCCAGGCGCGAGCGGCGGAAGTCCCACTCGAAGCGCCGGGCGCGCAGGGCGTTGCCGAAGACGTCGCCCTCGCGCACCTCGAGCGCACCGTAGTCGCGCCACTTCTCGGGATGGCCGATCTTGAGTCCGAACCCTTCGAGCTTGGCGCGCGCCTCGGCCTTGGTCTCGGGCGACATCCAGTCCAGCGCTTCCAGGCGTGCGCCCATGGCCAGCTTCACGTTGGCCACCAGTTCGTCCATCTTGGCCTTGGCGTCGGGCGGGAAGTACAGCGCCACGTAGTCGCGCCCGATCGCCTCGCCCATCACCCCTTCCACGAACGACACGCCGCGCTTCCAGCGTTCGCGCGGTTCGGGCTGGCCGGACATGAACTTCTCGCGGAACTCGTAGTGGGCGGTGACGAAGCGCTGGGGCAGCAGTGGCGCCATCGAGTCGACCAGGTCGGCCGCAAGCCAGGCCTTGAGGGTGTCGAGGTCGGCTTCGGCGAAGGCCGCCGCCATCTTCGGGATCGCGGTGTCCTGGCGGACCACGGCCAGTTCGGCATCGCCCACGCCGGCGCCGTCGAAGAAGGTCGCCCAGGGGAAGCCAGGGGCCCTGGCCTCGAACTCGGACAGCTTCACCGGGTTGTAGGTCTTGTCGCGGTCGCGGCTCTCGGCGCGGGTCCAGTGGGCCCCGGCGATCCGGGTCTCGAACGCCAGGACCTTTTCCGCGGCGGCCTGGGGGCTCTCCCAGCCAGCCAGTTCAAGCAGTTGCGCGACATAGCTCAGGTAACGCTCGCGCTGCGGCGCGAAATTGTCGCGCAGGTACATCTCGCGGTCGCCCAGGCCCAGGCCGGACTGCGAGAGGTAGAGCGTGTAGACATCGGGGTTGCGCTGGTCATCGGCGACCATCAGTCGGAACAGGCCGCCGCCGAAGCCGTTGGCGACGCTGGCGCGCACCAGCGCGTCCTTGTCGGCGGCATCGCGCAGCTCGGCGATCAGCGGGCGCAGCGGCGCGTCGCCACGGGCCTCGATCGCGGCCTCGTCCATGAAGTCCCTGTAGAGCGTGGCGATCTTGGCCGCGTCGTCGGTGGACGGGTCGGCCTTCGGATAGCTCTCCACCAGGGCGCGCACGCGCGCTTCGGACAGGTCGCGCAGGACCCGGAAGTTGCCATAGCTGGACTGGTCGGCCGGGATCTCGGTGGTGCGCGCCCAGTTGCCGCTGGCGTAGGCGAAGAAGTCCTCGCCCGGACGCACGCTGCGGTCCATGCCCTCGACGTCGAAGCCCCAGGTGCCGTAACGCGGCGCCTCGATGGCCGACTGCTCGGCCGCGCTGGCTGCCTCCTCGGCGGCGGTCGACTGCTGGCTGCAGGCCGAAAACGACAGCGCCAGCGCCAGTGCGGTCGCCGCAAACAGGAGATTTCTCTTCACTACATTGCTCCAAATGATTGATTTGTAGACGGAATGACCGCAGGCGCGGCGTCCGGTCGGCGCCAGCATAGCGACCAGGCGGCGCCTGCCACCCGGGCCAAAGGGCATGGTTGGTTGCGTGTGCCTGCTTCCGCCGCGCTCGACCGAGGGCACGCAGGCGCCGGCGCGGGCCGCGGGGTCACTCGCGCCTGCCTGCCGCGGACCCATCGCACCCGCTTACGCCGGTCCAGTGGCCTGCAGGGGCTGGCCGCGTTGCCGGACCCCTATCGGCCGATGGCCGGGCGATCACCGCCGTTTGCGCCTGTCCCCTGCTCCGCCTGCACGCGGCGTCAGGTGCCCCCTGCCCCGGGGGCACTCCCGCGCCGGGACCCGCGACGCGGCCGTGCGCGCCTCCGGCGGCGGCCCCGGTCGGGTTCGGCCGGAGCGAGCGCCACGACCGCCGACCGGGCCGGGCGGGATCGTTCCGGCCGGCCCGAGCGGCTCAGCGCGTCGCTGCGCGGCCGGCGCGCTTTTCGTCCTCGGTCGCCTCGCGCACGTCGAGCACGCTCACGTCGAAGTGCAGGGTCTGCCCGGCCAGCGGGTGGTTGCCGTCGATGCGCACGCGGTCGCCGTCGACCTCGACCACGGTGACCAGCAGTGGGCCGCGTTCGGTGCGGGCTTCGAACTGCATGCCCGGCTCCACCTTCTCCACGCCCTGGAACGCCTGCCGCGGCAGGTCCTGGACCAGCGCCTCGTTGCGCACGCCGTAGCCCTCCTCCGGGCGCACGTCCACCTGCAGCCGGTCACCCGCCTGGTGCCCGGCCAGCGCCTTCTCCAGGCCGGGGATGATGTTGCCGGCGCCGTGGAAGTAGTGCAGTGGACGGTCTTCCGAAGACTGGTCGATGACGCGACCTTCGTCGTCGGTCAGGGTGTAGTGGATGCTGGCGATGCGCGCAGCCGTAATCTCCATGGAGATCCTCCTTGGATTGCATGGGGGTGGGTATCGAGGGGATCGCGTCGGATGACAGGACACCGGAACAACACACGGTGCGATGACGCCCGCCCACGATAGCGGCCGCCGGGGGCCGACGCAAACCGCGCATTCACGGTTTCACATACCGGAGGGTCCAGTAATCCCCGGCGCTGCCGATAACCTGGACGTGAACCAGCGCGATCCGCCCTTGCCGATGCCGCCCTATGCGACCGTGGCCGAACGCCGCGCGCGCGACCTGCAGTTCGTGCGCCGGGTCCATCGCATGCGGATGCTCGGCACCGTGCTGTGCGCGCTGCCGATCGCGTCGGTCCTGGCCGAACGCGGCGTGGGCTGGCCGCTGTGGGCGGTGATGGTGTTCAACGCGGTGGGCTGGCCGTTGCTGGCCAACTGCCTGTGCCGGCGCGCGCGCGATCCGGCCCGGGCGCAGTTCCGCTGCCTGACCCTGGACGCGGCGGCGTCGGGTGCCTGGTCGGCGGCGATCGCGGTCAGCCTGGCGCCCACGGTGCTGTTCGTCACCATGGCCACCGCCGACAAGATCGCCGCCGGCGGCTGGCGCCTGGTCAAGCGCAGCAGCCTGGCCCTGTTGGCAGGGTTCGTCCTCGCCTGGGGCCTGCTCGGCTGGCCGTTCGAGCCCCGCGCCTCGGACCGCACCCTGCTGCTGTGCATCCCGTTCCTGTTCGTCTACACCGTGGCCCTGAGCGTGGTGACCAACCGCCTGGGGCAGCGGATCCGGGTGCAGAACCGGGAGCTCGAGCGACGCAACCGCACCGACCCGGCGATGCAGGTCGCCAACCGTCCCTACTTCGAGCAGGTCGCGGCCGAGGCCCTGGCGCGCTTCCAGCGGACCGGCCGCCCGGCCGCCCTGGTGCTGCTGGACGTGGACCACTTCAAGCAGGTCAACGACCGCCACGGCCACGCGATGGGCGACGCGGTGCTGCAGCGGATCGCGGCGCTGCTGCGCGACAGCGTGCGCGAGAGCGACCTGCCCGGCCGCTACGGTGGCGACGAGTTCGCGCTGCTGCTGGTGGACGCCACCCTGCCCCAGGCGCTGGAGGTGGCCGAGCGCATCCGCCGCGAGACCGCCGCCCTGCGCTTCGACGGTGCGTCGTCGCTGTCGTGCACGCTGAGCCTCGGGGTGGCGGCCGCGTCGCCGCAGGACCCGACCCTGGATGCCTGGATGCGCTCGGCCGATGCCGCGCTGTACCGGGCCAAGGCGGCCGGTCGCAACCGGGTGGTGGCGCATGCCCCCGCGCCGCCAGGCGATCCGGCGCCTCAGTCGAACTCGACCAGCACCGGGTAATGGTCCGACGGCAGCACGCCGTCCACCGCGTCGTCCAGGTGGCGGACCGTGCGTGGCCGCAGTCCGCGCGAGAGCACCCAGTCCAGGCGGCGTTCGGCCCTGCCTTCGAACCAGTGGCCGGTGCCCTCCGGCCCGGAACGGCGTGGCGCGTGCTCCCAGGCGTCGTCCAGCACCGCGGTCAACGCCCGGTGCGGCGGGTGGCCGGGGATGTCGTTGAAGTCGCCCACCAGCACCACCGGCAGGTCGGCGGGCAGGCCGGCGATATGGCGCAGGATCAGCGTCGCGCCGCGTTCCCGCGCGGTGGCGTCCTCGTCCCGGTACGGCATGTGGGTGTTGAGCAGGTACAGCCGCTTCCCGTCGGCGATCCGCTCGAACAGGCCCCAGCTGGCCATGCGCGGATACCTGGTGCCCCAGGTGATGCTGCCGGGCACGTCGGGCGTGTCCGACAGCCAGAAGTGGCCGGAGTCGAGCAGGCGCATCCGTTCGCGGTGGTAGAACACGCCCATGTGCTCGTCGTCGGCGGCGCCATCGCCGCGGCGGCCGTGGCCGAACCAGGCGTACTGCGGCAGGCGCGCGGTGATGAAGTCGGCCTGTTCGCGCAGCAGCTCCTGGGTCCCGAGCAGGTCCGGATCGGCGTCGGCGATCACCTGTACCAGCGCATCGCGGCGCCCCGACCACCGGGCCGGGCCCTCGATGTCGCGCGCCACGAGCACGTTGAACGACATGACCCGCAGCGTCGGTGCGGGCGCCGGTTCGAGCGTCCGGCAGCCGGCCAGCATCGCCAGCAGCAGGCAGGCGGCGATCCACCAGTGACGCAGGCGGGTGGAAGGTTCAGTTCGCATCGTCCGACTCCTGCCCGGCGCGCCCGCCGCGGGCGCGCAACTGCCAGGACGCGATCATAACCGCCGGCAGCGCGACGACCGCGCCGGGCCACACGCCGCCGACCAGGGCCACGGCCAGGCCTGCGTACAGGCAGGCGCCGCCGATCGCGATCGAGCGGCCGCGCGTGGTGCCCGGCACGTCGCGCTCGCGGCGCAGTTCGAAGCGGACGACGGCGGCGAGCACCGGCGCGACCATCAGCAGGCACAGCGCGATCCAGCACACGCGGCCCAGCCAGAAGCCCGGTTCGCCGGGCAGCCCCGCGTCGATCGGCAGGCCCATCCGTTCGCCCAGCCACGCCGCAGGCAGCTCGGCCAGCTTGTGCCACAGGTAGAGCGGCATACCGAGTGCGCCCAGCACCGCGATCGCGCGCGGCGGCGCGCGGCCCGCGAGCATGCGCCGCGCCAGCGATTCGAACGCCAGCACCGCGCCGGCCTGCAGCCACATCACTCCGACCAGGGCCAGGGTCGGCGGCAGCATGTTGTTGCCGGCCAGCGCCACGCCCACCATCGCCACCGGATAGCCGCTGGCCATCGCCAGCGACAGCCACGCGGCGCCGAGCGCGAGCAGCGCCACGCCCGCCGGCGGTCCGCGGAAGCGTCCGCGTTTCCAGGCGATGCCCAGCTGCTGCGGCAGCAGCCAGACCACCAGCATGTTGAGCCAGGCGATGCCGGGCGGACGCTGGGCGACGCGGCTGCCGAGCGCGGCCAGGTCGCGCGCGCTCGACACGTCCGCCCGCAGCACGTCGAGCGCCGCCGCCACCACCACCAGCCCCGCCACCGCGCCCAGGCCCCAGCGCTCATCCATCCGCAGGCTCCACGGCAGCAGCGCCTGCACCGTCAGCAGCATCAGCAGGAACCACAGGTGCACGGTCAGCGACTGGTCGAACAGGCCCAGCAGCCGTCCGCCCGATGCCAGGGCGGCCACGGCCAGCAGCACCAGCACCGCCAGGTAGGTCACGGTCGGCCGTGCGAGCGCCAGCGCGCGTGCCGCCCACCACCGCGCCGGCCCGGCCACGCCCACCCGCCGGGCGACGCCTTCGGCGCTGACCGCGGCGGAGACGAACACGAACAGCGGCACCACCTGCACCAGCCAGGTGAGCACAGCCGCGCCGTCCCAGGCCGCGAGCAGGTGCTCGGTCTGCGCCAGGCGGCCGTCGCGCAACCGCGGCAGGGTCGCGATCCAGTGCCCGAGCACCACGACCAGCAATGCGCCCGCGCGCAGGGCATCGGGATAGGGGTCGCGCTGCGGCGTGGACATCGGCCCTCCCTGGCGGAACCGTTCCATCTTAGCCCGCATGCTTCCGGGCGCGGCGTGCGGTCAGAGGGTGCGGGTCACCCCGGCGCCGCGTGCGCGCAGGAAATCGGCCGCCCCTGCGGCCTGTTCGGCCGACAGCGCATGCACCACCACCGTGGACCGGCCGGCATCCATGGCGTCGCGGGTAGCGTGCACGTAGCGGTCGTGGTCGGGTCGCAGCGACACCAGCCCGCCCAGCAGCAGCCCGGCGGTGGTGCCGAAGAACAGCAGCGCCAGCGCGGCAGCAACCGGCGACTGGACGATGAAGGGCACGTCGGCCAAGTACAGCAGCGCGAACGCGGCGAGGGCGAGCGCGGCGCCGGCGAGGCCGAGGCGCAGGTGGGCGCGCAGGATGGTGCGCCAGATGCCGCCGCCTTCGGGTTCGAGCCGGATGTCGACATCGGCCGAGCCCGGCGTCACCACCTTGACCTGGGCCTTGGCCAGGCCGGTGTCGCGGCACAGCGCGTCGGCGGCGGCGCGCGCCGCCCGGGCATCGGGAAACACGGCAGCCAGCTTATGGTTCGAGACCTCCGCGGTCACGGGCACGTCGGACATGGCGAAGCTCCAGTCGCGTTCGCCCCATCCTCGTCCCCGCGGTGTGGTACGGGCGTGACGTGCGCGCGCAATGTCCAGGCGGCGAGTGGGGTCGATGGCGTCCGCCTGCCCCCACCCCCAACCCTCCCCCGCTCGCGGGGGAGGGAGATCATTGCGGAGAGTCTCGGCCGGCATTTCCCCTTCCCCCGCTTGCGGGGGAAGGCCGGGATGGGGGCGAGGTGCCGCAGCGGGCGGAATGATCCGGGCTGTCCGCCTGCCCCCACCCCAACCCTCCCCCGCTCGCGGGGGAGGGAGAGTCTCGGCCGGCTTTTCCCCTTCCCCGCTTGCGGGGGAAGGCCGGGATGGGGGCGGGGTTCCGCAGCAGGCGGAATGATCCGGGCTGTCCGCCTGCCCCCCACCCCACCCCTCCCCCGCACGCAGGGAAGGGGGACAGGTGGCAGCGTGGCGACGCTACTCCGCTGCCGCCGGATACGCGCCGGGAAGTGCGTCGCCGCTCCAGCCGAGGACCTGGGCCGCTTCCTCCGGCACGGGCGCGGGATGCACGCCTTCGGGGACATGCGCCAGGTCGAAGCGCCGCAGTTCGATGCTGCGGAACGGCGAGCCGTGGCCGGAGGTGATCGCCACGCCGTTCGCCTCCAGCTTCGTCGCCCTGCGGAACGCGTCGAGGTCCGCGTAGCCGGCCTGGCAGTCCGTGCCGCCGCGCACGGGGCCCCAGCCGACGAGCGGTTCGTCGCTGGCGCCGCGCACGTACACGTTGCCGTCCACGCGGGTGGCCATGGGCCGGGTCAGGCGGCCACACAGCGCCGGCGCCTGCCTGAACTCCAGCAGCGGTCCGTCGACGCCCTCCCCCGCCACCAGCAGGTTGCGCTCGAACACGTGGCCTTCGCGCTCGTCCACGTCCGGCCCGGTGGCCGGATGCCAGGCGAACAGGTCGCCGGTGGCGCTGCGGCCGTCGCGGTCGAACAGCACCGGCGAGTTGTAGAAGGTGTTGTGGTACACGCGCGCATTCGAGCTGTTGAGCACGCGGATGCCCTGCGCGTTGTCCACGAACACGTTGCCCGCGGCCACCACGCCCTTGGAGATCTCGAAGAAGAACCCGATCTGGGTGCCTTCGACGTAGTTGTCGACGAACACCCCGTCGACGTTGCCCACGTCGTACCACACGCCGTTGGAATGCGGGTGGTCGATGATCAGGTTGTCGCGCACCACCACGTCGTAGGACTGGTTGAAGATCTTCACCGCCGCCGGGTAGTAGCCCGTCAGCTACTCGACGTTGTTGCGACGGACGATGTTGCGCTCCAGCAGCGAACCCGACGAGCCGATCAGGTAGATGCCCTCGGTCCCGGTGTCGCTGATCAGCGAGTTGCGGATGGTGAGGTTGTCGCCGCGGAAGTAGCCGGCCACGCGCGAGGTGTGGGTAATGGTCACGTGCTCGAGCGTGGTGCCCACCACCTGCTTGCCGTGCTCGCTGCGCGGCGAGATGCCCACCGGGTCGTCGGTGGGCTCGTCGTTCGGGCCGGTCGAGGGCTTGCGGTCCTCGATGTCGATGGCGCGGAACGCGTACTGGGTGAAGGTCAGGCCGCGGATGGTCGGGCCCTTGCCGTCGGACGGCTTGCCGTGCACCTCGCGCGAGGGGCGGTGCAGCGCGATGTCGTGCGCGGTGATCTCGATCTCGTGCTCCGCCGGGTCGACGCCGACGTACACGTAGCCGTTGTCGTAGTCGATGTAATAGCCGTCCTCGCCCAGTTCGCCGGGCCAGCCCTGCGACAGCAGCGGACGGCCGTCGACGAAGACCATGTCGTTGTTGAAGCGGTGCAGCGGGGTGCGCATGCCCTCGCGCTCGACCCGCCACCAGGCCAGCGGCCGCGCCGGGAACAGGCGGTCCCACTTCGTCCGCCACACGTTGTCGCGCAGCGCCTCCCACTGCGTGGCCACGCGCGTGCCCTTGAGCACCGGGACCTCGTCGAGGTAGGGCTGCATGGTGATGCCCTGGTTGAGCTGCAGGCCGCCGGTGCGGTAGGTGCCGCCGCGCAGCACGATGGTGTCGCCGGTAACCACGCGGGCGATCGCCGATTCGATCGTGGTCGGCCGCTGCAGGCTGCTGCCCTCCGCCGCGGGATCGCCGTCGGGCGCGACGAAGTACACCCTGCCCTCCTGCGGCACTTCGTAGCGTTGCGGGATCGGGCCGTAGGGTCCGCCGGATGGCGCCGCCTGCGCGGTGACGGCCAGGACGGCGGCGAGGACGAACAGTGTAGGCCGCAGCAGCGACGGCCGGCGGAAACGGTGAGCGCGCGGGGCGCTGGACGGCTTGGGCATGGATCCTCCCGGAATGGCGGCGGCGCGACGCTCGCAGGCGTCGTTCGTGTTAGCGCTACCAGAAGGTAGCATCGCCGACCGCCGCTGGCGACCGCCGCGCGCGGATCACCGCGTGCCTCCCCATTTGCAGGTGCGGGCTCAGTCGGCCTGCGGGCCGCCTGTCGCGTGGGATCGGGTCTCGGCGTCCGCCGCCTGCGCCCCGCCGTGCTGGCCGGTGGGATCGGCCAGTTGCACCACCCTGCCCTGCTGCCAGGCATCGGCGCCGGGCGCGATCGGCGGTGCTTCGATGTCGCGCCTCGCCTCGCGGCGTTCACGGTTCGTGCTCTACGCCCGCCCAGGCGCGCCGGGGCTGTGGCAGGTCCCGCGCCTGGACTGGGGCATGGCGGGTCCCGCGAAGGACGAGCGCCTGCTGCTTGCCGGCCTGGATCCGGCGGACGGCAGCAACTGGGCGCCGGCCGACGCCGGCATCTACTTCGTGCGCCGCCGCGCCGGCGGCGCCCCGGTCCTGGCGCTGCATCCCTCGGGCGGCGGCCCCGCGAGCGACCTGCTCGAACTGCCCGAATCCTTCCAGGGCTGGGGCTTCGACCTCTCGCCCGACCAGACGCGGCTGCTGTTCTCGGAGGTGACGTTCCGCGAAAGCGACCTGCGCCTGGCGCTGCCACGGCCAGCGCAGCCGGCCACGCTCGCGCAACGCTGAACCGGTCCGCGTCGTGCCCGGCGCCGGTGTGGCCCGCCTAGCCGGCGGTGCCCGTCGCCGCCGGCCCCGTTGCGTCGACCGGCTCCAGGTCGCCCAGCGGCGGAATCACCAGCGTGGTGTATTCCTCGTAATGCGCGTCGGGCAGGGCCTGCAACGCCAGGCGCTCGATGCGCGGCTCCTGGATCGGCAGCCGTGCGGCTTCGTACAGGATCACTTCGTGGTCGGCCGGGTACCAGCGCAGCAGCCGGTCCACCAGCGCCTGCAGGCCTTCGCGCTCGGGGTGGAAGCGGCTGCAGCTCAGGTCGCCGGACAGCGCCACCTGCCACAGCAGCACCAGTCCGGCGGTGTCCGGGACGCGGTCGTAATGCAGGAAGTGGGTGGCCTCCATCGACTGCACGCCACGGCGACCCGGGTCGATGCCCAGGTCCGCGTACAGGCAGGCCTCGGCCGAGATCCCCGGCTCCATCCTGGCCCGGATGCCCTCCGCACGCGCCTTGCGGATCACCGCGTGCGGCACGTCGGCGAACACGCCAGGATGGCCGTAGAACACCGCGCACACCCGCTTGCCGGCGCGCACCTGGGCCATGATCGCGTCGTCGATCTCGCGGTAGGTGATGCGCCGGTCCTTGCCCTCGGCGTAGTAGGCGCCGAGGTTGATCGCATCCGGGCGCAGGCCCTGCACCATGGCCAGCGAGAACGGGTCGGTCAGGCAGAACACCACCTGCGCCTCGCGGATCTCCGACAGGCAGCGCTCGCTGATGTGGCGGCCGAACTCGATCCCGCTGCCCACCACCACCAGGCCGCCGCCGCCGGCCTGCGGCGCGGTGTCGCCGGCGCAGACGGTGCGGTCGCGCCCGGCGTACTTGGCGCGGTACAGGGCCTGGTCGGCCTCGTGCACCAGGTGCTCAAGCGTGCCGTTGCTGTCGCGGTCCTGGCAGATGCCGGCGCTGATGCTGAAGTGCACGGTCTGTCCGAACACGCTCACCGCCTCCATCCGCGCGCGCAGCCGGTCCAGCAGGGCGCCCGCGTCCTCCTCGGTGCCCTCGAGCAGGATCGTGAACTCGTCGCCGCCGCTGCGCCCGGCGATGCCCCGGCCCTCGACCACCTCGGCGATCCAGCCGCCCAGGGCGCGCAACGCCTCATCGCCGGCGGCGTGGCCGTAGCGGTCGTTGACTTCCTTGAACCAGTCGATATCGAGCACGATCGCGGTGAACGGCCGCCCGTTGCCGTGGGCGCGCGCGAACGCCTCCTGGCCGAGGCGGCGCACCTGCTGATAGTTGAGCAGCCCGGTGAGGCTGTCGCGCTCGGATTGCCAGCGGTAGCGGCGCCGCTCCAGGAACGCACGGTGCAACAGCACGACCAGCAACAGCGCCGTCGCCAGCAGCGCCACCACGCCCGCCGCCAACAGCCACTGCCGCCGCCGGGTGGCGGTGACCTGGAGCGCGGCCAGCTCCTTTTCCGCTTCCAGCAGCGCGATCTGCCGCTCCTTGAGGCGGGTGTCGAACTCGACCTGCAGGTAGGCCAGCTGGCGCTCGCGCGCGGCGCGCTCGGCCGCCTCCGACGCGGCCGCCGCGCCCTTTAGGTGGCGCAGGGCCTGCACCGGGTCGCCGCGGTGCTCGGCCAGGTCGGCGAGCAGGCGTTCGGCTTCGGCCACCGCGATCTGGGAGTCGCGCTCGCGGTAATAGCGCAGCGCGTCGACCAGCAGGTCGTGGGCGTGGTCGAGTTCGCGGTCGGTGGCGATCAGGCATTCGGCGACCACCAGCCGCGCGCTCCAGGCGCCGGCTTCGAAGCCCGATTCCTCGAAATCGGCCTGCGCCTGGCGCACCCACGCCAGCCCTTCCTCCGGGCGGCCCTGGGCGGCGAGCATCTTGCCCACGCCGTAGCGCGCGTTGGCCGAAAAGATCCGGTCACCCGCTTCGTCGCACACCTCCATCTGCCGCCGCCGCAGGCGCCCGGATTCGGCGTGCTTGCCGACCAGTTCCTCGGCCAGGGCAAGGTCGGACAGCGCGTGGCAGATGGCGCGCTGGTCGCCGCTCTCCTCCACCATGGCCAGGCCGCGCAGCGCCAGTTCGCGTGCCTTGTCGGTCTCGCCCACCAGTGAATGCAGGTAGCTGGCCATGCCGAGCACGCGGGGCGCGTCGTCGGGCACCTCGGGCACGTAGGACAGCGCCTCGCCCAGCCAGGTGAACGCCATGGTCCAGTCTTCGAGGTTGGCCGCGATGCTGGCCGCGGTCGAGAACGCCTTCACCTTCAGCTTGGCCGGCATCTCCTCGCGCAGCAGCCGGTCGAAGCCCTCGACCGCCTCCTCGAGGCGGCCGGCGATGCCGAGGTTGCGCAGGCGCACGTACTCCAGCCGCTGGCGCTGTTCCCGGCTCAGCTCGTCCTGGCGATCGGCGAGCGCCTGGATCCGCTCGTCCGACTCGCGCCAATGCGCGGCGTAGCCGAGGCGTTCGATCTCGCGCAGCTCCGGCTCGAGCGTCTCGTTCGCCGCTGCCGGGCCGGCGAGCAGTGCCAGCCACAGCAATCCAACTGACCAGCGTCGGCCCATCCCGTGGCCCAAGGGAACCTCGCGCGGCTAGTCTTCGTACGTGCGGATCAGGTGGTTGGTGGCGAACTTGCCGTCGGCCAGGCCGGTCAGCCGCTTGATCGCCTCGTAATCCTTCTCCAGCATCGCCTTGCGCTCTTCCGCGCTCAGTCCGGCGCGTTGCAGGACCGCCTCCGGATTCTTCTCGTACTCGGCGGCGAGCGCTGCGTCGCTGCCGAGCTTGCGCATGAGTTCAAGCAGTCTGGACATCGTCTCCCCCGAACAGTCCGCGGTTCGTCCCGGGCGCGGCCGATGGCGCGCCCCGCACCCGGGGGCACCTGGCCCCGCTCCCGGCCGGCCATGCTTCCGGGTGCGCAATGGACAGACATTAGCATATGGCGCGGTCGCGCAGTCCGCCCCCAACCAGGCGCCCGCGCCAGGCCACGCGCCCGCCGGCCCCCGGTGGGCCAGGCCCGGGCAGCGGAACGCGGCGGCCATTCCAATGCGCGCAGGCGCCATGCAGGAACCGGTATCCCCTTGACGCCCTCGCGCGGCCGCCGCGCGAGGCCACGAACACGCGCGAACCCCGCGCATCTGCGCGCATCCGCGCGCTTTCCGGCGCCGCGGGCGCAGCCCGGCGGGCGCGCGAGGCGGCCCGCCCCGGTGCCGTCCGCGCGGCCGCCGGCGGTCGACTCCCGGCGGGATGTTGGACAGACTGCGGCCAGGCCGCCGGCGCCCGGGGAGGCGCGCGGCGGGTACCGACCCGATACGGAGGATCCATCGCACCATGAGCATGCCCACCCTGCTGCGCTCCGCAGCCTGCGTCCTGCTGCTGTCCGCCGGCGCGTCCGCCGCCATGGCCGCGGATGTCACCGGCACCCTGCACGCCGACCGTCCCGGCCCGGTGATCGCACCCGAGCTCTACGGCCAGTTCATGGAGCAGCTGGGCACCGGGATCGACGGCGGGATCTGGGTCGGTCCGGACTCGGACATCCCCAACACCCGCGGCTACCGCAACGACGTGCTCGAGGCGCTCAAGGAGCTGAAGGTGCCGGTGCTGCGCTGGCCGGGCGGGTGCTACGCCGACATCTATGACTGGCGCACCGGCATCGGCCCGCGCGAGTCGCGCCCGGTCACGCTCAACCGCTGGTGGGGCAACAAGGAGGAGCACAACGCCTTCGGCACCCACGAGTTCTTCGAGTTCGCCGAGCTGGTCGGCGCCAAGACCTTCCTCAACGTCAACGTCGGCACCGGTACGCCGCGCGAGGCGATGCAGTGGGTCGAGTACATCACCTCGCCGACCAATTCGACGCTCGCCCAGGAGCGCCGGCGCAACGGACGCGACGAGCCGTGGAAGATCGACTTCCTCGGCATCGGCAACGAACCCAACGGCTGCGGCGGGCGGATGCGCGCGGAGTGGTTCGCCGACCAGTTCCGCCAGTACGTGGGCTTCATCGTGCCGCACGGCGGGGCGACGATCATCGCCTCGGGCCCGGACGCGACCGACCCGGAGTGGACCCGCACCACGATGGAGCTCGCGATCGAGCACATGGATGCGTTCTCGATGCACTACTACACCCTGCCCACCGGCGACTGGGAGAACAAGGGACCGGCCACCGGCTTCGACGAGTCTCAGTGGCTGGCGACCTTCGAGCGCACCTACATGATCGAGCCGATGATCCAGGAGCAGGTGGCGATCATGGACGAGTTCGACCCGGAGGGGGAGAAGGCGCTCATCATCGGCGAATGGGGCACCTGGTACGACCCGACCCCCGGTTCGCCGGGCGGCTGGCTGCAGCAGCAGAACAGCATCCGCGACGCGCTGGTGGCGGCGGTCAACTTCGGCATCTTCCATCGCAACGCGCGCCGGCTGCGGGCGGCCGGGATCGCGCAGATGGTCAACGTGCTCCAGGCCATGTTGCTCACCGACGGGCCGAAGATGGTGCGCACGCCCACCTTCCACGCGTTCCGCATGTACCGCCCCTTCCAGGGCGCGACTTCGCTGCCGCTGGAGCTCGAGTCGCCCGCGTACGGCGGCCTGCGCGCAGTCGACGGGACCGCGGCCCGCGGCACCGACGGCAAGCTTTACGTGGGCCTGGTGAACCTCGATCCGCGCGAGGGCAAGGAGGTCACGATCTCGCTGCGTGGGGTGGAGGCTTCCGGGGTCGTCGGCGAGGTTCTCACCGCCGACGCGATCGACGCGCACAACACCTTCGACGCCCCCGACACCGTGCGGCCGCGGCCGTTCGAGGGCGCGCGGCTGGTGGACGGCACGCTGAGCGCGACCCTGCCGGCGAAGTCGGTGGTGGTTCTGGCGCTGGAGTAAGTGGCGGCGGGGCGGGTCGTCGCGACGGCCTGCCCCTGCCCTGCGCCGTGCAGGGCGCGGCGCCGCGCCAACGCAACGGCGAGGAAAGGTCGCGCTGCGGGGACGTTGGCGTGGGCCCCGCCCCTACCCGGCCGCGAACGCCGGCGAGAGCATGCGAAAGCTGCCCGCGTCCGCGTCGAGTTCGACCTCGGCGCCGACCGGCACGATGAACTGGTCGCGGATGTGGCCGATCATCGCGCCGCGGTACGCCGGGATCCCCAGCGGCCGGACGTGGTCGTCCAGGATCTGCGCCAGGGTGAGCGAGCCGTAGCCCGGGCCCGGCTCGCAATCGGTGCACTCGCCGAACACGAAGCCGGCGATGCGGTCGAGGATCCCGGCGAGCTTGAGCGTGGTGAGCATCCGGTCGATCCGGTACGGCGCTTCCGAGACGTCCTCGAGGAAGAGGATCGCGCCGTCGAAGTCCGGCAGGTAGGGCGAGCCGGCCAGCGCACTGAGCACGGTGAGGTTGCCGCCGAGCAGGCGGCCGCGCGCCTTGCCGCCGCGCAGGGTCATGGTGCGGTTGCGGCGCGGCACCAGCTCGTCGTCGTCGGGATCGCGGCGGTTGGCGTAGTGCATCAGCTCGCGGTCGAAGAACACGCGCCGGAACTGGTCGGCGTTGAACCGGCTCCAGCTGCCGGTGCCGATCGGACCGTGGAAGGTGACCAGGCCAGTGCGGGCCTGGATCGCGCAATGCAGCGCGGTGATGTCGGAGTAGCCGAGCAGCGGCTTGGGGTTGGCGCGGATCGCGTCATAGTCGAGCAGCGGCAGCAGGCGCGCGGCACCGGAGCCGCCCCGGGTGCAGACGATGGCCGCCACCGCCGGATCGGCGAACGCGGCGTTGAGGTCGCCGGCGCGCGCCGCGTCGTCGCCCGCCAGGTGGCCGCGGCGGTCGGCGTAGTGCGCGCCGGTGACCACGCGCAAGCCCAGTGCCTCCATCACCTCGCGGGCCAGCTGCAGGTCCAGCGGTTCAGCGACGGCCGCCGACGGACTCACCAGGGCGACCGTGTCGCCCGGCGACAGGGACCGCGGCAGGAGGCGCGCGGTGCCTGGCGCGGCCGTGGTAGCGGCCAGGCCCGCCGCCGGCGCCCCGGCCAACAGCGCGGTGGCCTTGAGGAAGTCCCGTCTGTGCATGTGCAGCCCCTTGCGGCGTCGGTGCGAGCGTAGCAACCGCCGTCGCCGCCAACAATCCGCGCAGTACCGCAATCGGGGCCGCACCGCGACGTCCGACCCGGCAGGCGGCCGGACGCCTCATTCGCGGTGCGCGATCAGGTCGCGACGACTACTTCTTCGCCGTGGCCCCGGGGGTATCGGCGCGCTCCAGGAACTGACGGGTGACGTCCGGCAGGTGGTCCTGCAGCCAGCGCGCCATCGCTTCCTCCTCGACCAGGATCCGCTCGCAGGCCGCCCGCGTCTCCTGGTCGCCGAGCGCCTCCGCGGCCGCGATCAGGGTGCGGTAGGACGCGATCTCCATGTGCTCGAAGACGTAACCGGCCATCGATCCCTTGACGATCTCGTCGGAGGCCACCATGCCGCCGATCGCCTGTCCCATGGCCGCGACCTTGCCCATGGTGTCCTTGAGCCTGGACGGCGAACTTCCCAGCCGCGTGATGCAGCCCTCCAGCAGCGCCTGCTGGCCGAGCGTCTCCTCGATGTGCTGCTCGATCCGCGCCTTCAGTTCGGGATAGTGCTCGATGCGCGCCGCCTGCGCCTTGAGCATCTGTTCGGCCTGCTGTTCCATGGCATGCGCATCGCGCAGCCAGTCCAGCAGGTGTTCGCGTGCATCCGTCATCGCCGTGCTCCTTCGTGGAGGAACCGGCACTTTCGGCAAGCGCCCGTAAATGCGGCGCGACAACCGCGTGTACGCGTCGTACGAAAGGAGTTCAGCGGCCCCGCTTGCGAACCCGGGGCGTGACGGCCACGTTCAGCCGCTCGCTCATCAATTGCAGCTCGCCGTCCTGGATCATCGCGGTCAGGCGCATGCTGCGTTCGAGCAGCGCGGTGAGCGCTTCGACGTCGGCCGGTGCGACATCGAGCACGGTGAGGTTGGCCAGTCGCGAGAACGCGCCGGCGTGCCGGTCCCACCACGCCTCGGCCGCCTGCCCGCCGTAGTTGACCACCACCACCTCGCCGGCGCGGGCGCAGGCGCGGCGGACGCGGGTGTCGTCGGGCTGGCCCAGGTCGATCCAGCGTTCGATCTGGCCGGTGTAGTCGCGCTGCCACAGGTCGGCGTCGTCGGCCGTGCTCAGGCCGCGCCCGAACTCCAGGCGTTCGTCGGCGTACAGCGCGAACGCGGCCAGGCGCAGCATCAACCGCCCCGGCGTCTCGGACGGATGCTGCGCGAGCGAGAACACGTGCCCGGCGTAGTAGTGCCGGTCCATGTCGGTGACCTGGAGCTCGACCCGGTAGATGGTCGCGTTGGGTGCCATGGGCAGGCCGGTCGGGAAAGTCCGCGATTGTACGGGCATCCATCAGGCGCGTCGGCCCCGTCCGCGACGCGGCCTCGACGCACCTGAACCGATGCCCCCGGCGCCCGGCATGGTCTCACGGCCCGATCATTGCGGCGCTGCCAGCATCCGTCGGCATGATGGCGCCCGAAGGTACTTCTCCCCCTCCTCCCACCCTCCATTCCGGAGACTGGTTCGAGACCCGGCCGTGCCTGGCCGCGTCCGCGCGCGAGCGCGACTGGGACATCATGTTGCGCGATGGGCCGGCCATCGCGACCGCGATCCACGACGGCCACGCGATCCGCCCTTCCCTGCAGCCGCTGGTCGCGCTTGCCGACGACGCGCGCCTGCGCGAGGAGGATCCGTTCACCGGCGTGCTCACCGACGTGGGCGACGTCCGCATCACGGTGCCGGTCGCGCGCTTCGAGGTCGACCTCAACCGTCCGCGCGACAAGGCCGTGTACCGCAGACCCGACGACTGTTGGGGCCTGGAGGCCTGGCGCGGAGCGCTCCCCGGGACGGAAGTGGCGCGCTCGCTCGCACGCTGGGACCGCTTCTACGCCATGGTCGAGGAGCTCATCGAGCGACTCCTGGAGCGCTGGGAGACGGTGCTGCTGATCGACCTGCACAGCTACAACCACCGCCGCGACGGTGCCGACGCCGCACCTGCACCGCAGGAGGGGAATCCCGACATCGAGCTCGGCCTGAGCACGGTTGCCCCCGGCGCCTGGCGCGAGGTCGCCGACCGCTTCGCCGCCGCGCTGCGGCGCACGCCGGTGCTCGGCCGCGCCCCCGACGTGCGCGCCAACGTGCGCTGGCCGACCGGCGGCCATTTCCCGGAGTGGGTGTACGACCGCTGGGGCGAGCGCGTGTGCACCATCTCGCCCGAGTACAAGAAGATCTTCATGGACGAGTGGACCGGCCAGGTGGACATCGCCGCCCTGCGCGACCTGCAGCGGGGCCTGCACGCGGCGGTCGCGCAGATCCGCCCGGAGTTCCGGAGGCGGCCGTGAACGCCGCTGCGCCCCCGCGACATCGCGAAGGCCGCGAACTGCCGCCCGTGGCGGCCCAGGTCGACGCCACGCTGCTGGGCATCGACGCCGGGCTCGACTGGCTGCTCGCGCTCAACCCGCTCGGCACCGACGCGCTGTGGCGGGAGTTCGAAGGCAGCGGGCACGCGCGCGTGTCGCCGCTGCGCTACGCCGAGCCCGTGCTGGACCTGGACGCGATGCGCCGCCGGCTGCTGGCGCTGCCGATGGACCGTATCGAATCGCCGCTGCTGGCCGGCCTGCTCGGCGAGAAGCAGCGCGACCTCGTCCATGTCCTGGACCTGGTGCGGCTGCGCGGAACCGCGGCCTTCATCGACGCCAGCGTCGCCCTGTTCGGGACCGTGGAGCCGGAACTGCTGGCGCTGGCGCGACGCCTGCTCGAGCAGGTCGTGCCGGGCGAGCCGCTCGAGGCCGACCTCGGCGTGGACGCGGTCGTCGCCGCGGTCGAGGACGAGGTGGCGTGGTACCGCGGGCAGGTCCCGGACTTCTCGCTCGACGTGGTGGTCGACGCCGACATCGGCTCGCTGATGATGGTCTCGAACGGACGGCTGTACCTCGACGCCGGGCTGCGGCTGCCCTCGGCACGCCTGCAGCCGCTGCTGCAGCACGAGGTCGGCACCCACGTCGTGACCCACTACAACGGTTCGCGCCAGCCGCTGCGGCAGCTGGGGGCCGGCCTGGCCGGGTACGACCCGCTGCAGGAGGGGCTCGGGGTGCTGGCCGAGTTCCTGGCCGGCTACCTCCCGGGCGAACGGCTGCGGATACTCGCCGCCCGCGTCATCGCCGCCGACATGGCGGTCCGTCGCCAGGGCATCCCGGCGATCTTCGCCTGCCTGCACGAGCAGCACGGCTTCGCCACCGACGAGGCCTTCGACGTGGCCGTGCGCGCCCTGCGCGGCGGCGGCCTGACCAAGGACGCGGTGTACCTGCGCGGCCTGTGCGAGCTGCTCGAGGACCTCGGCCAAGGCGGTGCGTTCGAGCCCCTGTTCGCCGGCAAGTTCGCGCTGCGCCACCGCCGCGCCCTCGACCGCCTGGTCGAGGAAGGCTGGGCGGTGCCGCCACGGCTGTTGCCGCGCTACGCCACCGCACCGGGCTTCCGCGACGCGCTCGCGCAGTGCCGCCGCCTCGACGTGTCCGAACTCCACCACGCCCATCCCACCCCGCTGCCCCTGGGCCTGAGCCCATGATCGACCGCCCCCTGCGCCTCGGCTTCGTCGTCAACGACGTGGCGACCGAGAAGGACAACTACACCACCATCCGCCTCGCCCGCACCGCCATCAACCGCGGCCATTCGGTGGCGCTGATCGGGCTGGAGGACTTCATCTACGACCCCTCGGGCGTGGTCCATGCCAGGGCCCACCTGCCGCGCCGCGACGCTTACGACGACGACGCGGCCCTGCTCGACGACCTGCACGACGACGATGCGCGCGTGGAGCGCATCAACGTCGAGGAGCTGGACGTGCTGATGCTGCGCAGCGATCCGGCCGAGGAGGCGGTCGACCGGCCCTGGGCGCCGAACAGCGCCCTGCTGTTCGCCCAGCTGGTGGTCGCGCGCGGGGTGATCGTGCTCAACGACCCGATCCACCTCACCGATGCGTCGAACAAGACCTACTTCCAGCATTTCCCGGAGGAAGTGCGGCCGGTAACCTGCATCAGCCGCGATGCCGAACAGATCAAGGCCTTCATCGCCGACCAGGGCGGCCGCGGCGTGATCAAGCCGCTGCAGGGCTCCGGCGGCCAGGGCGTGTTCGTGGTCAACGGCGACGGCGGGGCCAACGTCAACCAGATGATCGACGCGGTGATCCGCGACGGCTACGCGATCGCCCAGGAGTACCTGCCCAAGGCGGTCGACGGCGACCTGCGCCTGCTCACCCTCAACGGGCGTCCGCTGCAGGTGGACGGGCGTTACGCCTGCTTCCGCCGCTACAACGACTCCGGCGACGCGCGCAGCAACATCAGCGCCGGCGGCAAGGTGGAGCTGGCCGAACCGGACGCCGACGCCCTGCGCCTGGCCGAACTGGTCGCGCCCAAGCTGGTCCGCGACGGCATGTACCTGGCCGGGCTGGACATCGTCGGCGACAAGCTGATGGAAGTGAACGTCGACACGCCCGGCGGCATCAACATGGCCGAGGAGCTGACCGGGGTCGATTTCTCCGGCCACATCATCAACGACCTCGCGCGCAAGGTGCGGCTGCGCAACGAGTACCGCGGCAACCTCACGAACGTGGAACTGGCGATGCTCTGAGTGCCGACGCGGCCGGCCGGCGCAACCCTGGCGCCGGCCCGGGCCTCGCCGCGCGACTGCCGGGGTTCGCCGGTGTGGATCAGCCCTGCGTGACCCACGCCAATGCTTCGTCCCTTTGCTCCGGGCGGTAGACGCGGTAGCTGACGAACGGCAGCAGCGCGCTCTCGAGCCGCGTGCCGGCGCGCACCCATGCCTGGTCGGCCACCACCGCGATGCGCCCGAATCGCCGCAACTCCTTCAGCAGCGGGATCGCCCGTGCCAGGTGGCCCCCGAACCCGGCCAGTTCCAGGGTGCCCAGCGAGCGGGTTTCGATGAACATGTGCATGGCCGGATGCCGGGACAGGACCTGCTCGATCCGGTCCATCAGCGCCTGCAGGTCGGCGGAGGTGATCTGCCCTTCGACGGTCACGGCGATGACGTCGTCGGCGGAGGGATGGAACTGGTGCATGGCGGCTCCCTGGTCTGGTCCGGACGGCCAGTCTGCCCGTTCCGCCGTGGCCCGCGCGTCGATGCCGCCCGCGACGGGAGCTTGCGTCCGCCCTGCCGCGAATGGCGCCGTCACGGCATTCAGGCGACACTTCGCACTTTCGAGGCGGGGGTCGACGATGGCCGAGGGCAAGGCGCGCCGCAGGTGGTGGGCGGCGGCGGCTGCGGTGGGACTGGTGGCGGTCGCGGCGTGGGCCGTGGCCTGGCTGCGGGGACCGCAATTGCCCGGCTACGAGGTCGTACGCGGACCGCTGGTGCACAACGTGGTCGCCACCGGTCGCGTCGCGACGCCGTCGCGGGTGCTGGTCGGCGCGGAGATCTCCGGCCTGGTGCTCGAGCGCCGGGTGATGGACGGCGACCGGGTCGAGCCGGGCGACCTGCTGGTGGTGCTGCGCGCGCGCGACCTGGAGGCGCGCCGCGACGAGGCCCGCGCCGCGCTCGAGGCCCTGCGCAGCAACGAGCGCCCGGATGCCCGTGCCCGTCTGCGCCAGGCGCAGGCCGAACTCGACCAGGCCGAACGCGAACTGGCCCGCCGGCGCGAACTTGGCGAGCGCCAGCTGGTCTCGCGCGAGAGCGTGGAAGTCGCGGCGCAGGCCGTCGTCGCCGCGCGCGCGGCGGCCGAGCAGGCACGCCTGGCGCTGCAGGCGCTCGACGGCGGGGCCCGCGAACTTCAGGCCATCCAGCAACTGGAGCAGGCCGAGGCCGACCTGGCGCGGGCGCAGATCCGCGCCACCGTGCCCGGCACCGTGCTGGTACGCAACGTCGAGCCGGGCGACACGGTCACGCCTGGCCAGGTGCTGCTGGAGATCGCCCGCGACGCCCCCGGCGAGGTGCTGCTGTCGGTGGACGAGAAGAACCTCGAGCGGCTCGAGGTCGGCCAGCCCGCCACCTGCATCGCCGACGCGTTCCCGATGCGGCCGTTCACGGCCACCGTGTTCCACCTCGCCCCGGCCGTCGACCCGGCGCGCGGCACCGTCGACGTGCGCCTGCGGATCGACCCGCAAGCCGACTTCGTGCGCCAGGACATGACCGTCACCGCCACGGTCGAGACCGGCCGGCGCGACGACGGGCTGGCGGTGCCCAACGACGCCCTGCTCGATGCCGACCCGGGCAGCGACCGGGCCGCCGTGCTGCGGATCCGTGGCGGACGCGTGGAACGGGTGCCGGTGCGGCTGGGCCTGCGCGGGCTGGCGATGAGCGAGGTGCTCGACGGCCTCGAACCCGGCGACCAGGTCGTCGCAGCGGCCGCCCTGGGCGCCGGCGCGCTGCCCGGGGAAGGCGACCGCGCCCGCGTCCGCGTCCAGCCGCTGCCCGAGGCAGGCCACCACGACCGCGCCGCGACCCATGGCGAGCTGCCGATGTCGCTGGACTGAGCGATGTGGATCGAGGCCAGCATCGCCCTGCGCTTCCTGCGCCAGGGCCGGACCCAGAGCCTGCTGATCCTGGTCGGCATCTCGGTGGGCGTGGCCGTGATCGTGTTCGTGACCGCGCTGATCTCGGGCCTGCAGGCCAACGTCATCGACCGCACGCTCGGCACCCAGGCCCACATCCGCGTGGAGGCGCCGCGCGAGGTCAACCGCCTCGCCCGCGCCGGCGACGGCGTGCTGCAGCTGGTGCTGGAGGATCCGCGGCCGCAGTCGCTGCGCCCGATCGACAACTGGCTCGAGGTGCGCGACGTCCTCGACCGCCTGCCCGGCATCACCGCGGTCTCGCCGCTGGTCTCGGGCCCGGCCTTCGGCCGCCGTGGCGACGCGGTGGAATCGGTGGCGCTGGTCGGCATCGATCCGCCGCGCTACCTGCGCGTGATCCCGCTGGACGCGCACATGGTGGAAGGCCAGCTGCGGGTCGGCTCGGGCAACGTGCTGGTCGGGCGGATCCTTGCCGACGACCTGGGCCTGCGCCTGGGCGGCAAGCTGCGGCTGGAAGCGGGCGACGGCCGCGACGCGATCGTGACCATCGCCGGCATCTTCGAACTGGGCGTGCGCGACCTCGATTCGCGATACGTCTACACCGACCTCAAGCAGGCGCAGTCGCTGCTGGCGCTGCCCGGCGGCGTGACCGTGATCGACCTGACCGTCGAGAAGCTCTTCGAGGCCGACCAGCTGGCCGCGCGCGTGCGCGGGCTCACCGGCCTGCAGGCCGAAAGCTGGATGGAGAGCAACGCCCAGCTGATGAACGCGCTCAGCTCGCAGAGCCTGTCCACGCGCATGATCAGCTTCTTCGTCGCGATGTCGGTGGCGCTGGGCATCGCCAGTGTGCTGGCGGTGAGCGTGGCCCAGCGCACGCGCGAGATCGGCATCCTGCGTGCGATGGGCACCCGCCGCCGCCAGCTGCTGCGGGTGTTCCTGGTCCAGGGCGCGGTGCTCGGCCTGATCGGTTCGGCGATCGGCGCACTGGCCGGCCTCGGCCTGGTCTGGGTGTTCAACCGCTTCGGTCCAGGCCTGTTCGTGATCCCGCTGCCACCGGCGCTGATCCCGGCGGCGATGGCGATCGCGACCATCGCCGGCATGGGCGCGGCGCTGGCGCCGGCCTGGCGCGCCTCGCGCCTGGACCCGGTGGAGGCGATCCGTGGCTGACCGGCGCGAGGTGCTGCGGCTCGAAGGCCTGCGCAAGTCCTACAACGTCGGCCAGCCGACCGAGGTCGAGGTGCTGCACGGCATCGACCTGCGCCTGGACAGCGCCGACTTCGCCGCCCTCGTCGGCCCGTCGGGCTCGGGCAAGAGCACGCTGCTCAACCTGATCGGACTGCTCGACACGCCCACCGCCGGCGAGCTGTACCTGCAGGGCGAGGCGACCGCACACATGGACGACGAGGCGCGCACCGCGCTGCGCGGGCGCCACATCGGGTTCGTGTTCCAGTTCCACCACCTGATCGGCGCGTTCACCGCGCTGGAGAACGTGCTGATGCCGTGGATGGTGGCGAACGGACGCCCAACCCCGGAAATCCTCGAACGGGCGCGGGGCCTGCTGTCCGACGTGGGGCTGGCGAGGTTCGCCGACCGCCGTCCCGACCAGCTCTCCGGCGGCCAGCAGCAGCGGGTGGCGATCGCCCGCGCCCTGGTCACGCGCCCCGCCCTGCTGCTGGCCGACGAACCCACCGGCAACCTCGACACGAAGACCGCGGCCGAGGTGTTCGACCTGCTGCGCCGCTTCAATGCCGACTATGGCTGCGCGGTGCTGGTGGTCACGCACGACCCGCGGCTGTCGGAGACCTGCGACCGCACCATCACCCTGGTGGACGGCAACATCGTCTCCGACGAACGAAACCGCGCGACCGCCGCCGACGCATGACGCCGGGCCGGCGCCCGGGAGCTAGGCCGGGGCGCCGCCCTGCCCCAGCAGACGTGCCATCTCCATGTCCTTCTCCTCCCACAGCGCGTTCAGCCATTGCTGGAAGCGCGCCCGGGTGGCGCGGTCGGACTCGTCGCCCGCGCGCGGCACGTCGGTCGGCAGCGGCCGCACCCGGACCGACACGCGGACCTCGCGCACCCGCCCCGACATCAGGTCGACCATGCTCGGCCGTCCGCCCGGATAGGCGATGGTGACGTCGAGGATGCCGTGCAGCGAATCACCCATCGCATCGAGCACGTAGGCCACGCCGCCCGAGCGCGGCTTGAGCAGGTGCCGGTACGGCGAAGCCTGGCGCGCGTGCTTGTCTCCGGTGAAGCGCGTGCCCTCGACGAAGTTCATGATCGCCACCGGGATGTCGCGGAACTTCTCGCAGGCCCGGCGCGTGGCTTCCATGTCGCGCCGGCCGAGCGCCGGATTGCGGGCGATCTGGGCCCGGGTGTGGCGGCCCATGAACGGGAAATCCAGGGCCCACCACGCCAGGCCCAGCAGCGGTACCCAGACCAGTTCCCGCTTGAGGAAGAAGCGCAGCAGGGGGATGCGGCGGTTGAAAAGCTTCTGCAGCACCAGGATGTCGACCCAGGCCTGGTGATTGGCCAGCACCAGGTAGTGTCCGTCCGGCCGCACCTGCTCCAGCCCGGTGGCCGTGATCCGCGCGCCGCTGCAGCGGTCCCAGAGCAGGTTGTTGAGCCCGATCCAACTTTCCGCGATCGCGGTCAGGACGGCGTTGCAGCCGCGGCGCACGCCGCGCGCCGGGACCGCCACCTTCACCAGCGCCACCGCCAGCAGGGGAACCACGTGGAGGACGGTGCTGGTGGCGATCACCAGCAGCAGCAGGACGACACGCAACGACGACATCGAGGCAGGCACGGACGGTGGGGGTGCGAAGCGTAGCGCAAAGCGGCCCGGCGCCATCGCCCGGGAGCGTCCGCCCAGCGGGCCGGCAGGGCGCCAGGTGCCGCGCGAACCCGCGCGCGGCGGTCGCGGCGCGCTCGCCCGACGCTCACCGGCCGCTTCCGGGCCGGGGCGTATGATCGGCCTCCCCCCTCGACAGGAGATCCGCCATGAACGCGAAACTCGCCACCCTGGGAATCGCCTGCGCCCTTGCGCTGGCCGCTTGCGGGGGCGATGCACCGCCGCCCGCCGCCGCGCCCTCCCCGGCCGCCAAACCGGCGCCCTCGCCGACGGCACCGGCCGAACCGGCCACCGCGGACACGCAGGCGACGGACGCCGCTGGCGCCACCGATCCGGCGGCCTCCGCAGACCCATCCGCCGCGGCAGCGCCGGCGGAGGCTGCGGGCGAGGCGGTGGTCAGCAACTGTGCCACCACGATCGAGGGCGATGACGCGATGCGCTACAACGTCGGCTCGATCACCGTGCCCTCCTCGTGCACCGAGTTCACCATCACCCTGCGCCACACCGGCCAGCTGCCGGTCGCGGCGATGGGCCACAACGTGGTGATCTCGCTCGCCTCGGACCGGGCGGCCATCGCCGCCGACGGCATCGCTGCCGGCGTGGAGGGGCACTACGTCCCCGCCGACGACCCCCGGGTGATCGCCCATACCGAACTGGTCGGCGGTGGCGGCACCACTTCGGTGACCTTCCCGGCCAGCGCGATCAGCGGCGACGGCCCGTACGAGTTCTTCTGCAGCTTCCCCGGCCACTGGTCGGTGATGCGCGGCACGATCAGGGTCGGCTGACGCGCCAGCGGGTGGCGCGGCCCGCGGTGGCCGCGCCACCCCGTCCGTTTCGATCCTCCCGGCCGCATCCGCCCGCGGTGCGTCCGGCGTCGCCGCCATCGGCACACGGCATGCGCCGGACACGGCCGGCGCGAGTGCGCGCACCCGGGTGACGGGCGCCGGAACCCCGGTCGCGGTGCCCCCGCTCCGCGCGGGCAGGTTTTCGACCTTGGTGGCAGGCCGGCCCCCCGGTCGGGCCCATGCCGTAGCATTGCCCCCCTGTTCCACTGACCGGGCCCGCCTTGAACCCGACCCCGATCGAACTCGTCGCCACCGTGCTGTTCGCGCTGGCGGTCCTGCACACCTTCAGCACCAAGTACTTCCACCGCCTGGCCGAGCGCCAGCCTGCGCATTCGGGCATCTGGCACCTGCTGGCCGAGGTCGAGGTGGTGTTCGGGTTCTGGGCGATCGTGTTCGTGCTCACGATGATGGCGCTGCTCGGCACGTCCGAGGCGGCCGCCTACGTCGATTCGCGCAACTTCACCGAGCCGATGTTCGTGTTTGCGATCATGGTGATCGCCGGGACCCGGCCGATCGTGTGGCTGGCCGCGCGCCTGGTCGATGGGCTCGCAAGGCTGCTGCCGTGGCGCAACGGCCTGGAATTCTGCTTCAGCGTGCTGGCGCTGGTGCCGCTGCTGGGGTCGTTCATCACCGAGCCGGCGGCCATGACCCTGGCAGCGATGCTGCTGGCCCGGCGGGTCTATGCGGTGAACGTGTCGAACACGACCAAGTACGCGCTGCTCGGCACCCTGTTCGTGAACGTGTCGATCGGCGGCGTGCTGACCCCGTTCGCCGCGCCGCCGGTGCTGATGGTGGCGGGCCAGTGGAACTGGGACATGGTGTTCATGCTCACCCACTTCGGCTGGAAGGCGGCGCTGGCGGTGGCGGTGAACGCCGCCGTGGTGGTGTTCGTCTTCCGTCGCGAGCTGGGCCGGCTGCCCTCGGCCGAGTCGGGCACGCCGACGCCGGCGGTGCCGCTGCCGATGGTGATCCTGCACGTGCTGTTCCTCGCCGGCCTGGTGGTCTTCGCCCACCATCCGGCCATGTTCATGGGCATCTTCCTGCTGTTCATGGGCGTGGCCACCGCCTACGGCAAGTACCAGGATCGCCTGATCCTGCGCGAAGGCCTGCTGGTGGCCTTTTTCCTCGCCGGCCTGGTGGTGCTGGGCGGCCAGCAGCGCTGGTGGCTGCAGCCGCTGCTGATGGACATGAGCAGCGACGCGGTATTCTTCGGCGCCACCGCACTGACCGCGATCACCGACAACGCCGCCCTGACCTACCTCGGTTCGCTGGTCGAGGGCCTGAGCGACGAGTTCAAGTACATGCTGGTCGCCGGCGCGGTGGCCGGCGGCGGCCTGACCGTGATCGCGAACGCACCCAACCCGGCCGGCATGTCCATCGTGCGCCGCCATTTCAAGGACCAGACCGTGCACCCGTTGGGCCTGCTGGCCGCGGCGCTGCCGCCGACGATCGTCGCGATGCTGGCCTTCCGGCTGCTGTAGCCGCGCGGCAGGCCCTGGCCCGGGCCTTGACGCGTGGTGCAGTAGCATCGGCGGCACGCCGCCACGAGGAGGCGGAACCACCATGCCCAAGGCCCCTGCGAAGAAGCCGACGCGCAGACCGCCCGAACCGGTCGATGACCACGCGGTCATCGCCGACTGGATGGAGCAGGCGATGCCCGCGCTGCAGCCGATTCTCGCGTACCTGGACCGGACGATCCGCGATGCCATCCCCGGCCTGGAGTACGGGGTGAAATGGAAGAAGGCCTACTACGGCCTCCCCGGCAAGGGCTGGCTGATGGAGATGGTGGCCTACGACGTGTCGGTGAACCTGGTGTTCTTCGCCGGCGCGAAGTTCGATCCCGCCCCGCCCCTGGGCGAGGGGTCGCGCTACGTCAAGATCCGCTCGCTGGACGAAGCCCGCGCTCCCGAAGTGCGCGACTGGATCGGCCAGGCCACGAAGCATCCTGGCTGGCGTTGAGGGGCCACGGCGCGGGAGCGGCGGCGGCTGACCGCACGCTCACGCTCGCGCTGTAGGATCGGGGCGGTTTCCACAGGCGGACGCTCCCATGCCCATCATCCAGTTGAACACCGACAACCACATCGACGGCACCGACGCGCTCGAGGAGCGGGTCAACGCGATGCTCGAACAGCAGCTCGGCCGCTACTTCCCCCGACTGAGCCGGATCGAGGTCTTCCTGTCAGACACCAACTCCCCGGTCAAGTCCGGCGTCGCCGACAAGCGGTGTGCGCTGGAGGCGCGCCTGAAAAACGACGACCCGGTGGGCACCAGCCACGACGCCGACACCATGGAGCAGGCCATCCGCGGCGCCTGCGACAAACTCAGGACAGTGCTCGACACCAGGATCGGGAAGCAGCGCGGCTACTGAGCCGCGATCCGCGGCCCGGCTACGCGCCCTGCGCCCGCCACGCCGCCAGCAGCTCGGCCTCGCGCTCGCGGCTGATGCCCGCGCCGAACGCGGCCTGGCGCTCGGCCGGCAGCGAGTCGAACCAGGCCAGCAGGTCGGCCACTGTCGTGGCCAGCGGGCGGAACGTGAGCCCGGCCGCGATCGCGCGCGCGTTGCTCACCGAGCCGTAGCCGCCGTACCTGGGATGCGTGCGCGAGACCCAGATCGGCAGGTCCACGCCGTTCTGCTCGAGGAAGTCGGCCGGCACGTGGGTGAAGCGCGCCGCTCCCCCGGTCACGGCGTGGCAGCCGTGCACCATCGCGTCGGTGCTGAGTTCGTAGTCCGGCCCGCAGGCATTGAAGGTGCCGGTGGTGCCGTTCTCGGCCATGCGGATCGTCCACTCCGCGAGATCGCGCGCGTCGATCACCTGCACCGGGTCTCGGCCGTCGCCGGGCACCAGCACCTCGCCGCCCTGGGCGATCCGGCGCGGCCAGTAGGTGAAGCGGTCCGAGTCGTCGCGCGGGCCGACGATGTAGCCGGGGCGGATGATCGTGGTGCGCGCGCCGAACTGCTTGTGCGCCTCCGCCTCGCTCAGCGCCTTGAGCGGCCCGTAGAGGTTCTCGATGTCCGCCACCAGCGTCTCGCGGGTCTCGGCCATCGCGTCGCGGCCCCGGTAAGGGGCGAGCGGCGCGTCTTCGCCGATGCCGGGCCTGGAGCCGTCGGCATAGACCGAGATCGTCGAGATGAAGATGTACTGGCCGACGCTGTCCTTCAGCACCTGGCCCGCGTCGCGGACCCAGAACGGGAGCGTGGTGGGGTTGTCGATGCACACGTCCCAGCGCCTGCCGCGCAGGGCGGCGAGGTCGCCGGTATTGCGGTCGCCGGACAGCTGCTCCACTTCGCCGGGCCATTCCGGCGAGGGCCGCCGCCCGCGGTTGAACAGGGTCACCCGGTGCCCGCGCGCGAGCGCGTACTGGACCTGGAACGGCCCGGTGAAGCCGGTGCCGCCGAGGATCAGGATGTCGAGCGGCTTCTTCGCGCGTTCGACCGGCGCCGACCCGGAGGCGGCGGCGAGGCCCGGCAGGGCGGCGGAGGCGGCGGCGAGCGCGCCGAGCTTGAACAGGTCGCGGCGGGTGGTGCGCATGCGGGGATCCCCGGATCGAGAGCGGCCATTCCAGCACCACGGGCGGGCGCCGACGCATGCCGGAAGTCGTGCCAGAAAGCCCCGCCCCGGTGCTGCAACCGGGGCGCGCACGCCATGCCCGGCGCCGGCCATCCATTCCGCCCCGGCATCGCAGCGGGCGAATGTGGAATCGCAGCCCATTCGCCGCGCCGGACATGGCAACCTCGGCGGCGACCCGTGCACCCGCACGCCGCCCATCGAGCGACCATGACCCGACTTCCGATGCGCCTCCTGGCCCCTGTCCTTGCCTTCCTGGCCCTGCTGTCCACGGCCGTGCAGGCCGCCGACGACAGGTACACCTTCGTGATGGTCCACGGCGCCACCGCCGGCGGCTGGGAATGGAAACGCACCGGCGAGTTCCTCACCGCCGACGGGCACACCGTGTACCGCGCCACGCTCACCGGCCTGGGCGAGCGCGAGCACCTCAACAGTCCCGAGATCGACCTGGACACCCACATCCAGGACGTGGTGAACCTGATCCTGTTCGAGGACCTGCACGACGTGGTGCTCACCGGCCACAGCTACGGCGGCATGGTGATCACCGGAGTGATGGACCGCATCCCCGAGCGCCTGAAGCACGTGGTGTTCCTCGACGCGGCCGTGCCCGAAGACGGGCAATCGCTGTGGGACCTGTTCGGCGGCCAGGGCATGGACCCCGACCGCTTCAAGGACGGCTTCATGCAGGTGCCGTGGGTCGAGCCGGGCGCGAAGCCGCCATACAGCGTCAAGCACTCGGTGAAGTGCTTCAGCCAGCCGGTGTCCTACCGCAACCCCGCTGCGCTGGCGCTGCCGGTCACCTACGTGGCCTTCGTCCCGGCCGACCAGTCGGTCGAGGAGCGGGCGAAGAAGGACAGGAGCTGGCAGAACGCGCAGGCCCGCGGCTGGACCATCCGCACCTTCCCCGGCGGCCACGTGGCCCAGCAGGAGGATCCGCGCGGCGTGGCGAGCCTGATCGCCGATTCGGTCGGCGACCGCAACCGCCGCTGACCCGGCCCCGCCCCGCGTCCGCACCGCCCGACGCCCCAGGGCGGCCCGGCCCACCGCTGCAGGAGCGGCTTCAGCCGCGACCCCACCCGCCGGATTGCGCCCCCGCCCGGGCGCGGGAACGGTCACCGGCCACCAGGAACCCGTCCCCCTTCCTTCCCGGCGGCTGTCGGCCACATCCTTCCCCTCCCGTCGACCAGGCCCCCACCCCCCGCTCGCGGGGGGTCGGGGCGCCCGCAACAGCCTCGCCCCCGTGAGGACGGCCCGCCGCGCATCATCCCGCCCTGCCGCTTGTCGTGCGGCCCGCGCCCACGCCGGTCTTCGTCCTGCGATCCATGCTGTTCCGTCAAGCGTGAGCCAGCGCACGTTGGATTTGTGACGCAGTTGGCACGATAATTGCGAAATCCCCGCTCTCCCCGGCTACCGTTTCCGCGACGAATTGGATACACCGCTCCCCGCGCCGGTCCGTGCTTCCGGCGCGGCCTCCGCTCCGCCCCCTTGCCAGCGCCAGACCCTCCTTCCCGCACCGGTTCCGACTGACGCAAAGCGTCGGTTCTACGTGCCGCTGCGCGTCAAGTTCGTCCTGGTGCTGGCGGCATCGCTGGCCTGGATGGGCCTGTCGGTGTTCCTGTCCACCCGTTGGCTCGACGACCTGTCCGCGATCGTCGGCGTCTGGCCCGCGGTGTTCGTGATCGCGTTCGTGGCCTGGGTGCCGGGCTTCATGAACGCATTCCTGATCGGATCGATCCTCGTCGACCGGCGTCCGCCCCGGCGCCACGTCGACCGGCTCCCCGACGTCTGCGTCCTGGTCGCCTGCTACAACGAGGCCGCCAACGTCCGCGACACGCTCGCCAGTCTCGCCCGCCAGGACTACATGGGCAACGTCGAGGTCGTGGTGATCGACGACGGCTCCACGGACGGCACGCTGGCCCTGGCGCGCGAATGCGCACGCAAGCTGTCGCGCCCGGGCCTGGCGATCCGGGTGCTGGCGCAGCCGCGCAACGGCGGCAAGGCGCGCGCCCTCAATCGCGGCCTGGCCGAAACCACGCAGGAACTGGTGGTGACCGTGGACGGTGATTCCTACCTGCGCCCCGACGCGCTGCGCAAGATCGTCCAGCGCTACCTGTCCGACCCGCCGGGCACGGTGGCGGTGGCCGGCGCGGTGCTGGTGCGCAACTCGCGCGAGAACTGGCTGGCGCGTTGCCAGGAATGGGACTACTTCCACGGCATCGCCGCGGTCAAGCGCGTGCAGAGCATGTACCACGGCACCCTGGTCGCCCAGGGCGCGTTCTCGCTGTACACGCGCGATGCGCTCGTGCAGGCCGGCGGCTGGCCCGAATGCGTCGGCGAGGACATCGTGCTCTCGTGGGCGCTGCTGGAGACCGGCGCGCGCATCGGCTACTGCGAGGACGCCTGCCTGTTCACCCGGGTGCCGACCCGGCTGCGCCAGTTCGCACGCCAGCGCCAGCGCTGGTCGCGCGGCCTGATGGAAGCTTTCGGCCGCCACTGGCGGCTGCTGTTCCATCCGCGCATGACCACGCTGTTCATCTGGTGGAACCTGCTGTTCCTGCCGCTCGACCTGGTCTACACCCTGGCGTTCCTGCCGGGGCTGGTGCTGGCGCTGTTCGGCTTCTACTGGATCGCCGGGCCGATGACCCTGCTGGTGCTGCCGCTGGCCGCGATCTGGAACCTGGTGATCTTCCGCACGCAGAAGCGGATGTTCCAGGCCCAGAACCTGCGCGTGCGGCGCAACCTCGGCGGCTTCCTGTTCTACACCCTGGGATACACCATGATCCTGCAACCGGTGTGCGTGATGGGTTATGCGGCCGAACTGCTGCGCCTGCGCAAGAGCTGGGGGACGAAATGAGGCCCGTCGCGTCCCTCGCCGCCGCTGCGCTCGCCGCGACGATGGCAGCGCTGGCCGCCCCGGCCGTCGCCGGCGAAGGTGCGCACCGCCAGGCGGTGCGCGCCGATGCCTGGGCCAGTTCGGACGCCGACGGCAACCAGACCCGGCGCCTGGCCCTGGGCTGGGACCTGGCCCACCGCGACCTCGACCACTGGTGGGGCGTGAAGGTCGAACGCGCCGAGTTCTCCGGGAACGGCTGGCACGGGCATGAGGACCGCGCCTACCTGTCCGGAGCCGGCGACCTGGGCACGTGGCGCTGGCAGGGCGACCTGGGCAGCAACGGCAGCGAGCTGCTCGGCCGCGCCTCGCTCCACAGCCTCGACGCCCGCCGCAAGGAGGTCTTCATCGAGCGCGACACGCTCGAGACGCGCCGCGGCGTGGCCGCCGGCTGGGTCCACACCTTCGCCGGCGCCACCGTGGACCTGCCGATGGGCGAGCGCTGGTCGGCCACCCTGCTCGGCGGCGCGCAGCACTTCGGGACGGGCCGCAACCTGCGCACCCACCTGCGCGGCACCCTGGTGCATGCGCTGGTGCCGTCCCAGGGCATCAGCCTGCAGCTGCGCACCCGCTATCACCGCAACAGCCACCCGTACGAAGCGGACTATTTCTCGCCGCCGTGGTACGGCGAGGCGATGGGCGTGGCGGGCTGGCGGCGTTTCGTTGGCGGGTACCAGTGGCGCGCCGCGGCCGGCATCGGGCGGCAGCGCAACGCCGACGATGCGTGGCGCCGTGCGCGCATGGTGGAAGTGGGACTGGAAACACCCCGCTGGCGCGATGCCTGGCTGCGCGTGGACGCGGGCTACTCCGACACGCCGGTGCTGGCCGGCGACGGCAGCGGCGCATACGCGTACCGTTACCTGCGGGTGCAGGGCGTGGTCGCGTTCTGACCGCCGGGCGACCGTGGCGGCTATCCTGTCCCCCGTCCGCGCGCCTGTGTCCATGCCATGAAGTTCCGCCTGTTCCTCTCGTCCTGCCTGCTCGCGCTGCCCACGGCCTGCGGCGGGCCGCCGCCGTACACCGGTGGCGACGTCCCTGAACTGCAGCGCGTGGACATCGTCGTGGGCAGCGGCCCGGCGGCGACGGCCGGCGATGAGGTCTCCGTCCACTACACCGGCTGGCTGCACGACGCGAAGGCGCCGGACCGGCGCGGCGCGAAGTTCGACAGTTCGCGCGACCGCGGCCAGCCGTTCGTGTTCCGGCTGGGCACCGGGCGGGTGATCCGCGGCTGGGACGAAGGCCTGGAGGGCATGCAGCCGGGCGGCAAGCGCGAGCTGTACATCCCTGCCTGGCTGGGATACGGCGAGCGCGGCGCCGGCAAGGTGATCCCGCCCGGCGCGTCGCTGGTGTTCGAGGTCGAACTGCTGGACATCCGCCGCTGATGCGTGGCTGGTACCGGCTGTACGAGGACTACTCGCACGACCACGGCATCGTCTCGCAGCCGGCGCTGCACGACGCGAGTGTGCTGCAGGGGCGGCCCATCGAAACCACCGGCCTGCCGCCGCTCGAGTTCGAGCTCGACGCCCCGGACGATGCCTGGCTGCCGCACTTCATGACCGGCGGCACGGTGCTCGCCAGCGACGCCTTCATCGCCACCCTGCGTGCCGCGGGCGCCGACAACTTCCAGTCCTTCCGGGCGCGGCTGTCGATCCGCGGCAGCGGCGCGGTCCGGCACGACTACCAGCTGTTCAACGTGCTGGGCCAGCGCGGGCCGGGCGCCGCGGACGCCCCGCCACCCGGTGCCGGCGCAGTGCACATGTTCCGGCGCGCCGGGATCCCGGCCGACCTGGTCGTGGACGACGTGGTCCGCGACGCGCTCGCCGCGCATCGGCCACCCGGCGGCTGGGGTGTCATCCTCGAGGCGCTGGACTGAGCGGCGCCGGCGCGCGGTCGCGCCGCGCCGCGTCGGGCGCCCGTCGACGCACGGCGAACGCGGTCGCTAGACTGCGCCGGGAGCTTGCGTTGGAGGCACCATGCGGATCCTGATGACGGGCGCCACGGGGCTGGTCGGGCAGGGCGTGCTGGTCGAAGCGCTCGCCCGTCCGGACGTGTCGGCGGTGGCGGTACTCGGCCGGCGCGCGATCGGCCACGCCGATCCGCGGGTGCAGGACCTGGTGGTCGAACGCTTCGACGCCCTCGAAGGCGTCCTCGACCGCCTGGCGCCGTTCGATGCCTGCTTCTACTGCGCCGGCGCCCCGCCCGTGGGCACGCCACAGGGGCGCTACCGCCACGTCACCTTCGACCTCACCCTGCACGTGGCCCGCGCCTTCGCCGAACGCAATCCGCGCGCGCGCCTGCTCTACGTTTCGGGCGCGCACGCCGATCCCGGCAGCCGGATCATGCCGCTGCGGATCAAGGGCGAGACCGAGGTCGCGCTGCAGGCGCTGCCGCTCACCACGGTGATGCTGCGCCCCGGCGGGATCCGGCCGGCGCACGGCGAACGCAGCCCGCACCGCTGGATGCGCCCGTTCTACGCGGTGGCCGCGCCGCTGATGGGCGTGGGCGCGAGGCTGGCGCCGGGGCTGCTGACCAGCACCGCGCACCTCGGCCGCGCGATGCTGGCACTCGCGGCCATGCCGTCCCCGCCCCGGGTGGTGGAGAACGACGCGATCAACCGCCTGGCCGCGGGGCCGGGCAGCGCCTGACCCGTTCCCTCCACGGCCCGGACGGCCGCCGCCCGTCCGCTCACGTCGCCACCCCGGCCGCTGCCGCATGGTCTTCGCTCCCTGCCACGAGGAATGCACCATGGCGACGCGCGACATACTGAAGACGCTCAGGGCCGAGCACGACGAGCTGCGGCAACTGTTCGAACAGATGGAAGGCACCACCGACCGCGCGGCGAAGAAGCGCGCCGACCTGCTCGCCAGGATCAAGGCCAACCTGTTGCCGCACGCCAAGTGGGAGGAGACCGTCTTCTACCCGATGTTCGCCGAGCGCGCCGACCGCGACGGGCTCAAGACCCACGCCGAGGCGGTGGAGGAACATCGCGCCGTCGAGAAGACGGTGCTGCCCGACGTGCACGCGGCCGAGTTCGGCACGCCGCAGTTCGCCGGACGGGTCAAGGTGTTCGGCGAGATGATCGACCACCACGCCAGCGAGGAGGAAAGCACCATGTTCTCGATGGCGCGCAAGCTGTTCACCGCAAAAGAGCGTGCCGACCTGGACGTCGCCTACGAGGAGTGGAAGGCCTCGCCGGCCGCCGCCGCGCTCACCGCCGTGGCCGAGGCCAAGACCGGGCTGAAGGCGGCGGCGCGCCGGGTCACGCGCCGCGCGCAATAACCGGGGGCGATCCGGCCGACAACGGCGCCGTCAGTCGCCGCGCATCAGG
>Ga0123333_10000693_pt1 | contig 36793 bp, 34 predicted proteins | sample BioC12SIPDNA_3_FD_89957 | JGI IMG/M metagenome (GOLD analysis project Ga0123333, IMG submission 89957) | Anaerobic biogas reactor microbial communites from Washington, USA - Biogas_R2_B C12 SIP DNA | ecosystem: Engineered > Bioreactor > Anaerobic > Unclassified | place: Washington, USA...
AGATATCGCCGAAGGGTTTGCCAATCTCACTCCACCGCAGCGTCTGCGCAAGATGCTCGAAGAGCTCGGGCCTACCTTTATCAAGCTCGGGCAGATCCTCAGTACGCGCCCCGATATCCTGCCGCCCGACTATATCGTCGAGTTGACCAAGCTGCTGGATGCCGCGCCGGCTGCCAGTGCTGATGCGCTGTGCCGTATCATCGAAGCCGAGCTAAGTGCGCCTATCGAGCAGCTCTTTCGCTCGTTCGATCCCATACCGCTTGGGGTGGCCTCGATCGGCCAGGTGCACGCTGCCGAGCTACTGGATGGTACGCCCGTGGTCGTCAAGATTCAAAAGCCCAATGTCGAAGAGAAGGTGCGCGCTGACCTGGATATCCTGCGCACCCAAACGCGCTTTTTACAGCGCAATTCCAAAGTGTTGGCGCGTTACCAAATCGCCGAGTTGGCAGAAGAATTTGCCCAGGCACTGAGTGATGAACTCGACTATACCGTCGAAGGCCGCAACGCCGAACAGCTGCACACGGTGTATAGTCGCGACGAGGTGGCGATCCCGCGCATCCATTGGGTGCTGACCACCCGGCGCGTGATCACTATGGATCGCCTGGAGGGCATCCCCCTCAATGAGCCTGAACGCTTAAAGGATAGCGGTTTGACGGGCCAGCAGATCGCCGAGCACGTCGTGGCGATCTATCTCGAGCAGATATTTCGCTACGGCGTCTTTCATGCTGACCCGCATCCTGCCAACATCCTTGTGATGGGTGAGGGCATCGGGCTCGTCGATTTTGGCTCGGTGGGCTATATCTCTACAGCCATGCGCGACGAGCTGGTGAGCCTGCTGGCGGCGCTCTCGGCACGGCGCGCCTCTGGCATCGTGGATGTGATCATGCGCCTGGGCATTACCGACCAGGTCACCAACCGCGCACGCCTCGAATCTGAGATCCAGCGCCTGATGCCGCGCTACTATGGCGCCAGCATACAGGGCTTTCCGATGAGCCAGTTCCTGGTAGATGTGATGAGCATCTCGTTCAAGCAGCACATCCGCCTGCCATCTGACCTGGTCCTGCTGGCGCGCGCCATGATGGTGCTGGAGGGTGTGGTCGTCGGTCTCGACCCAACCATCAACCTGGCGGCGCATGTCGAGCCCTTTGCGCGGCGCCTGATGCGTGACCAGCTGTCGTTCGCCAACCAACTCAAGGAAGGCTATTTTACCCTGCAGGAGCTGCGCCGCCTGATGACGGTGCTGCCGGCGCGAGCCGAGGAGATCAGCACCCAGCTGGAAGACGGAAAATTGACCTTGGGTGTGAACATCCACCGTCTGGAGCCGGTGATGCAAAAGATGGCCTCGATGGCCAACCGCCTGGCTCTAAGCCTGGTACTGGCCTCTATGATCATTGGCACGGCGCTGGTGGCTGCCTTTGGAAACAACTTGACGCTGCCGATCCCTTTCACCAGAATACGGATACCCTACGAGCAAATCGGGATTATATCGATTTTGCTGGTCGCTGGATGGGTTACGATCTCGTTGTTCCGTTCGCATAAACGGCTTTAGGAGGGTTTGGATGAGAGTCTTGGTTACAGGCGGAGCGGGCTTTATTGGGTCACACGTTGCGGATGCCTATCTGGCGGCAGGTCACGAGGTGGCTATCCTTGATGACCTTTCGACTGGCAAACTGGATAATGTGAATCCGCAGGCGCGCTTTTTTCATGCTGATCTGCGCCAGCCCGAGCAACTGACGGCCGCCTTTGACGACTTTCGTCCCGAGGTCATCTGCCACCTGGCGGCCAAGGCCAATGTCCGCGAATCAATGCTCAAGCCCGTCCTGTACGCCGAGGTCAATGTGATCGGCTCGATCAACCTGCTGGAGACTGCGCGCGCTTTCAGCTGTAACAAATTCATCTATGCCTCAACCGCTGGCGCGGTGTACGGCGAACCAGAATACCTGCCCGTAGATGAAAACCACCCGATCAACCCACTCGACCCATACGGCGCCAGCAAGCACCATGTCGAGCACTATCTCTACCTTTACCAGCGCAACTATGGGCTCAACTATACCGTGCTGAGATACCCCAATGTGTACGGTCCGCGCCAGGATCCGCACGGCGAGGCGGGGGTCGTCTCAATTTTTGCGCTGGCCCTCTTGGAGAACCGCCAGCCGGTGATCCATGGCGATGGCGAGCAATCGCGCGATTTCGTCTATGTTGGCGACATCGCCCAGGCCAGTGTGCTGGCGCTTCCCGCCGGCGACGGCCAGACCTATAACCTCGGTGCGGGCGAATCCACCTCCATCAACACGGTCTTTCGCCTGCTCAAGGATATCACCGGCAGCGACCAGCCTGAGGTTCACGGGCCGGCCAAGCTGGGTGAGGTCTTTCGCACCTGCATCGACGCTACCAAGGCACGCCGTGAGCTGGGCTGGCAACCCACCACGGGCCTGCGCGAGGGGCTTGAACGCACCGTCGACTATTTCAGAAACTAAGGGGGCGGCATGAAGTACGCACTGGGGATCGACTATGGCACCGAATCGGCGCGCGCCGTGCTGATCGACCTGGCGGATGGCCGCGAACTTACTCAGGCCGTCTACCCCTACGCCGATGGCGTCATTGACGAGCGCCTGCCGAGCTCGGGGGTGCGTCTGGAGCCCGACTGGGCGCTGCAAAACCCGCAGGATTATGTGCGCGGTTTTATCGAGACGGTGCGGCGCGTCCTGGCCGAAAGCAAGGTCAACCCGCAGGATATCATCGGCATTGGCATCGATTTTACCGCCTGCACCATGCTACCCACCAAGGCGGATGGCACCCCGCTTTGCCAGCTGCCCGAGTGGCGTGCCAACCCGCACGCCTGGGCCAAGCTATGGAAGCACCACGCCGCACAGCCCGAGGCCAACCGCCTGAACCAGATCGCCGGCGAACGCGGCGAGAGCTGGTTGGCGCGTTATGGCGGCAAGATCTCATCCGAGTGGTTCTTTCCCAAGGCGATGCAGATCCTCGACGAGGCCCCCGAGGTATATCAGGCGGCTGACCGGCTGATTGAGGCGGCCGACTGGACGATCTGGCAGCTGACGGGCGTCGAAACGCGCAATTCGTGCACGGCCGGCTACAAGGCCATGTGGAGCAAGCGTGAGGGCTTTCCCAGCCCCGACTTTTTCGCTGCGCTTGACCCCCGGATGCGCAATATCGTGGCCGAGAAAATGTCCGAGAGGATCCTGCCGATCGGACGTCGCGCCGGCGGGTTGACGGCTGCCATGGCTGAAGCCACCGGCCTGCAGCCTGGCACCGCCGTGGCGGTTGCCAACGTGGATGCGCACGTCTCGGTGCCGGCCGCTACTGTCACCAGCCCCGGCCGCATGGTCATGATTATGGGCACCTCCACCTGCCATCTGGTGCTGGGCGAGGAGCAGCGCATCGTGCCGGGGATGTGTGGTGTGGTCGAAGATGGCGTCATTCCGGGGTTGTTTGGCTACGAGGCCGGCCAGTCGTGCGTGGGCGACCACTTTGCCTGGTTTGTCGAAAACTGCGTGCCGGCCGCCTACGTCGCTGAAGCGCAGGCTCAGGGCATCAGCCTGTACCAGCTGCTGGAGGCCAAAGCCGCTCAGCTCAAGGTGGGCGAATCCGGCCTACTAGCGCTCGATTGGTGGAACGGCAATCGCTCGGTACTGGTAGATGTTGACCTGACGGGCCTGCTCATCGGCGCGACATTGGCCACCAAACCGGAGGAAATCTACCGCGCGCTGATTGAGGCGACCGCCTTTGGCACGCGCGTGATCATCGGCGCTTTTCAGGATAACGGTGTGGCTGTCAACGAACTGGTGGCTGCCGGCGGCTTGCCCGAACGCGCCAAGCTGCTTATGCAGATCTATGCGGATGTCACCGGGCATCAGATCCGCGTGGTGGCCAGCCAACAGGCCGGCGCCCTCGGGTCGGCCATGCACGGCGCTGTGGCAGCTGGAGCGGCTGCGGGCGGCTTTGATTCGATCGTGGCTGCGGCTGAGCGGATGGCTGCCTTGCAGGAGACCACCTATACGCCCTCGCCTGCCAATAAGGCCATGTACGACCGCCTGTATGCCGAGTATTTGACCTTGCATGATTATTTCGGGCGCGGCGCCAACGACTGCATGAAGCGTCTCAAGCGCATCAAGTTGGATGCCCTGCAGTAACGCCTGCTAGAGCATGTTATAAGGGTCGACATCCACCTGCCAGCCGATCGGCAGGAACATGTCGCGCAGCAAGGAGGCCGGGTCGCTGCCGCGCAGCAAGAGCTGCCAGCGGTACTGGCCCTGTATCTGGGCGTAAAAGCTAGGGGTTGGCCCGATGATATCCAACTCGGCCAGCCCCAGGCGCGCACGGCGCTGGCGCAGCTGCTCGGCAACCGCCTGGGCTCCCAGTTGGGCAGCCTGGGCGTTTTTGTTCAGGTAGCGCATCAGCACCAGTCGCGAAAGTGGCGGATACCAGTGCGCGCGCCGGAAGGCCATCTCATGGGCATAAAAGCCGGGAACGTCGTGGCGGCTGGCGGTTGTGACGGCAGGATGGTCGGGGTTATAGGTCTGGATGATCACCTCGCCGCCCAGGTCGCTGCGCCCGGCGCGGCCGGCCACCTGGGTCAGCAGCTGAAAGGTGCGTTCGCTGGCGCGCAGGTCGGGCAGGTGCAGCATGGTATCGGCGCTGATCACCCCCACCAGCGTAACACGCGGCAGATCCAGCCCCTTGGCCACCATCTGGGTACCCACCATGATGTCGGCCTCGGCGCGCGTAAACTGCTCTAGGATGCGGTCGTGCTGGCCGCGCTTTGTCGTGGTGTCCTGGTCCCAGCGGATCACCCGCGCAACCGGAAAGCGTTCGGCCAGGGCTTTTTCTACCCGTTCGGTGCCCAACCCAAAGTAGCGGATGCGTTTGCTGCCGCAGCTGGGGCACTCGGAGATGTTGGCGCGCCGGAATCCGCAATGATGGCATACCAGCGAGCTGCGGGCGTTGTGGTAGGTGAGCGGTAGCTCGCAGCGTGGGCACTCGAGTACCGTCCCGCAATCGCGGCACAGCACAAAGCTGGCACTGCCGCGCCGGTTGAGGAACAGGATCGCCTGCTGCTGGTTGGCGAGCACCTGTTCGAGGCGGCTCTGCAGCGCCCGGCTAAAGATCGAGGTGTTGCCCTCAGCCAATTCACGGCGCATATCCACCACCTGCGCTGCCGGCAGCTCGGATACGCGCACCTGCGGCGAGCGCGCGTCGGGCTGGTGCTGCGGCGTAAGGCGCTGAGTCAGGTAAAGGGCGCGGTAGTTGCCCAGCTCCGCCTGATAGGATGACTCGAGCGAGGGTGTGGCGCTGCCCAGCAGGCAGGTGGCGCCCCACAGCCGGCACAGTTCGGCGGCGGCGTCACGCGCGTGGTAGCGCGGGGTGTTTTCCTGCTTGTAAGTCCACTCGTGCTCTTCATCCAGCACCACCAGCCCCAGGCGGTTCACCGGTGCAAAGAGTGCCGAGCGAGCACCGATCACCACGTTGCCGCTCGAGGCGCGGATACGGCGCCACTGGTCGTAGCGCTCGCCGGGAGTCAGCTGCGAATGCATCACCGCCAGGCGCTCGCCGAAGCGCGCCCCAAAACGGCGGATATTCTGCGGCGTAAGCGAGATCTCGGGCACCAGAATAATGGCATCGCGCCCCTGTTCGAGGGCATGTGCAGCAGCCCGCAGGTATACCTCGGTCTTGCCTGAGCCAGTCACCCCCTGCAGCGCAAAAGGTTTGTTTTGGGGGGCATCCAGGTCGGTGCGAATTGCTTCCCAGGCGGCTTCCTGTTCGCTGGTGAGAGGCGGAGGTTGTTGCGGTGCAAAGGTCATGCCCTGCAGCGGGTCGCGCAAGACGTCCTCTTCACGGGTTTCGAGCACCCTGCGCTCGATCATCCCGCGATACACCGCGCGGCTGACCTCACTTTCTTCCAGGGCCTGGTCGAGGCGTACCCAGCGCTCGCCAAAAGGCTTTAAATACTGCAGGGCACGCCGCTGCGCTGCGGATCCGGGTTTGATCTGTAACGCATCCGGCGCCACGCGTACCAGGGTCATGCGCTTGGTGCGTACCGCAGGCGGTTGCGATTCGCTGGCGCGCGATGCCCAGTTGCGGCGCACCAGCTGGTCGATGACAGCGCGCCAGTTGCCAAGCGGGCTGAGGCGCTGCAGGCGTGCATAGGTCAGGGCCTGATGCTTGGTGAGCAGCTCATACAGCTGGCGCTGCTGGCTGGATAACTCGGCGTTCTCTGGCAGCGGCAGCGGACGTACCACCACGTCCACGCCCTGCAGCACTCCCTGTGGCAGCATGGCCGCCACCACCTGTTGCAGCGGCGCCAGGTAGGTGCGGCTGATCCATCCGGCCAGCTCAAGCAGCTTGGGCGAGAGCACTGGAAGCTGATCGGCTACGCGCAGGATCTGGCGCACGTTGCTGACGGGGGCGCTGTCGTCGAGTGCAACCACGATTCCCTGCAGCGTGCGCGTCTGAAAGGGCACCCACACCAGCTGACCAAGCTCAACATTCATGCCGGTTTGGATCAGATAGTGAAACGAACGCGAATAAGGGCTGCCCTCTTCGGCATCGGTTTCCTCGGCGGTGACAGAGGTTACCCGCCGGCTGATAGGCGTGTTGACCACCACCACGGCATAGCGCAGCTCGCTGGGGGGCGGTTCGGGGGCAGTGGGAGCCATCTGGTTACCCGTAGTGCATGGCGGCGTAGCCGACCAGGTCGCTGGGTTGGCCGCGCGGATGCACCTCATAGCTGGTGGTGTAATAGAGCAGCTGGCCCGCTCTGGCGCCTAGCTGCTGGGCATAGGTGATGGCAGCAGCCAGGGCGCCCGCCCCGCATGCGCTGCGGGTGCGGTCGGCTGCCTCCAGCACGCCCTCAGCATCCATCGCTACGGCACGCTCGAGGAATTGCTGGTCGTTGCGATGCGCCCACTCCAGGCCGGCTTGTCCGGTGCCAGCCGGGGCCATGCCATAATTCGGGCCATAGTGCGTCAGGTCGGAGGATGCCAACACCACGGCGTTTTTTCGGCTGGTGCTGACCACCTTACCGAGTAGCCTGCCCAGCTGCAGGGCACGCGCATCGGGCGGCACAGCAATCGGCAGGATGCACGCTGCCGGCGCGCTCACTTGCACAAAGGGCAGCTGCACTTCGATGGCGTGATCCTCGGCATGCGCAGCATCGTCAATCAGGATGCTGCCGTTACCCGCAGCCAGCAGCTCGGTGCGCAGCGAGTCATCTATATCAGCCAGACCGATGGGCGTCTGCCACGCATCGGCGGCAGCGATCGTAGCTCCCGCCACGCCCCAGCGATGCACCGCTCCCAGCAGGATGACAGTATCGGGTGCCGGCTGGCTTTGCAGCGTGCGATATACCCAGGCCGCAGTAGCGCCGGAATAGTACCAGCCGGCATGCGGCACCAGGGCAGCCAACAGCGGGCGGCTGGTATCCAGCTCGGGCACCTGAGCCAGGTAACCCTCGATCTGCTGCAGGCAGGAGTGTTTATCGGCGGGGTAAAAAGTGCCACTGACGATCGGCTTGCGAACCTTCATAGGCTCCTGTCTCGGCGAGGCGCCGACGCTAGAGCTCGATGGGCTGCCTCCCGGTGCGGTAGCGCGCGCCGCGGATGATCGCCTTGACGGCATCGACCGTTTCGGGCAGGCGGCCTTCGTGGTTGGTGACGATGTAATCAAAATCCGCGCTGCAGGCGATCTCGTGCCAGGCCGTCTCGAGGCGGCGCTGCAGCTGGCTGGGCGAATCAGCCCCGCGCTGTTCCAGGCGTTGGCGCAGCACCTCCAGCGAGGGCGGGGCAATAAAGATGGTGATGCAACCCGGCACCTTGGCCTTGATAGTGGCAGTGCCCTGAACGTCCACGCGCATAATCACATCCAGGCCGCTCGCGAGTGCGGTGCGGATGCGGCTGCGCTCGCTGCCCTTGTAGGCGCCGTAGACGCGGGTATGCTCGAGCATCTCATCCGCCGCAATCTTGCGCTCGAACTCGGCTTCATCCATAAAGTAATAATCGATCCCTTCACGCTCCCCCTCGCGGATGGGGCGCGTGGTGCAGGTCACCACAAAGTGAAAGGCCATCTGCTGCGAGCGCAGCCCTTGGATGACGCTATCCTTGCCGACCCCGGACGGCCCCGAAATAATCGCCAGCACCGGCGCGGGCGCCAGATAAGGCTGCAGGAGGGCTTCTTCGGGGGTGCGGGTCGTCGGCTGCACGGGCTTACCTCGAGGGACGGCTAGAACCTGACAAAGCGCTCGATATCGAGCACGAAAATGACGGCACCGCCCACCTGCACTTCGACGGGGTTGGGCATATACAGCTCGCCCGGTTCCATCACGGGAGAAAGCGGGTTGACGAACTGGGTGCGCGTGTGGCAGTTTTCTTTGACGATCGCAAGGATCGAGGCAACCGCTTCTTCTTCGGTGCCCATCAAAAAGGTGGCGTTGCCCTCGCGCAGGAACCCGCCGGTAGAGCTGATCTTGGTCGACGAAAAGCCTCCCTGGCGCAGGGCGGACGACAACTGGTCGGCATCATCGCTGTGGATAATGGCGACGATGAGTTTCATAGCCATGGTCACTCCTTCCGTGCTTGCGCTACATCCGCTTTAACCGCTGCCAGCGCGGTGATTCTTGCCACTATCTCGCGATGGAGCACCTCGATCGGCTCGCTGGCATCCAGCCGCAGCCACCTTTCCGGGGCGCGTTCGGCCATCGCGAGGTAGCCATCACGTACTTTATTATAGAATACCAGGCTCTGATCGTCCATTCGGTTCCATTCGCCTGTGCCTTTGATATGCTCTTTGTGTTTGCGTGCCAGGCCATCCTCAACCGGCAGGTCTAGATAGATCACCAGGTCAGGCTGCAGCCCGCCCGTTGCCAGGCGGGTGATATCGCTGAGCATCTCCATATCCAGTCCGCGGCCATAGCCCTGGTAGGCAAAAGTCGATTCTGCATAGCGATCCGAGATCACAATCGCGCCTTTATCCAGAGCGGGACGCACTTTCTCAGCGACGTGCTGGGCACGGTCGGCCGAATAGAGTAGTATCTCGGCTTCGGGCACCAGCGCGGCGTTCCTGGCGTCCAACAGCAGCGCGCGGATCTGTTTGCCCACCTCTGTGCCGCCCGGCTCACGCGTGCAGACTACATGGTAGCCTAACGCTGTCAGTGCTTCTTCCAGCAGGTTGATCTGGGTGGTCTTGCCGGAGCCTTCCGGTCCTTCCAGCGTGACAAATAGTCCCATCAGTTCATCCCCCGATGACTGGAATAGATCGTCACCTGGCGGCGCGGCTCGTTGCCCGAGCTGCGCGAAAGCAGGTTGGCCTCGCGCACCAGGTTGTGCTGCAGCCTGCGCACGCGTGCCTCCTGAGGGGAAAGCTGCACGGCATCCTCGTCGCCGGCGCTGATGCGCGCGATGGCGTTGCGCGCTTCATCCAGGGCCGGGTCGATGGTGTTCTCATCGGCGGTCACCCCCAGCATGTCGGCCAGGTAGGCCTCCATCTGTTGCGTAGTGTTGTTGCGCAGCACATAGATCGGGATGCTGCACTGTTCGGCTTCGGCGATAGCCGGCGGATGGCGCCGGTAGTAGGTGCGCAGGGTAAAGAGTGCGTCGGCATCTGAGAGGCTATCCGCCAGGGTGATGTTGACGCCCAGGCGCTTGGCAGCCTGGCGCAGGCGCGACTGGTTCAGCCCAAAGGGATAAATGCGCAGCGACGAACGCCCGTTGCGCGGACGCACCGGCTGATGCACCGCGGGCAGGCCGTTACCGAGCTGCACTTCAACCGTCAGCGGATCGGGTGCCTGCGGGGCTTTGATGGTTTCGATCTGTCCGTCAGGCTGGCGTTCGCGGATCTCGGGCACCAGCACACGCCCGCGCAGCAAGGCGTCGACCTCGGCAGCTACATCCTTGCGTACCGCCACGCGATGGCGGTTCTGGATTTCCACCACGATGCCAAAGGTGGGCGGCGCTTTGCGTTCCAGCACCGATTTCTGGGTGCCGCGCCGGCGCGCCTCTTCGTCCGAGAGCGTAACGGTCTGGATACCGCCGATCAGGTCGCTGAGGGTCGGGTTGAGCATCAGGTTTTCGAGGGTGTTGCCGTGCGCGGTACCTACCAGCTGTACGCCGCGTTCGGCAATGGTGCGGGCCGCCTCGGCTTCCAGCTCGGTGCCGATCTCGTCGATCACGATCACCTCGGGCATGTGGTTTTCTACCGCCTCGATCATCACGGCGTGCTGCAGGGCCGGGGTAGCCACCTGCATGCGGCGCGCCTTGCCGATGGCCGAATGCGGGATATCGCCATCGCCGCCGATCTCGTTGGAGGTGTCGACGATCACGACACGGTGTTTATCCGCCAGGATGCGGGCTGCCTCGCGCAGCATGGTAGTCTTACCGATGCCTGGCCGTCCTAACAGCAGGATGCTCTGGCCGGAATCGACCAGGTCCTGGATGATGTCGATGGTGCCGAACACAGCGCGCCCCACACGGCAGGTCAGGCCGATTACCTTGGCGTGGCGGTTACGAATGGCCGAGATGCGGTGCAGGGTACGCTCGATGCCGGCGCGGTTATCGTCGCCAAAACTGCCGATGCGCCGGGTGATATAATCGAGCTGCTCCTGGGTGACTTCGGTTTTCTGTAGCACGACTTCCTGGTCGCCAAAACGCGCCGTAGGCGGCCGGCCGAGGTCCATCACGACTTCGATCAGCTCCGGAAAGCGCTCGAGTCCGCGCAGCACCTGCTCGATCTCGGGCGGGAAAATCTGGATCAGAGCATCCATATCATCAGTTATTTCGAGTGACATTCCTGTTCCTTGTTTCTAGGCGCGTAAATCGGCAGGCTTTTTCAAGCCCGAGACGCTTACCGGTTCGCGGAAGCTAGCCGTCGCATTCACATGCAAAACCATGGTCGCCTGGCGCGCATAGGCTTCGAATCCCAGCGACCGCAGTATCCAACTGATCCCGGCACAATAATCTGGTACCTGGCAATAGATCGCCTTGCCTAGGGCAGCCGGGCAGGCCGCCAGCACGTACTTGACCATCGGGCCGATTTCGGCGCGCACGTCGGGGCGCACCACGATCTCGAGCCACAGGGCATGGCGCGTCTCGTGCAGACCAATATAGGCATAGGCACGCTCCTGATCTCGCCATAACCAGCGCTGCGACGACCAGAACGAGCTTAACTGCCCATGCCGGCGCGTGATCCATTGTGTTTCGGGGGCATCAGCCTGCTGCACCAGCACGGGCATTACATCGTGGTAAAGCTGATAAAGCGCCCCCAGGTCCTGGATGTCCAGCTTGTGTACCCCGCGGGGAGCAGCTACCGGGCTGGGGCGTCCCACCAGCACATAGAGCTCTTCGCGCGAGACCGAGACATAGCCAACCTGGCGCAAGAGCTCATCTATTTCAGAGTTTTCGGCATAACGCGCATAGATGCGCTCGATGCTCCGTTGGCCAGCATGCACGGTGGCGTGCGTCAGCAGCCGTAACCAGGCATCTGCGGCACAATGTGTCGATTCGAGCGATGGTGAGAGCGACGCCAGGTCCCAGCAGGGGGTGTCGGAGCGCGGGTAAACCGCGATGTATCCCGCTGGCATTTTGTCAGAGGACTCAAGCATCCAGGCGAACGCACCAAAATGGTGGTTCGTGACAAAACCCACCAGGGCACTGGCCAGCGGACTGCTCGGGCGCAGCAGCTGTTGCTGGAGGTCAAAGGCGATGCTTTTCCCCTGGAGTTCTTGTATGGTGCGGATATCCCGCAGACCAAAGGGATGGATCATCCGTACCAACCTGCGCATGATAATGACTTGATCAGAATTTGCACGCCCTATTTTATCATGCTTGACGGTGAATCCCAACAATTAGTTTGCACAATGCAGGTTGATGATACAATACTTCTATGATACCAGATGATCCACCGCGTGACCTATACCGCAGCCTGAGCGAGTACCCCGCGGCTGTTTTGCGCGCCATCGCCGAAGCCTGGGGTGTGCCCAGTGCCGAGATATCTATGGCTCAGGTGACAGATGACATTCGTGCGGCAATGTCGCAGCCGGCCGTAGCCCTGCGGGTCTATGAGGGCTGCTCCGCCGCTGCACGCCAGGTGATCGCTCAGCTGGCAGCGCATCCGGCGGGCTTGCCCAGCCACCGGCTGGTGGTCAACTATGGGCAGATCCGCAAGTTCGGCCCAGTCAGGCTCGAGCGCGAGATGCCCTGGCGTCATCCCGAGACGGTGCTCGAGGAACTCTACTTTAAAGGCATCATTTATCGCGCTTATGGTACGCTGGATAACTACCGCGGCGAAGTGTTGTGGGTGCCCAAGGAGCTGCTCGAAAGCCTGCCCATCAACCCCCCCCAGCCGCCAGCACCTGTTGCGGTGGCGGAGATCGATGCCTTGCAGGTTGTGTGCTATCCTGCCATTGATGAGACCATCCTGGCGACCCTCATTCGGCTAAAAACCGGCAAAATCCCGGCTATCCGCCGGGCGGCAGCGCAGCACGATATCCCCTGGCCGATGCTGACCGAGCGCCTGGGCGAGCCTGATAACCCCGAACGATTGCAGTTGATCGAGCGCCTGCTCTTTCATGCCCGCCTGGTGAGCACCCAGCGCGGCTACCTGGTGCCCACCGCACACGCTCGCACCTGGCTAAAGGCCCCGCCGCTTCTGCGCACCCGCACACTCCTGGCGGCCTGGCAGGATGACCCCGACGCTTACGAAGTCGCCGCGCTCGGGGTGCGCCTTGAGCCGCCCGCGCGGCTGGATCTGAGCGCAACACGCCAACGGCTGGTTAGCACCTTGGAGGATACCGCCGAGCGCGGCGGTTGGCAGAGCATCCATGGCTGGGTCAAGACGCTCAAACGGGTGCGGCCGGATTATCTGCGCGCCGATGGCATTTATGATGCCTTTGGCGTGCGCAATGGCGCTGATAGCGCACCGGTGGTTGGCTTTGAGAGTTGGGAGCTGCTCGAAGCCCCGCTGGCGGTTCGAATGCTCACAAAAGAGTGCGCCTGGCTGGGGCTGGTCGAGCTGGCTGCCAGCGAGGCAGGCGCCGCACCCGACCATTTTCGTATTACCGAGCTGGGCAGTGCCCTGCTGGATCAGGAGACTCCAACTCCTCAACCCAAAGCGGCTCCGCCCGCAGAGATCGACGACCAGATGGTCGTGCACATGCCGTTCGAGGCCAGCCTCTACGACCGCTTTCAACTGGAGCGCTTTGGCACCTGGCAGGCCGGGCAGCCCAGCCCCAGCTATGCCATCACCGAATCCTCGGTGTGGGAGGGCGTTAACGCGGGCATCAAGGTGGAGCAGATGCTGCGCTTTTTGGGGCGCATCACGAATGGGCAGGTGCCGGCTGCATGCAGCCGTACGCTGCTGGCCTGGGGCGGGCATTTCGGGCGCGTGACGCTATCCAAAGCGGTCGTGTTGCAGACCAAAGACGCTGACGAAATGGCACTCATTATGCGTCACGCCGATCTCAGACGCCTGATGGGGGCAGAAATCTCGCGCACCATGCGCGTGGTGCCCGAAGCAAACGTAGCATTGCTGATTGAGCGGCTCAAACAGCTGGGGATCTGGCCGGCGATCCGCCTCTAGCGGGCCTCAGAGCGGGTCAAGATCGAGTGTTTGGAGATGCTCTGGCTCGCTGCGCGGCTTGCGCCTATTGAATTGATCATGATCGTGCTCGGGCTCGAGTTCGTCGTGCACTTGCTCAGGCGTATGCCCGCAGTAGGGGCAGATGCTCCAATCCAGGTGCATCAGCCGCTCGCACGATTCGCAGCGCACCTTTAGCGGTTTGCGGCAGCTCGGGCAGACGATATAGTCGGGCTCGATACGCAGTTGGCAGTTGGGACAAGCTTGCAGCTGCTCAAGCTCGTGCAGCACCGATTCCTCTGCCAGGTCGCGCTCATAGTTCTCAGCCAGGGTGGTGCGCGGGCGGATCAGGATATAGATCAGCAGCCCCGGTACGTTAAAGATAGTTACCAGCAGCACCGCCATAATCTGCGCTAAAATGTCGCGCGTGCGGGCATGGATATCCCGAAACGTCCAGATGATCAGCCCGGCGTAAAGCGCAAAGAGGTACGCCCCCAGGATAAACAGGATCGCAGAGATATAGACGTTCAGGTTGGCTGGCAGTTGCATGCGGTCTTACTCCTTGCAATGCCGCGATTCTAGCACGGCACGTAGCGTTTGTCACATCAGGGGTCCAGGCACCCCTCGGCAGCCTGCGTGCGCGGCGGGTTGTTGCTCTTGATAGCCGGCAGGGTGTTGCTGTTGGATTCTGTCACCTGGGTGGGGGCGCCGCCGGCTGCCGGTACCTGCCAGATCTGCCATGCGTTGATCTTGAAGGGGTCGTCGGCCGGCGCCGATGAAGCCTGCTGGTAATAGATGGTGTTGCCGTCCGGCGTCCAGGCAGGATGCAGGGCGTGCGTGCCGTATTCGGCGGGCACCAGCATGGTGGCGATCCCGGCGGCCACATCCACCGAGAGCAGCTCGGTCTTGAATTTCGGGTCGCTCCACCAGGCATAGGATTGCTGTGCCACGACAATCTTGCTGCCATCCGGTGACCATGCCAGATGGTAGAACGAGAGCAGCGTATCTTCGGGGTTGGCAGCTTCTACCAGGCTGCCAATGCTGTCGCCGTTGCGGTCCCACAGCCAGATCGCAGCATGGTTGCCGAATGTCAGGCTGCCGGCGATCTGGCTGCCATCCGGAGACCAGGCCAGGTCGGTGAGGGTGGCGTTATCGGGCAGCTGCAACTCGGCAACGCGCTTGCCCAGCGCGTTGAGCAATACCCCCGAGTTGATGGTTTCGATCGAGCCCTGTTCGGTTTTCGACCAGCGGTAATGCACCGCAGCTACCGTACAGCCATCCGGCGCCAGGTCGGCCATCGACCAACCTTCGCCCTCGGCCTTGACAGTGATGTCGACGGTGTTGGCTTTGTCCTCGGCCAGATTCAACTCGACCGAGCCCTGCAGCGAACCGTCCTCCTGTTCACACACCGCGCGGATCCAGCGCGAGCCAATCGGCACACCGCTCAGCTCGTAGGTGCCATTGGCATCTGCCGAGACCCAGTTAGACACCCCCTGAGCGCTCACCAGGCAGGATTCAGAGCCGCCCACCACGCTGCCCGAAACCACCACAAAGGGACCTATGGCTTGGACGGGGTTGAGGTAATCGCCCGTGATCATGCGCAGCTGGGTGCCGTCGGGGCGCATCCCATAGATGTTGAGCTCGTTGCTGCGGCTGAAAAGGTTGTTGAAAGCGCTGGTAAAGATGATCCATTCGCCGTCCGGGCTCCAAGCCAGGTCAATGGTCGAGTGCCCGGCTAGCGAGCGCACCAGCACCGTCTCGGATGACAGGCTCTTTAGGATAATATTTTCGCTGTTATCCGGCATGATGCGCACCATCGCCACAAACGGCCCATCGTTGGGCATGAACGGCACGCGCGTGGCAGTTGGCTGCGGAACAGCGGTCGCCAGCTCGGGCGTGGCGGTTGGCTGCGGTGTGTGGGTGGGGGCACGCGCCGTCAATGTGCCCTCGTAAGCGGCCATCACCGCCGTCTCAGTTTCGGCTGGGTTGAGCGCGGTGGGTCGGGGCTTGTCGAGTGCCTGCAGGCATCCGCCGGCGAGAAGTGCTATCAGGAGCAGCCCCGCCGCCAAGTGCCAAAGCAGCCTGGTGCGACGCATAACTTGATTGTTCATAGGCTGATTATCACGCTGCGCCCTGGCTTGTCAAAGCTGGCGTCAGCCACTGGCAGCCAGCGAGCGATAGTAGGTGATCACCCGCTCGAGGATGGCGGCCAAGTCGTGCTCGGGTTGCCAGGCGATCGTCCGCCGGATTTTGGATGTATCCGGCACGCGCCGGCGCAGGTCCTCAAAACCAGGTTCATACGCCTCGTCGTAGGGGATGTAGCGGATCTCGGACGAGCTCTGGCACATCGCGACCGTCAGGCGCGCGAGCTGCTCGATGCTAACCTCCTGGGTGCTGCCGATATTGAACGCCTCGCCAATGGCGGCCGGCGTTTCGGCCAGTGCGATCACGGCACGCGTCACGTCACTCACATCGGTAAAGCAGCGTGATTGCTGGCCGTCGCCGTACACCTCGAGCGGCTCGCCGGCCAGCGCGCGGCGCACAAAGCGCGGCACCACCATGCCATAGCGGCCCGTCTGGCGCGGACCAACCGTGTTGAAAAAGCGCATCAGCACGACTGGCAGATCAAACTGCTTGTAATATGCCAGCGCCAGGAACTCGTCCATCGCTTTGGAACAGGCATAGCTCCAACGGCTGATGCTGGTGGGCCCCAGCACCGAGTCCGAATCCTCGCGAAAGGGCACGCGCTCGCTCTTGCCGTACACTTCTGAAGTAGAGGCCAGCAGCACCTTTTTGCGGTACCGAGCCGCGATGCGCAGCACCGTCTCGCAGCCCTTGATGTTGGATTCGATCACACGCACCGGGTCGCGCACGATCAACTCCACGCCCACCGCCGCTGCCAGATGAAAGATCACGTCGCACTGGTTGATCAGGCGGTCCATCACCAGTTCGTTGGTGATGCCGGTAATGGCAAACTGAAAGCGCGGATTGGCGGTCAGATGGGCGATATTATCCAGGCTGCCGGTAGAAAGGTCGTCGACTACGGCTACCTCATCGTTGCGTTCGAGCAACGCCTCGGCCAGGTGGCTGCCGATGAATCCCGCCCCGCCTGTAATCAGCGCTTTAACCATCTGTTTATCCCTCCTGAGGCGCTGCGATTGTAAACCCGGGCGAGGCGAGCGTCAAACGGCGGTTTGTATTTGGGGGCGGCGTGGTTATCATTACTCACAAGGAGAATATGCCAAATCCATTTGGAGTGCTGCAGCTTTCGGGGTGTGCCGGCTGTGAGGTGGCCTTGCTCGATGCCCAGGAATGGATCGGCCAGCGCCGTCTGGCTTATATGCCCCTGGTGCTGACGGCCGATGAGTTTCCGCCTGTTGACACCCTGCTGGTGAGCGGAGCGGTGCGCACCGATGAAGACCTCTATCGCCTGCGGGCGGCCTCCAAACGCGCCGGCGAGCTGATCGCGGTGGGCACCTGTGCCATCTCGGGCGGTGTGGCCAACCTGGGCGACCGTGACGAAGTGCGCGATCTGTTTTTCTCGGCCATGGAGCGCCGCCACGTGCCGCGCCTGCTGCCCAAACTGCGCCCGGTGGATGCAATCGTGCGTGTCGACCGCTACCTGCCGGGCTGCCCGCCCATGCCGCACCTCTTTATGCTCGCATTATTTGGCTCGCCCGATACTAGGCTGGCCGCCAGCGTGTGCATCGACTGCGGGCGTAAAAAAACCAAAGAGCGCCCCACCCAGCTGCGCGGCTTGCAGGAGGGTTTGCCCGACCCCGGAATCTGCCTGATCAATCAGGGATATCTGTGCATTGGCGCCTCTACCCGCGGGGGGTGCCAGGCGCCCTGTACCAAGGCTGGCAACCCATGCGTGGGCTGTCGCGGCCCGTCGGATAGCTTTATCAGCCGCTCATCTGACGAGTGGTTCAATGCGATCCGCAAGGTGTTTTTACGGATGACGGATATCCCGTCTGAGGAGATCGAGCGCGAACTGCACGCCCCGCATCTCTCGCTGTTTGTGTTCCAATTTGCCGATTATACCGTTACCACACGTCGCCCCGAGCAGGTGCTCTAGTGCCAACCCTCACCTTTCCGCTCAGCCGCATCGAGGGCCACGCCCAGATCATTATCAAGCTCACTGCCGGCGAGGTGCAGCATGCCACGCTGCAGGCTACCGAGCTGCGCGGGTTCGAATACTTTTTACAGGGCGTGCCCGCCGAGCAACTGCCTATCATCGTGGCGCGCATCTGCGGAGTCTGCTCAACCGCCCATCACCTGGCGGCAATCAAGGCTCTCGAGGCGATCTACCAGGTCGAACCACCCCCCGCGGCGGTGTATATCCGCGAGCTGCTCATGTTGGGGCAACTGATCCAAAACCAGGCGACCTCGCTGTTTTTGTTTACCATGCCCGATTTCCCCGGCAGCGAAGGTCTGCCCAGCATGTTTGAGTTTGGCGGCGACGATGCCAATATCGCACGACGGGCGCTCGAGGTGCGACGAGTCGGCACCGAACTAATCGGCCTGGCTGGCGGCCAGTTTATTCACCCGATCCGTGCCGTGACGGGCGGGGTTTCGTCACCCCTACCCGAAGACGGCGTTCGCGCCCTGCGTGAGCGTATTGCCTCGGTGCTGCCGTTGGCGTGTGAGCTATTCGAGCGCTACTGGGAGCTCTTCCAGGGACTGCACGACCGCATCGGTACCCTGGGCGACGATACTCCCTCGCATTATCTGGCCAGTGTCGAAGAGGGACACGCCTATTACGGCGGCAACCTGCGCGTGCTGGATCCGGATGGCGTTGAGCAGGCTTCCTTTGCGCCGCACGAATATCAGCGCTACCTGACAGAGCAGCCGGTCGAGAACAGCTATTCCAACGCCACCTTGTTCAATGGCCACGTGATGCGCGCAAACTCGCTGGCACGCCTGAACCTGCTGCCGCGCCTGGGCACGCCGATCGCGGATATCTATATGCTGCGTTTTCAGCGCGAGTGGGGTCATCCGGCGCATGCCATCCTGCTGTTTGACCTGGCGCGGGGCATCGAACTGGTCTATTGCCTCGAAAAGGCATTAGAGATGCTCGAGCATATCCCAGATGGCGAGATCAAAGCCCCCTATACCCCGCGGGATGGCGAGGGATGCGGCGTGGTCGAGGCTCCGCGCGGGCCGCTCATCCACCATTTTAATGTCGTGAACGGCCTGGTCGAAAAGGCGCGCTTTATCATCCCCACCCAGCACAATATCCTGGCGATCGAGCAGGCTCTGATGGTGGCGGCGCGGCGTTATGTGCACGGCGACCGCATCGACCTCGAACTGGAACGCGCTGTTGGGCGCGTGGTGCGGGCCTTTGACCCGTGCATCTCCTGCGCCACGCACTAGCGCGCGGGGTAGGTGCACGTCTTTGCGGCATCAGCAAAAGCCTGCAGGTTGGCGGGGTCGCCAAAGAAAAAGTGATCCGATGGGCAGCAGATGTAACCGCCCTGCGGACGGGCAGCGTGCAGCGCCAGCACCTGCTCACGGACTGCCTCGGGCGTTCCGCGTTCAAAGCCGGCGTTCTGATCAAACCCGCCGATAAAGAACAGGCGATCGCCCACCCTGCGGTTGGCAGCCGCAAGGTCGCAGTCGCCGCCCATGCTGGGGGGCGTCATGGTCTCCAGGCCATCCGCGCCGGTCTCGGCCACCAGCTCGAGCATCTGCATCAGGCCGCCGCACAGGTGGTAGACGATTTTGCACCCCACAGCGTGCAGAGCCTGATTTTGGATGCGGTCATAGGGCAGGCAGAATTCGCGGAACATGGCGGGGCTGATAACGGTATTCGAGCCCGCCCCGCCGCCTACTTCAAAGAGGTCCAGTGGGATGCCCTGCAGCAGGGCAATCGCCTTCAGGCGCTTGTCCAGGATCACCTGCAGCATGTGGTGCATCTCGTCGGGCCGGTCGAGCGCCCATAGGATCGCGTTTTGGGTATCCACCATGGTGCACAGGTCCTGCCAGGGGGAACCCTGCCCATAACCCAGCCCGCCGCCGCGCACGATCCCATCCGCGCCCAGGCGCCACTGGGCTTCAAGCACCGGTGCGGGATCCAGGCGGTTTGGCACCAGTCCATAGCGCTCAAAGAGGACAAAATCGGCTGGGGTTTTGATCAGGAATTCGGTCGTCCAGGCGGTAAAGGCGTTGGTGGCGTGACGGGTGGTCAGCACCCCGTCGGGTGTGGTGATGGTGGTGGCGTAGAGATGGTTGCCATCGGCGTCGGTGCCCAGCGAGCGCGTCTCGGAGCGCCAGTTAGCCAGGTCAGCCGGCGCATATTCGTTGATGGGCATGCGGTAGATCACCTTGTCCAGCCCAAAGCGATCGTAAGCAGCCCAGTCGTCGCAGCCTCCCAGGTAGGTGTTCAGGTAATAGGTCATCCAGCCATGCACCTGAGCGGGCAGGTGATCGGGAGCCTGATTATGCAGTGCGGTCAGCAAGCGTTCGCGTGAATCCATCTTGACCTCGCTGTTGGTTTGACGCAGTCTAGCGCGCTCCGTTCGGCCGTCAAGCATTGCGTTATAATAGGTGCGGTGATCGATTAAAGATGCGAGGTGCGATATGCAGCATAACTATGCGCGGGTGATGGTGATCATGGCACACCCCGACGACCTGGAGTATTTTTGCGGCGGGACGCTCGCCCTGCTCTCTGAAGCGGGCAGTACCATCACCTCGTTGCTTTTGACCGACGGCGAAAAGGGGTGCTCCGACCCGACCAAGACCACCGGCCAGATCGCCGCGCTCCGCCGCATCGAGCAGCAGGCGGCCGCTGAGGTGCTGGGCATCGCCGCGCTGCGCTACCTGGGCTACCCGGATGGCGCTCTGCTCGACTCGCCTGATCTGCGCCGCGCCATTACCGCCGAGGTGCGCCGAGCCCGGCCCGAGCTGGTGCTCTTGCCCGACCCAACGCGTTATTACTTTGGCGATTGGTATGTCAACCATCCCGACCACCGCGGCGCCGGCGAGGCTGGTCTGGCGGCAGTGATGCCGGCCGCCAACAACCGATGGTATTTCCCCGAGCTGCTGGAGGATGGCCTGGAGCCGCATCAGACGGCTGAACTGTGGCTGACGACCCCCTCGGATCCGAACCACAGCGTTGACATCACCGCCGTGATCGAGCGTAAAATCCGCGCCTTTTTATGCCACGCCAGCCAGTATGGCGACGCGGCTGTGGTGAGCGAGCGCATGCTGCGTGAGGCTCGTACGGAGGATGCCTTCGGCATAGAGCGCTATCACGAGCAGTTCCGCGTGATGCATCTTTAGGGCTCAAGCAGAGTGACTGAGGAGCGCTGAGCCCGGTTCGGTAGCGCAAATACCATAAACGCACAGCTGTGCTATGATGGGCTCTGGAGGATAACCCGATGATAGAGCAAGTGTTCCAGCTTTCGACAACCGACGAACGCACCGTTGAAAAGATCCTCTATGATGAGAACGTCCACTATCTGCACATGGTCTTTAACCGCGGCGAGGGGCTGCCGCTGCATTACTCGGACTCGAACGTCTATATGACGGTGCTGCGCGGCACGCTCTCGATTGGCTTGGATGACCAGGAGATCCATACCTATCCGGGCTCGACGATGCTCAAGATCCCGTATCAGACCAGGATGAACGTCAGCAATCAGGATGACGCCACCCTGGAGCTGATCGTGGTCAAGACACCTGCCCCCAGGAGTTAGCAGGCATGGAGGCCAACCTCAGTGCCTGCACCCGCACGGGCGAGCGGGTGTCTGTGCGGGTCTTGTGTGTTGCGGAATATCAACGCCTGCGCGACTTTCTGTACCTGGCGATCTATGTGCCGCTGGGCAGTCAGGCGCCTGACGCTTCAATAGTGGATCACCCCGATCTGACCAAGTACCATGCCTCGTTCGGCCATGTCAGTGATGATGCCCTGACGGCCGTGATCGGTGGAGAGCTGGTGGGGGTGGCTTGGGTGCGCCAATTCACGGCGCATGATCCCGGTTATGGCTATTGCGACGATGCTTATCCCGAGCTGAGTATGGCGGTGCTGCCCGAGCGGCGGGGTATGGGCATCGGGCGCATGCTGCTGGATGCGCGGATCGCATGCCAGCGAGCGCTGGGCACATGCGGCATCTCGCTGAGCGTCAGCCAGGGTAATCCGGCCCAACGGCTGTATGCCAGGGCGGGTTTTCGCGTGGCGGTGCAGCGTGCCGGCGACCTGCTGACGGTGCTGGAGCTGCAGGCATAAATACAGGACAGGAAGCACTCCCATGCGCTTGGCGCACCATTGTGCTCGGGTATAATGGTTATAATGCACACACGAGGAGTAAAATGATCCGACAAGCACTCGAAAACCGCTTTCTCATCTCGGGGCATCGCGGTTACAGCGCCAAATACCCGGAAAACACCCTGCTGAGCTTTGCGCAGGCCATCGAGCTAGGGGTCGACATGCTCGAGCTTGACCTGCACCTTTCGCGCGATGGCGTAATCATGCTCATGCATGATGCCACTCTTGAGCGCACAACCAACGGCTCGGGACCGCTCAGCGACTATACCTGCAGCGAGCTCAAGGCATTGGATGCGGGAGGCTGGAAGGGAGCCTGTTTTGAGGGGCTTAAAATCCCCACCTTTGAAGAGTTCTGTACCCTGGTCAAACCGCACAGCACGATACTTTGTTCGGTCGAGATCAAGCCGGCTGCTGATGACATCGCCTGCCTGGATGCGGCCGTGGCGATGACGAACGCTTTCGGCATAACAGATCGCTGCGTGTTCACCTCCTTTGACGCCGCCGTGACCGACCATATCCATGATACCTACGGCTTGCCCAACCTGGGCTACTGGGATAAATACATGACCAATGTGCAGCCCGAATCGGGCGACAAGCTCTGGTCGGTGGGTGTGCCGATGGTTGACGTCAACCCCGAGCATATCGCCATGTGGCGAGCGCGCGGCATCTGGCCGTGTGCGTTCTGTGCGGATACCGACGAGCAGGTCGAGCAGTGTCTGGCCGCCGGCGCCGCCATGGTCACGAGCAACGATCCGCTGCCAGCTTTGCGCATCACCCGTGCGCGCGGGATGCGCTAGTCAGGGCGCGAGGGCAATTCCTGGTATTTGGCTGGGTGCCAGATACAGTAATTCAATCGGATCTTGACATGCACATAAGGGGGGATCGCAGATGAACGAACAACAAGCGCAGATCATGCGCCACGGCAAGGGTTTTGTGGCGGCTCTCGATCAGAGCGGCGGCTCGCCCCCGCGCGCATTAAAGGCTTATGGTATCGATGAAGACGCCTATTCGAGCGAAGCGCAGATGTTTGACCTGGTGCACCAGATGCGCACGCGCATCATCACCAGCCCGGCCTTTACCAGCGAGCATATCATCGCCGCGATCCTGTTCGAGTAGACCATGGACCGCACCATCGAGGGCATGCCCACCGGCGACTATTTGTGGGAGAAAAAGGGCATCGTGCCGATCCTCAAAGTCGACAAGGGCCTGGCTGCCGAGGCCGATGGCGTGCAGCTAATGAAACCGATCCCAGGTCTCGACGAGCTGCTTGAGCGCGCCATCAGCAAGCACATATTTGGCACCAAAGAGCGCTCAGTGATCAAATCTGCCAACAAATGCGGCATCCAGGCGATCGTCGATCAGCAGTTTGAGGTGGGCAGCCAGATCCTTTCGCACGAGCTGGTGCCGATCCTCGAGCCCGAGGTTGATATCAAGGCCGCCGACAAGGCGCAGTGCGAAGTGCTGCTCAAGGAAGCCTTGTTTGTGGGCTTGGCCAAGCTGACGGAAGGTCAGCAGGTGATGATCAAGATCACCATACCGACAGTCGACGACTTTTATGCCGACCTGATCGCTCATCCCAAGGTAATGCGCGTGGTGGCGCTTTCGGGCGGCTACACCCAGAAAGAAGCTAACCGTCTGCTGGCGCGCAACCATGGCCTGACGGCCAGCTTCTCGCGCGCCCTGGCTGACGGCCTCTCGGCGCAGCAGGACGATGCCGTCTTTAACAAGGTCCTGCAGGATTCGGTCAAAGCCATCTACAAGGCCTCCATTACCTGATCGTTACCCTGCTCTCCTCACCGGCAGCCGTATCAGGCTGCCGGTGTTTTTGGGTCTCGACAACCATGGAGTGCTCGGCTACACTGAGCTCATACATTACCTACTATGAGGAGCTGACGATGGCATTCGAGCAAGCACGTTTCATTAAACCGGATATCCCGTTTGTGCACGATTACGCTACTACCAATCCAGCGCCGCTATTTCGCCGCCGCTTTAGCCTGCCCAAGTTCAAACGGGCGACGTTATCGGTCTGCGGCCTGGGCTATGGACACTATTGGCTCAACGGTCAGAGCGTCACCTCTGACAAGTTCACTGCTCCTGTCAGCGACTATAACAAGACCCTCTGGTACTATAGCTATGACGTCACCAGCCTGCTGCGTGAGGGCGAAAACATCGCAGCAGTGGCTTGCGGCAATGGTTTTTACAACGAGACCTTTCGCACCTCCTGGAACCATAACCAGGCCACCTGGCGCGATAACCCCAAGTTTATCTGGCAGCTCGAGGTCGACGGGTGCGTGGCGTTGGTGAGCGACGACGAGTGGCTGTGCCAGCCGAATTCGGCTACCACCTATAACCAGTTGCGCAGCGGCGAGTATTTCGATGCCCGCCTCTACGACGCCAACTGGGTCAACGCGGATTATGATGACAGCGCCTGGCAGCCCGCCTTGGTGGATGATACCCCACCCAGGGGAACGCTGCGCGCGTGCGCTTGCCAGCCAATGGTGGAGGGGGCGGTATACCCGGCTGTCAACGTGCGCCAGACTGGCGACAAGCGCTATGTATACGACATCGGGCAAAACATCTCGGGCTATGTGCGGCTGCGTATCCAGCAAACCGCCGGCAATGTGATCACCATCCGTTATGCCGAACAGCTCTACGAGGATGGCACGCTCAACCTCAACAAGATGGACGTGCATTATCCCGATTCGCCCTTTATGACCGACAAAGTCACCTGCAGCGGCGAGGAATTCACCTGGTCGCCGATGTTTGTCTATCACGGCTTTCGCTATATCGAGCTCGATGGGCTGACGGCGCCGCTGCCGCTGGAGCAGGTAGCGGGCGTCTTTACTCACCAGGATATCAAACTAACCAGCACCTTTGAGAGCTCGGACGAGGTGCTCAACAAGCTCTTCAAGATCGGGCAGATGGCTACTCTTTCCAATACCGCCTACATGCCCACCGATTGCCCCACCCGCGAAAAGCTGGGCTGGGCCAACGATGCCCAGGCTTCGACCGATCAGTTCCTGACCAACTATGATATGGACAGGCTGCTGGTCAAGTGGCTGCAGGACGTCTTCGATGCCATGCGCGAGGATGGCGCCCTGCCGGGCATCATCCCCACCGGCGGCTGGGGCTTTGACTGGGGCAACGGCCCGGTCTCGGATGGCATTCTGTTCGAGATCCCGCATAAACTCTACCTCTACACCGGCGACCGCTCGCATCTGTTGGCAGCTCTGCCCTATTTCCGGCGCTACCTGACGTATCTGGCTTCGCGTGCCGACCCGGCTGATGGCCTGGTAGAGTTCGGCCTGGATGACTGGGCGCCGCCCACGAATGACTTTAAATCGCGCACGCCGGCCAAGTTCATTAACGCCGTCTTCTGGGTCAAGTTCGTGCGCATCGCCGCGCGCGCGGCCGAGTTCGCCGGACAAGCCAGCGAGGTGGAGGCCTTCAAGGCCGAGGAAGAGCGCCTGATCAAGCTGATCCGCGAGTGCTTTATCGCCCCCGACGGCACCTGTACCATCCAGGAACAGACCCCCGTGGCGATGCTGATCTATTACGACATCTATGAAAACCTCGAGCCGCTCAAAAAGCAGCTGATGCGCCTTGTCGAAGAGCGCGATTTCCACCACGCCTGCGGCATGGTGGGCTTGCGCCGCCTGTACTATGCGCTCAACAAGTGCGGCCTGCAGGAATACGCCTACCGCATCATCACCGCCAAAGGGTACCCTGGATATCGGGTGTGGCTGGATGGCGACGCCACTACCCTGTGGGAGACCTGGCAGCCGGGTGCTTCCAAGAACCATCACATGTACTCGGATTTCATGGCTTGGATGATGAAAACCTTGGTGGGCATCAACCCGACCCTGACTGGCCCCGGCTTTAAGCAGGTGGTTATTGAGCCAGCGCTGATCCCGCAACTGAGCTGGGTCAAAGGTACCCAGCAGACCGTCGCGGGCGATTTCGCCGTCAGCTGGACGCGCGATGGCAGCCAGGTTGAGGTGCTGGTGACGATCCCGCAGGGTGTGCGCGCCGAGGTACGCCTGCCGGGCGGGCGTAGCGAGTTGCTTGAACGCGCCGGCGAGCACCGCTTTAGCGTAACGCTTGGGTAAAGCCATCTGTCAGCCTTGTAGTAAGGAGCGCGATGATCCCACGCGTGAGTTTCCTGGGCAGCGAGGTCAGCCGCCTGATCGTAGGGGATAACCCGGTCAACGGGCATTCCTATATCCCCGAGCTGATCTCGTACGACGACATGCTCGACTACTATACCGAGCAAAACCTGTTAACCGCGATGGCACGCGCCAGCGAGCTGGGCTATAACACCTGGCTGCCGCTGGCCAACGAGTTCATGCTGCGCGCCATCCGGCACTATCGCAATACGGGCGCCGAGTTGCAGGTGATCTTTCAATCCTACCCGCCGACCGATTTCGCGGTGAATGTTCGCGAGATGGCGGCCTGCAAACCGCTGGGAATCTATCACCAGGGCACCACCACCGATGGACTGAGCGAGGCTGGGCAGTACCAGCTGATTCGCGACCGCCTGAAGATGATCCGCGACGCCGGCATCTCGGCCGGCATCGGCACACACGTGCCCGAGACGGTCATGCGCGCCGAAGACGAGGGTTGGGAAACCGATTTTTACGTGACCTGCCTGCACAACACGCGCACTCGCGGGGCTGCCAAAGAGAGCTCGTTCATCACCGGCAAGAGCAAACATCTCAAATTCTTTCCGGAAGACCGCCCTCTGATGCTGCAGACCATCCGGCAGGTGGCCAAGCCCTGCATCGCCTTCAAAGTGTTTGCCGGCGGGCAGATCTTTTACCACAAGAACCCGTCCGAGGTGCGCGCAGTGGCCGAGGCGGCGCTGCGCGAGGTCATGCAGGGCATCAAGCCAAACGACATCGCCGCGATAGGCTGCTTTCAGCGCGACAAGGATCAGCTGGCTGAGAACGCCGCCATCATGCAAAGCCTGACGCGAGAGGCGGATCAAGCGCAAGTTAGCACATCCGCTCCGGTGCACTACTTCGACCTGCAGGCGCCCTTTGGCCCGCTGCGCATCGTCGAACGTGCCGGCGCGATCATTGCTATCGATTTATCGCCCAAAGCAGTGCCTGCCGGATGGCAGGCGACGGCAACACCGCTCCTGGAGGAGGCGGCCGCCCAGCTACAGGCTTATTGTGCACGCCAACGCCGCGATTTCAGCTTGCCGTTGGCTCCTGAGGGCACGTCCTTCCAGACCAGTGTGTGGCGGGCTATGCAGGCCATCCCATACGGTCAGGTCAGCACCTATGGCGCCATCGCCCGCCAGCTGGGCAACCCCAGAGCCAGCCGGGCAGTGGGCAGCGCCATCAACCGCAACCCGATCCCGATCATCATCCCCTGCCACCGCGTGGTGGGGGCGGATGGCAGCCTGGTGGGCTATGCCGGCGGGCTGGAGGTCAAGCGCTACCTGTTGGATCTCGAACAGGGCGCCGGAGCGTGAGCGTGGGCGGCCAGGCTATCGAGTTTGACGCAGTGATCAAGAAGGTGCCCGATATCGATGGGGCCTATTTCGAGAACCCTTTTGATGTCGAGGCAGTCTTGGCAAAAAACGTGTGTCGGTGCACACCACCCTTGATGGCGTGCCCTACGATGGCACGCCTGGTACGCATGCAGACGCCTGGTCATATCCTTGGCATCCGCAGAGATTCGCAAGACGATCAATAAACAACCCGGCGATGTGGCGCATGTGACGTTGCGCCTGCGCTAGGGGCAGGGATAATAAACGAGGCATCCGTAACAGGATGCCTCGTTTTACTACAAGACGGGTTAGGAGGAGCGTTTGCGGTCGAAAGCCTGGGAGACCTTCCAGACCTTCCATACGTTGCCAACCAAGTCGGGGCTTGGTTTGAGGGTGGCCTTGCCGGGCTGCCAGCCTGAAGGGGTGGCTTCGGTGCCCTTGGAGGCACGCACCAGTTGGTATGCCTGGATCTGGCGGATCGATTCGGCCACATTGCGCCCGACAGGCGGCGTCAGCACTTCATAGGCCTGGATCACGCCATCCGGATCGATAATAAAGCGGCCGCGGGTTTCAACGCCGGCATCTGCATCATAGATGCCATAGAGCTTACCGATACTGCCATCCTGGTCAGAGAGCATCGGGAAGGGGACGTTGCCCTTGATCATCTTGGAGAGCTCGTGGTCGTTCCACATTTTGTGGACGTAAATGCTGTCGACGCTCACCGATAGAACCTGTACGCCCAGTTCTTCAAAAACGGAATACTTCTCAGCAACTGCTGAGATCTCTGTTGCTCAAACAAAGGTAAAGTCACCCGGGTAGAAACAGACCAATACCCATTTACCTTTGAACTCGGAGAGTGAAAAATTGGCGAACTTGCCGTTGTGGAACCCAGCCGCCGTAAACTCGGGGGCTGGTTTGCCGACTTGAACCATAGCTGGCTGCTCCTTTCTGATATCAAGGCCAAGCGGTGCGATCTCGATCGTCGGCTTGGCTATAGCGGGACGTTGGCATCCTGGCTTGAACTCGACTGGCACGCGAACCTCCTTTCGCAAAGCTGGTCTCTTTCCCTCACTATTATCCTAGCACGGGTCTGCAGCGGCTGCAAGTGAATCCCGCTACGGAGACTTATTTGCCCTCCGGGGCAAAAGCTGCTATACTGTTGCGCGCAATTGGAAAGTTTGCGAGAAGGGAAGCAGGTCATGGCGTTGACCAAGAGTGAAAAAGATTCGATCGTGGATGTTTACCATCGCCACGAGACTGATACTGGCTCACCCGAAGTCCAGATCGCGTTGCTCACGACCCGTATTACCCGCTTGACCGAGCATCTTAAAACGAACAAGAGCGACGAGCATTCGCGCCGCGGCTTGCTTCGTCTGGTGGGTCAGCGCCGTCGTCATCTCAACTACCTGAGCCAAAAAGACGAGGCCAAGTATCAGGAAATTGTCAGCCGTCTTGGTCTGCGTCGTTAAGTTCTTGGGTTCAACATCGTAAAAAGGTTGTTTAGGGTAGCCTGGTTTATCCAGCTACCCTTTTATTATGCCGCCACGTCGGTTAGCCAGGGTTTGGGGTGTGTGCCTCAGGCTTGAGGCTCACACCCCAGTCCCTGTGCCGAACTGCTGGCGGACAGTATTCCAGGAGGAAGCATGTTCAAGGAATATCGTGCCAGGATCGGTAATGACGAAGTCATCATCGGCACCGGTAAACTGGCTCAGCAGGCCGGAGGAGCAGTAACGGTTCAGATGGGCGATGTTATGGTGTTGGTAACCGCCACCGCCAGCAAGACCCCGCGCCCCGGCATTGACTTTTTCCCGCTCACCGTCGACCTCGAAGAGCGCCGCGCCTCGGCCGGCAAGATCCCCGGCGGCTTTTTCAAGCGCGAAGGGCGCCTCAGCTCGGAATCGATCCTGCTGTGCCGCTCGATCGACCGCCCGATCCGTCCGCTCTTCCCCGAAGGCTACCGCAACGACGTGCACATCGTCGTGACCCCGTTCTCCGTCGACCAGGACCATCAGATCGATACCCTCGCCATGCTGGGCGCCTCGGTGGCGCTGACGATCTCGGACATCCCCTTTAATGGGCCGATCGGCGCCGTGGCAGTGGGCTATGTGGATGGCCAGCTGGTGCTTAACCCGACCGTCTCGCAGCTCAAAGACAGCTCGCTCGACTTGTTGGTGGCCGGCACGCGCGATTCGGTGCTGATGATCGAGGCTGGGGCCGACCAGATCGAAGAAGGCCTGCTGATGCAAGCCCTGCACCTGGCGCACGAGACCATGCAGGATGTCATCACCCTGCAGGAGACCATGCGCGCCGAGATCGGCAAGGAAAAGGTCGTTGGCGAGCAGCACATCATCGATCCGGCTCTGCTCGAGACTGTGCGCAACGTGGCCGGCGACGAGATCAACCAGCTGGTAGAAAGCGGTGCTTCTCGCGCCGAGCGCGGCGAAAAAGAAGCAGAGCTGCGCGCTCGCATTGCCGAGCAAGCCGGTGAAGTGGGCGAGTTTGAAGTGGTCGAGGCTTACGAGACCGTCTTTCGCGATGCCATGCGTCGGCGCATTCTCGATACCGGTATCCGCGTGGATGGCCGCGACTTGCGCACCATCCGCAACCTGAGCTGCGAAGTGGGGCTGCTGCCGCGCACGCACGGCTCGGGGCTCTTTAACCGCGGCGAGACCCAGGTGTTGACGACTGTTACCCTCGGCACCGCGGCCGACGAGCAGTCGATCGAGCACCTCAACGGGCTCGAGAGTTCTGAGCGCTACATGCACCACTATAACTTTCCGCCCTACTCGACGGGTGAGGCCGGTGTGATGCGCGGCCCGCGCCGTCGCGAGATCGGTCATGGTGCCCTGGCAGAGCGCGCCTTGCTGCCGGTGCTACCGAGTGGGGAGGACTTTCCTTATACCATCCGGACTGTCTCGGAAGTGCTTTCATCCAATGGTTCGACCTCGATGGCCAGCACCTGCGCCTCGACGTTGGCGCTCCTGGATGCCGGCGTGCCCCTGCGTGCTCCGGTGGCAGGCATCGCCATGGGCGTCATCACCGAGGGCGACCGTTTTGCCGTGCTCACCGATATCCAGGGGCTGGAGGATCACCTCGGCGACATGGACTTTAAGGTGACGGGAACTGCCAAGGGCATCACCGCCATCCAGCTGGATATCAAAATCACGGGCTTGCGCTGGGAGATCATTGAAGAGACCCTTCAGCGCTCTAAAGAAGCCAGGCTGACGATCCTGGATGTGATGAACGCTGTCATCCCGGCGCCGCGCGCTGACCTCTCGCCGTACGCCCCGCGCATCCAGACGGTCAAGATCCCGGTCGACAAGATCGGCGCTCTGATCGGCCCGGGCGGCAAGACCATCCGCAGCATTACCGAAGAGACCGGCGTGACGATCAATGTCGAAGACGACGGCACTGTGCTGGTGGCCTCGGCCGATGGCGAAGCTTCGCGCAAAGCCCTTGAGCGCATCAACGCGCTGACGGCTGTGCCCGAGATCGGGCGCATCTATACCGGCAAGGTGGTGCGCGTGGCCGATTTCGGCGCCTTTGTCGAGTTCATGCCCGGCATGGACGGCCTGGTGCACATCTCACAGCTGGCCGATTTTCACGTCAACAAGGTCGAGGATGTGGCCCGCGAAGGCGACGAGCTGATGGTGATGGTCATCGACGTCAGCCCGGACGGCAAGGTTCGCCTCTCGCGTCAGGCGGTGCTGCAGGGCTGGACGGTCGAAGAAGCCCGCAGCCGCGACCAGCGCCCCTCGGGCGGATCGCGCCCGCGCCGCGATGACGGATCGCGCGGCGACCGTGGCGGACGCGGCGGTTATCGCGACCGCGATCGTCGTTAACGAGCTCGTAGAGGGAGCCGGTGCGAACCGGCTCCCGTAACGGTGAGCAAAGATGGATAGTAACCAACCTGCCGGCGTAAAAACGCGCTCCTGGCTCAACGAGCTCCTCGAAGCTCTCATCCCGGCGCTCATCATTGTCTTTTTGGTGAATGCCTTTGGTGTACAGGCCACGCGCGTTGAGGGCGAGAGTATGGTGCCCAACCTGCACAACAACGAGCGCCTGATCATCGAAAAGGTCTCGTTTTGGGTGCGTGCCCCGATCCGCGGCGATATTGTGGTGATCAACCCGCCGCAGCGCGGAAGCGAACCGCTGATCAAGCGCGTAGTGGGCCTGCCCGGCGAGACGATCTCGATCCACGACGGCCAGGTTTACATCAACGACCAACCGCTTGATGAACCCTACCTCAGCCAGCCGACCAACGGCTCGATGCCGCCTCAGCTGGTGCCCGAGGGCTATGTCTTTGTGATGGGCGACAACCGCGGTGCCAGCAACGATTCGCGTGCCTTTGGGCCGGTAGCCCAGCACGAGGTGATCGGGCGCGCCTGGCTGCGTTATTGGCCGCTGAATGCCGCGGGGGTCATCCCGCACTAGGGCACTTATTTGACACGTCAACCTATCGCGGTATACTGTACCCGCTGTCGCGGGGCTGTAGCTCAGCTGGGAGAGCGCATCAATCGCACTGATGAGGCCAGGGGTTCGAATCCCCTCAGCTCCACCAGCATCATCTATCTCGCACACAGGCGTTCGGGGCTGTAGCTCAGTTGGGAGAGCGCTTGAATGGCATTCAAGAGGCCAGGGGTTCGACTCCCCTCAGCTCCACAGAAGCATATCCTTTCTGGGACAGGCATAGCCAAGGCTATGCCCGTTTTGCTTTTTCTGGCTGAATGCGAGGCTCTTGAACGTCTGTTTCGCGAAACCTGCCAGTGGGCCGGCATGCTGTGGCAGCCGGAGGATATCTTTGGCTACCTGCACCGTTTCGAATTCGAAACGCGGGAGCGCCAACTGATGCTCGGTGTATAGAGACAGAGCCGTGTAAAACAGCTCAATTTCGCTTTTTTTGTTGTTGAATACACTGTATTTATTGATCCGGATATTTCAACTTGCCTGTTCCCGCCGTCCAGCCAGCAACCCTTGAAGCAGGGCGGCCAGGGACGTATAATGGAATATCGACCTGCCCGTCCAGTCTGGGGAGGTATATGCCATGACGGCTAACCGCCGGCTCAGCCGCCGCCAGTTCCTGCGCATTGCTACGCTAGCAGCTGTGGGTGCAGTGACCTCCTCGTGCATTGACCCTCAGAACATCAATTCCTGCCCGCCCGTCAGCGGCGGGGATAGCCCCGAGCCTTCCAGCTTTTACTGCGACTTTACCGTCTTTGCCGGCGAGTATACCCCCAATTCGGCGCGCACCTGGGGCATGGTCGAGACCGTGCCGCGCGAGGCCCTCGCCCAGATCGCCGTCTCGTGGGTGGATTTGTATCCAACCGCCAAGGTGCGCTTTGTCGAACAGCCTCCCTTGATGCCGCTCGAGTCGTGGATCACCACACAGGCCTTTCTGGATACCGGCCCCGATATCCTCACCGTGCCGCTGCCCTACCTCAACGGACTGAGCGTGCTGGGGGCGGTCGTGCCGATCAACGAATACCTCAAAATGCCCAATCCGTTTGCTCCCGACGCAGCCCCTACCTGGGGCGCCAGCTTTAACGGCTCGGTGCTGGGCACGGCCGGCACGCCGGGCAAACTGGGCGGGGTACCGCTCGACCGCACGGTGACGGGCGTCTACCTCAACCTCGACATGCTCGCGCGTGCCGGCATCGATCCGGCTGAAGTCGAGGCCACCGGTACGGGCGCTCTGCCAGACTGGCAGGCGCTGATCGAGTGGTGCCAGAAACTGCAGGCCCTCGATGTGCTGCCCTTTAGCATGGCCTATTCGATCCTGGATGGCTGGCTGATGGGCATCCTGGCGGATCAGTTCTTTTGGCCCTATACCGAGCAGCTCGACCTGTTCAACTACCACGACCCCGAGACCTCGCCCGACCAGGCCGGCACCGTCAGCCAGGAAGAGATCGTCTACCAGGTGCTGGTCAACGGCTGGCGGCCTTTCAGCGAAGCGCCCATGCGTGGCTATTTCGAGCTCCTGAAAGCCTTCAAGCCCTATTTGCCGATCGGCGCCGAGACGCGCAGCATCATGCGCTACAGCTGGGACAAATTCATGAACCAGCAGCTGGCGATGCTGTGGGAGGGCTGCTGGCTGGTGCGCGATCTGGCGGCCGATGACCTGCTGCCCTTTGAGTGGGGCGGCATGTGGCTGCCGCCCGTGACGCGCGCCTCGAGCCCCTTTGCGCCCGACCCCGCCATGCTGCCCGTCGATGTCGGCGGCTACTCGAGCGCGGCGGGCATCAACATCGCTGCCGTCGAACGCGGCCACCTGCAGCAATGCATCGACTGGCTGATGCTGACCACCACGCCCGAAAACAATAGCCACCTGGTCAACGAGGTGCCTATGCTGCTTCCCTCTGTGCGCGGGGCGGCGATTCCGCCCGAGATGGGCAAGCTCCTGGGCGACCGCCTGGACGCGCCCCCCGGCGTGCATGCCTGGCAGCCGCCGATCTATTGGCTGGGCAGTGGCGGGCACACCACCTTTTACGACGTGATTCAGCGCGAGATGGGCCTGTGGCTCCTCGGAGAGCGCAGCCTCGAGCAGTTCCTGGCGACGGCCGACAGCGAGCTCGCCCTGCAATCTCGCGAGGTGCTGGCCGCCAATGCCGTGCAATATCACGCCGATGGCTCGTGGGATCTGACCCGCTGGCCCAAACAACCGCCCCCGCCAAGTTTCTGAACCTGGAGGTGCAACGATGCAAAGCAAGGTGAGTCTCCGCCGCATCACCCGGCTGGTGGCGTGCCTGCTGCTGGCGGCTGCTATCCTGGGCTGCAGTGCGCCCGGGCGCGCCCCCAGCGGACCTATCACGCTGCGAGTCGCTTATTACCCCAATATCGTGGACCTAAAACCGCTCCTGGAAGAGTACGCGCGCGCCCATCCCGGGCTGACGATCGAGACCTTTGAACTGACGGAGAGCAACTACCCGTCAATGATCGACGAGATCGGCAAGGGAGCGCTCGACGTGGTGCGCGAATCGCCCGAGATCTTGCTGGGAGATATCCGCAAGGGCAACTTTGAACCGCTGGGCGGCTACATCGAGAGCGGCGACTGGGGCAAGTTCCTGAACGACTATTACACCGGTGTCTGGGAGGGCTTGGTGGTCGATGGACAGCAATACGGTGTGCCGGCCAGCCTGGATATGTACGTGACCTATGTCAACCGCGATATATTTGAGCGTGCCGGCATCGAACCGCCCGCGGCGGGCTGGACGATCGACGACCTGGTGGAAAAGGCCGCCGCCGTCAACCAGCCGGATGGCCAGCCGGGGGGTGATCCGCCGGTGGTGTACGGCTTTGGCACCTACTACCTCTCGCCCGACCCGGTAATATTCACCTATCTGCACGATGCTGCGATCGTCGACGACTTTTCGCGTCCGACCCAGGCCTTCCTGGATAGCGAGCCGACCATGGAGGCGCTCAGGTTCTACAGTTCGCTCGTTGGCGAGCACCAGTTTTCACCTACCGCCGGCAAGCTGGGCATCTATTTTGGCTATGCGGGCATCCCGGTGGCGGCCATGCAGGGCTTTTGCGCGATGTGGTTCGACCTGTTTTCCAAACGCGGTGTGACCATGGATTCGAGCGGTGTTATGCAAAAATGGGATTTTAACTGGCAGGTGCTGCCCTTGCCCAGAGATGCCAAAGAGGTCTCGCTGGGCAATGTGGATGGCTACTATATTCCGGCCACTTCGCTCCACAAGCGCGAGGCGCACGACCTGATCCGCTGGCTGGCCGACCAGCCCAAGGCGGTCGGCAGCCGCTTCCCGGCGCGCCGCAGCCTGGTGCAGGATGCCTGGTATCGCGCACAGATCGGCGAGCGCATGGCGGATGCCGGAAACCTGGCGGCTGAGAACCTGGTGATGATGCCGAACGTGTATGGACGTTACGGCCCGCAGGGCGTGCTCAAAGTGCTCTATGATGCCCTGCGCAGTATGGAAACTGGCGACGACCCGACCGCCGTGCTGCAAAAGGCCCAGTCAGAAGCCGTGGCGGTGATCCAGAAGGCTCAGCAGGTGGAGGAGAAATAGGAAAAGTACTAGAGCTAAAAATAAAATACAGGTTAGTATATTTGCATTATAACAGTAATATGAAGTAGGATTACTTAAATCCGAGGTGTTACTGATGGGAACGGATAATATCTGGTTCAAAGAACCCCAAACCTCTGAACGGCATTGTCGAGGATCTGGCTATTCACTAAAAGATGTAGCGCTTTACTCGTCTACGGCTGAGGGCGTCCGGTTACGGCAGTTCCTGAACGCTAATATCAATAAGGTACCTGATCAATATCAAGAAAAACTCTACAAGGCGATGAGTGAAAGTGACTGGAACTCCTTTTTTTTCGAGCTGCTGACTATAAGAACTTGTCAGATACTTGGAGCTAAAGTCCAATGTGAGGCTCTAGCGAACGCCAAAGGGAAACGTATTGATGTGAAAGCAGAATTCTCTAGCTCAACTGTCCTTTTTGAGGCAGTTGCACCAAAGGGTGATAAAGATACATATACACTTCAAAGGGAACTTCAAGAAGTTCAAAAAATAATTAATGATAGTATACCAAAAGGGTGGGTAGCACTTTTAGGAAAAGAACCAGCTATAGGTTCGAATGATAGCAAAGCTAACCTGAAAAAAGCCATGATAAAGCTAGCGGATACTCTCCATCATGCTAATGAGTATATGGAAGTACCATTTTGTGAATCATTCGGGGATAATGGTGAGTTGGAGCTTCTGCTAATAAGAGTCGCAGAATCGCCTGGAGGCTTATGGGGTGACGCAGGCTTAAAGCCCATGCCTGAAGGCCTTATAGCTAAGGCATTCAAGGCTAAGCATGATCAAGTAAGTGGACAAAAGTATCCAGTTATCCTGGCTGTATATCTTGGTGGAATAGTAGATAAAAGAGAAGTAGCGCGAGAACTCTATGGCGAATTGATAGAAGAACGAGATGGCTCGAAACGTTGCGTATATTTGAAAGCTCGTGGTCTTTTCGCGTGTGGGGACTGTAAAATCGCTGGCGTGCTCTTTTATTATCAGATAGACTATTGTTTTGATAACCCAGTGTTATTTATTAATCCTCGATTCGAGGCTATGATACCCACTGAACTGCGTGTGCTTGAAACATTTTCGATGCGATGCGACGAGATAGTGCATTCTGAAAATACCCACGAATCGATTTGTAAGAAGATGCTTGCTACCTCGGATGACTGGGGGAAAGCCTGAGTATAAAAACCAACAGTGTTCCACTGCTTGGTTCTTCGCTTCAATAACTGTGTGCATTCTCTTCATTCAGGAACGCAAAGCAAAGAATCAGTACCAATACCACGTTAATCAGGTTATATTAGAACACTGAATTTGCGTAGCGACTTGAGGATCGGCACTCTATTGTTGTTTTCCATGTGCTTTGCGCTCAACCCGCTCTTCTACTCGCACGCAGCTATCTGCTCCAAGAGCGCCGGGTC
>Ga0123333_10000697_pt1 | contig 36715 bp, 31 predicted proteins | sample BioC12SIPDNA_3_FD_89957 | JGI IMG/M metagenome (GOLD analysis project Ga0123333, IMG submission 89957) | Anaerobic biogas reactor microbial communites from Washington, USA - Biogas_R2_B C12 SIP DNA | ecosystem: Engineered > Bioreactor > Anaerobic > Unclassified | place: Washington, USA...
CCGAGCTGGTGGAGCTAAGAGGGCGGTACGAGCACGCTCGGAGAGCGTACGTCGACCTCCGCGACAAGTACAACTGCGACAAGGGGGAGTTTCTATGCACAATTGAGGCCCTTCGGGGCGAGGTCAGTACTCTCCGCCGGGAGGCGGAATCGCTGCGCGAGGAACGGGACAAGGCGCTCGAGGAGGCCGCAGCACTCCGTGAAGAGCTCGACGAGTCGCGGGCGATGGTACAAGGTCTGCTCGACGACCCGTCGGCGGATAGCGATGGGCCGGTCTCCCTTCTGCCTCCAGAGGGCTGGGACGGGTCGGCTGCCGCTGATCCGCCGTCTGAAGCCAGCCGCTCCATCTCCGGGGTGAGCGTCAGTCCTGGGCAGGCGCCCTTGGGCCCGCCGGCCGCTTGGCCGCCTATCGTCGACTGAGAACGTACGCGACAGAAAGGAGTCTCGAGATGATGAAGACATGTCCGAGTGTTCAGGTTCGGGTTCCTATGTTCATCGCTCGGTGCGGTAGCCCCGGCTGCGCTGGGCGCCTGGTGTTCGCCAGCCTGGCCGACGGGGCCGCGAGCTACCGGTGCAGTCAGTGCCAGAGACGGGTGGAGATGGTCCGCGGCGAGATCTATGTGGTGCCGCAGCCGGGGTTCGGCTTCGCGAGGGCCTGCACCGGCCCGTACCAGGGAGACGATCGCGGGGTCTACGTCGCCATGAACATCATCGCAGGCGACCCCGAGGATGTACTCTGGCCCGGGGCGCCTTGTCTGCTGGGCGACATCGAGGACGGGCCCAAGCACCCGGCCGCCAAGGTCGTGGCTCCCCTCGTCGCGAGGGTTGAAGCTGTGCTACACAGCGTCGCCCCCAACAATCCGCGCATCGGCTACGCACGTGACGAGTCCACCCGCGAGGAGTTCTTCGTTCACGCGAACAACTTCAGTCGGCCCGTAGGGGGCCTTGAGCCAGGTAGGCGGATCCAGCTCAATCCCAGGCCGTCGAGGCGCGGGCCGGGGTCGCTGCGGGAGGCACATCGCGTCGAGTACGTTGACGGAGGCGCCCCCGAGGCCAGCCGCAGTCCGGGCTAGGCTGCACTGGGAGGGACGGGGGCGACACGGCCACGGCGAGTCCGTGGCCGTGTCGCCTACCGTAGGGGCTGTTCTGGTGTCACTGGTGTCTGCCGTCGGATCTCATGTGGCGTCGCTTGCTCATGGCCCACCATAGGGCGAGTATGACGAGGGTGAGGGCCAGGTATCCGCTCCACCGCGGGAGATCGTGGATCGGGTAGTCCGGCGTGGGCGCCTCGGCCGGGGGCAGATCGGGCGAGGCGGCTTCCGGCCCTCGGGTGGGGATGGCGGCCTTGAGTGACGGATCGTAGAGTGTGGCGTCAGCCACGAGCCAGTCACCCCAGAGTTCGTACTGGGCCCAATGGTCGATGCCACCCTGGCGGCCGGCGCCGGTCTCTGCCAAGGCGACCTGGGCGAGACGCAACGCTTCGGCCTTGTCGTGTTTGGGGAGATTCCCGTAGTACTGGGGCATGAGGCGGGCCGCAGACTCATCGGGAACGGCCCAAAGCGTGGAGATGACCGACCGCGCTCCGGCCGCCAGGATAGACGACGGCAGGCCGAGGACCCCTTCGCCCCCCGCGATGGGGCCCAAGGAGCTGCTGCATGACGCCAGAACGACCTGGTCCGCCCGCAGCGGGCCCTCGTTCAGGAAGTCCTCGGCCGTGACGATGAACGGCTCGTTCCCCTCAACCGTCATGATGGCGCCCGAGTCGAAGGGGTAGGCATCATTGGTGTAGCTGTGGCACGCGAGGTGAATGACGGACGCCCGGGCGAGGGCGGAGATGACCGCCTGCCGAGTGGCATGCCCGTGGAGGAGTACCCCCCCCGGATCGCCTAGCGCTTGGCCGACTTCCAGGGCTTCCCGTTCGGCGTAAGGGAGGGGCTCCAGTGGAAGCTTGCCCCGGCGAATCGACTGCTCGATGTCGGCGCGGCGCTCGCCCCATGCGGATCGTCGCAGAAGGCTGGTCTGGGCGCCTCGCTCGGGGTAGACGGGGCTTCCGGCCACGAGCACGGACGGCGAGTTGGACGATCCCCCGCCCCCGTAGGCGCGGAGTGTGGCCAGAATTGCGAGCGAAGGGAGCTTCACCACCGCCACGCTTCGGACAAGGGGGGCCTCCCCGAGCCTCGGGCACAGACCGGCGAAGGGGACGTGCGCGATCTCGCCGTCGGGGATGATCACGAGGCGGCTCTTACCCGCGAGGCGCTCCGCGGCGGGGCCAATGAGAAGCTCCCAGAGGCGGCCGTTCAGAAGGGATTGGGCGAACGGGGAGGGCCCCGGCGCTCCGCCCGCCGCCAGAAGGTCGTGGAGGGCTTGCGCAGCGTCACCTTCGTTGGCTTCCAGGCGGTAGTGCGCCGTGTCGGCGTCACCTTTGCCAAGGGTGAGGAGGTGAATGGCCTCGTCGTCCACGAGGTAGGAGAAGACGATCGTGTCGGCGTCCAGCAGCGAGCGGTAGGACTCCGCGCTGGCCTGGGCGTGAGCCGTCCACCCTGTGACGAGGGTCTCCAGGCGGTCGACCAACTCTCGCAGCACTTCGCGCGTGATCTCGCGTTCGGGGCGGTTCGCATCGCCAGAGGCGTCGTCAATCGCGGCGCCCTGGCCCTCTTCCCCCGTGGCGGGCCGGGACTCGATCACGCGTTGGGCGGCACCGTCCATGATCAGGCGGCGGAGCACCCGGGCCCGGGACCGTTCCGCGTCCTCCAGCGCCAGCAAGAACTCTCGGCGGGCCTCGGGGACATTGCCTTGGCGCTGGGCCTGGGCGCCGGCACGGAGGCGTGCCAACGCGGCGGCTCGGTAGCGGGAACCCACGACCGACGCCCAGGGCAGCTCGGACCGGTACCTCTGGGCACTCGGGCTATCCCCGAGAAGGACGCGGTCCGATGCGGCCTCCATGGACAGATCACCGGGCGCATCCTGGAGGCGCGCGGCCTCCTCGAGCAGGGATGCCGCGCGAGAGTGTTCCTTCAGCTCAGTGGCCGCCTCAGCGGCGGCCAGGCAGCACCATAGGTTTCCCCCGGAGGGCCGGTAGAGGGACAGCGCTTTCTCGTAGTAATCAAGCGCCCGCCGCGGGCTCGATGGTGCGGATAGATCCCCAATCCCCACGAGCGTCTCGGGATCCGGTGGCAGGGACTCGGCGGCTATGAGATCCAGCTGCTTGCGGTACCAGCTGCGTGCACCTTCGCGGTCGCCGCGCAGGTGCATGAGGTGACCCATCGACCCGTAGTACAGAGACACAACAGCAGGGTCTCCGCCCGCTAGATCGGAGACCCGCGCCAGGGCCTCTTCGGCGCGCGCGTAGTCTCGGGGAACTCCGCGCGCCATCAGGAGCGATGCTAGCCGGCCATAGGCGTAGATGCGCGCCGCTCGGTCCAGTGTGTAGGATTCGGCGGATCGAAGGGACAGCTCCGCGAGGTCGATCGCGTCGTCGACTCTGCCCCACTCGACGAGCAGTCCGCCGAGGATGTACTCGCTGGCCATTCGCGAGACTGGATCCAGAGAACTGTCGGCGAGAGCGTGGCGGACCTCATCAACCTTCTGGCTGGCGGCGTCGTGCCACCCACCTCTGTTCAGCTCCCAGCACTCCCGGGCGCGGAAGTAAGGGGCGGCAGAAGCTGGGTCGTATGGGTAAGGCGCTTGGGCGGTGGTCAGCTCATCCCGCTCCACAGAGGGGCCCCCGAGGCCGGGGTGGCTTACCGTCACGTAGACAGTGTCCGCATAGTCCTCCACCTGTCGAGCCGCGAGTCCCCATAGGTGGGCCGCGGCGAGCGGGCGATTCGAGGCGCTCGCCCCCTGAGCTGCACCCCACACGTACCCCATGAGACTGCTTAGCTCGTCGTCGCTGAGCTGTCGGACGATAGCCGCACCTCGGGGGATCACCATCTCCACCGATCCCTCTGAGTAGACGGCGGCCTCACCGGTGTTCAGGGAGAAGAGAACGTCGTCCCACTGGACCCCGGGTGGCATGCCGGCCGAGGCGCGGAGGAGTTTGCCGGCGAGGAGATCGAGCTGCACGAGCACCGTCGATCCGTTGTCGAGCGGAACAGGCACCGCGAGGGAGCCGAGGACCTCGGCATCGGATGCGCCGGGAATGGGCGAGCCCGAGGGACCATCCAGCTTCACCCAATTGTCCTGTGGGTACAGGCCGTAGACGTTGGCCCCACCGGGGCCGGTGGTGGACGGTGGTGGGCTACCCAGGCCCGCCTCGCTGCCGACCGAGCCCAGGGGGGCGATGGCAGCCGCCAGACCAGCAGCCAGGGCCGCCAAGAGAGCCGTCGAGAGATGCCGCACGCGCGGCTCTCTCCCGTATAGGGACCGCCTGTGCTCCCGCATCGGATCGCCCTCCTTCCGCGTTGGTGGGCAGGTCTCGCCCCGTACGGCGCACGCGCTCATCGGTGGTGGCAAGGGATGCGGCCCTAGCGGGGCGAGATGACGTAGGCGCCCTCCTCATAACGCACCCGCAGGTTGGCCGCGCGGCATACGGCCTCGACCGCTTCCACGACCGTGCGCCCGCGCTCGTCGATGGCGGGTAGACGAGTGTCAACGAGCGTTGGGTCGGCTACGCGGACCTCGACGCCGTACATGAGGCCGATCATCTCCGCGATCTGGCCGAGGGTGTCGCCTTCGGCTACGCGGAAGGCCTTGGTCGGCAGGCCGGACGGCTCGCCGCGCACAACCGGCGCCGCTCCTAGCCAGGGCGATTGCCGCGCGCTCCAGGCATGGAGTGCTGGGCCAGCCAGTAGGGCGACAAGCAGCAGGCCCGCGGCGGCTGCGGTGATCTGCAGCGTGGGTCGCCAGCGTGGAGAGGGGTGCCCGCCTGCGGCGCGTCGCTGGCTTCTCCGCAGGCGGGCATTGACATTGGGGAGTGCCTCGCGCCGAAAGCGCTTCGCCCAGCGTTCGGGCCCCCCGTGACGGCGGATGGTCTCCAGGACGACGCGGTCGCGGTAGTGGTCGGGCTGCTTGATCTCTGCCTCCTCGACGATCTGCAGTGCGGCGTGATCAGCCATGTCGCAGAGGTCGGCGAGCACTGCTTCCAGATCGCTCCCGTCCATCTCGACGTCGAGGTCCAGGTCCGGAGCGGCGGCATAGATGCGCTTTATCGATGGATAGTAGGCTACGACCACAGCGGTCCCCGCCGCTCGCACACACACAGGCCACGCGGTGACAGCCTCACACCCCTCTCCATTCACGTTATCAGGCATGCGATGTTCCTCCTTCTCCCTCATCGCCTGTAGCACCGTCCGCAAGAAGGTCGCGCAGCCAGCCTATGAACATCTTTCTCGCCCGGCAGACGGCGGCTGTATTGGCGTTCCGTTTCAGGTCGGACGCGTTAGCGCGCGCGACGACTTCAGCGTACGTTAGGTTCGCACTGATCAGCAGGTCGAACGCTTCCTGCTCCCCAAGGCACTCGTGGATACACTGCCATGCCTTCGGCAATTCGCGCCATCGGTCGTGGTACAGTTGCCGGGCGACCTCGACGGTCAGGTTCTCCCCCGGAATCCAGTCTGTGGAGACGAGCTGGGGGTTGTCCTCAAGGTCCGGCTCATGTTGTGAGTCTGCGGCTCGCGGCGGCGCGGCGAAGTACACCTTCGTCTTGTCTCTGGACCGCGTTGACATGCCCCGATCCTCGAGCGCCTTCCTGGCAGCCTCGGTGACGGCGTAGGCGAGGGTCTTCCGCTCTCTTTCCCCCTGCTGGCCTTTGGGATCCCACCACCGTACCACGGTATCAGCCCTTAACGCAGCGGCTATGATGATGTCATCTCTGTCTTCGGGTGAGAGGCTCTTGAGGTAGCCACTTACCGGAGATCCGATCAGTCGCCTGACGATGGCCCCCAATTCGCGTAGCGCATCGGTATACCACCATGGGTCATAACAGAGTTTCGCTAGCTGCCGAAACGAGTCGCACCAGGACCTCCAGTTGCTATTGAGTTCGGCCTCCTGGATCCTGGCCTTGAGACCTGGTACTGGGTTGCGGAACATGCTCCACCTCCGGCTGCAATACCCTGCCTCAGCATGTGTTGATTCCCCCTGGCGAGGGAGCCGACCTCTTGGCTCGGCGGCGTCGGAGGTCTGAACCGTCGGATCTGGGCCCGAAGGGCTGCTACGCGCTCTACCGGTCGCCCGGCACGGGTAAGTCATAAGCACCGCCTCCATCTCTCGACTCGACCGCAGGCGTCGCTCCGGACGACCTCGGCGACCGCTGCGGTGTTCAGCTGGCACTGGATGCGAGGGTTCCCGCCTATAGCAGATCTCGCGACCAAGGAACGGCAGACGCTTGGGGCTGACCTCTCGGGGCCTCTGGGCTACTGGATCTACATGGGATCCTCCTTTGGGGGCGCGTTGCGCGGATCTCAGGCCCGAAGGCTGGCAGGTTAGGTAGGCCGTATGGCACTTTGAGACCATGTTCGCAAGCCTCCAGTTCGCGCATCTACTGATCAAAGGGCGTTGTGGGCGCCGCTCGTTTCATCGTCACTAGGGTTATTTTTGCGTGGCCCGCGCCCGCGATGCCCTCTGGCGCGGGTCGGCGAGGGTCAACGGCCTGGCCGGTTACGGGACACGAAGCTGGTTACAGAGGCTCCTCCACCTGGGGACCACGAACTGGGCGAACCAGAGCCGCACGCGCGCGGGCGTCGTCTGGCGCTGAGCGGGCATTGCCGGAGTGCGGAGTAGTCGGCCTCGGGCGTGCTGCAGGGCCATCGGGTTGGGGAAGGGGTCCTGAACCCTCTCCCTGGTGATCCGTTCGCACCAGGGACACGCCGTTAGGTGATTTGGAAAGATGTGCTCTGGGTTGGAGCGACACACAGCCAAGCCATTCCTAATAACGGCACTGAGGGTGTGGCGCCACTCGGATGCCGCGGGTCGCAGGGCGGGGTTCCGGGCACCATCGACGAAGCAGCGAACGAAGAGAGACTGCACGGTTGGGGGCAGCAGCCTGAAGGGGGGGCACTTGCTGGGCGGCAGGATTCCCTTGCCCTGGCCGAGGTGGGCTGCGGCAAACCAGTTGGATCGTATCCGCCCTGGGGACTCCGGACTGTCCAGGTCCGCTCGCTGGGGTATGCCGTCGAAGGGGTGCCGCCCCAGCATCAGTAACTGGAACGCCAGCACCCCGTAGGCGAAGGTGTCGTCGTGCCGCGTGCGTGCGTGGTCACGGAAGGTGACAGCCTGGGACTCGGGCGGCGTGTACTCGGGCTTCCCCACGGTACATGGCAGGCAGCGCCCGCCGACGACCATCTGGAACGAGTCGGTGTCGATCAAGGTCACCGTGGTGTCGGCGTGCACAAACACATTGGATTCGTTGAGATCGCCGATCACATACCCTCGCCGGTGGAGGACGTCGATCACGTCGGCCAAGTTCCTCGTTGTGTGCAGCAAATGGCGCCAGTTGAAGCAACGGGCAAGTCTCTTGCGTTCCGCGACATCGTACAGCGCCACGGCGAGCAGGGCCCCGCGCACCTCGGGCATCACGTAACCCGCCAGCGCGCTGCCTCTCGGGTCAGAGAAGAGGACGTCAACCGGCCAGGCGACAGATGGCGCGGCGCGTCGGGCGGATCGGTCTTCGGGAGGGTTCGCGATCATGTGGGCCAGTTTGGCGCGACGGGCCGCGTCCGCTTGCCCCGGCCGATATATCTTGGCGACCTGACCCGGCTGGGATGCGACGCGGTGCACGACGCCCTCACCTCCAGACTCGCTGAGAACCTCGCCGAGGGTGACCGGCCTTCCAGACGTCGAGTAGAGGCGCATGGTCAGTCCCCTTCACGCCAAAGGGCAGCGATCGAGACGTCGTCGTCGGTTCTAGATCCGATGATCTGCTCCTGTAAGTACGCGCAGAGCGCGGGCGTACGCCGCACCGGATCGATGGAACGCAGCTGCTCCATGAGAGGCAGGGCGAAACCTCTGAACGGCTTGCCCTGGGAGAGGGCCGTGAACTGAAGACCATCGGAGAAGGCCAGGGCGAAGTCCACAGCGTGCTCTCCGTAGCTGAAATGGGCATGCCGGACCCATGCGCGCTGGGTCATGAAGTAGGTCTCATTGATGTGCTCCCCGTTCTCCGGCGCGTAGAGGGTGTGCAGACGGCCGTCAGTACCGCCGTAGAGCGCGCCACAGTCGCCAATCCCCGCCGCGTAGATGCCCGTGGCGTCGGCGCCGATGACGAGAAGGGTGCAGGCCAGGTCATGGAGCTCGGACGTGGACGCGGCGGCGATGCTGAGCAGGGACTGGCGCGCGGCAGTCAGCGTGGTACCGAGCAAGCTCTTCCACCCGTCAAGATCAGCTGGCGACCAGAAGCGGTAGATCTCCTCGATGTGCGCGCAGACCGCGGCCACCGCAGTTTGGCTGCCATAGTGGCTGTTCGCCGCGCTGCCTGCCCCGTCGGAGACAACGAGGAAGGCGGTGTCGTCTGTGGGGTGGAACGCGAGGGAAGTGTCCTGGCAGGGCTTCGCGGAGTCGCGGTGTCCAGATCCGGTGAGGCTGACCGCGATGGATCCCCAGTACGCCGGGGCGGCGGGCTCCGGAGCGGCATCCTCCTCACGAAGGGGCGTCTCGGGCTCGGGTGCGACGTAGACAGCGATGGCTCGCTCGGCCTCCCCGGGTTCGGGCGCTATACGCACACGGACTACCGAGTTGCCGGCCTCAGTGGGGCCCGACCCTGGGAGCGGCTGCGCCGGATCCACCAGTCTACGGCACGGCCAGTCGAGTACGGCATCGAGCAGTGCGTTCGCTCCGTCCCAACCGACAACCGTGAAGACCAGCCGGCCTCTGTCAGCCGCGTCGCTGATACGGGCCACGGTCGGGGAGGCTTCGTCCAGCGAGTTCGGATCGGTGATTACCGCTAGGGTGGGCCGGTAGCAGGCTCTGGCATCGTGTCGGTACATTTGGCGCCTGGCGAGCAGGAGATCGTACGCCGTGCTGAGGCCTGCTTCAATCAGCGCGGTGCCCGCAGCCGTGAGGTCTGGAACGGCTGTGTCGGTCGCGTCCTGCTCGAAGTCCCGGACGATGCACACAGAGCCGCCGCAGGTCACGAGCGCGACCTCAATGCCGGAGGCCGTAGGCCGGTCCTCGGCCGCTCTCCGAGCGAGCCGGGCGAGGCTCGCATTGACTTCCTCGATGGGCCCGCCGGCCATCGACGCCGAGTTGTCGACCAGGAGTACGACTGCGCGCGCGGGTGGGTCGGGACAGGCGAACGTATCGCCTGTAGCGTGCTCGCGGGTTGAGCTGTCTCGAACCATGCTGCACCTCCGGGGGGCTTTGGGCGGCGGGCTGCAGGCCCGCCGCCCGGGGGGACTCGGGCTAGGACCTGAGGACGAGGAAGTCCTGCGTCGGGCTCAGCGCCAACTGCTGACCGGGGATGGATCCCGACACCTTCGTCAGCGAGTCACTGGCCCAGCGGAAGTACTCCTCGTACTTCAGCCCCTTGAGTTCCATCGCGGGGAGCGACGGGTGCGCGATTCGCTCCAGTACACTCATGTCGGCGCCATTGCATCCGACTGCGAAGAAGAAGAAGGAACGGGCCTCGGCGCCCTGATGTACCGCTCGGATCGCTTCGGAGACATCCTCGGTGGGTTGGGCGTCGGTGAGAAGGAAGATCCAGCTCCGGTACTGAGGCGCCCCGGTTGCTCGGATCTCCGACTTTTTGGACCGGATGCGCTCGATGGCGGTCAGGATGGCCTCGTTCATCGGGGTATCACCATGGGCATGGAGCTGGGGGAAAGCCGGCAGGTTCTCGGCCTGACAGAAGTCCTGCACGACTTGAGGGCCGCCGCCGAAGGTAATGAGTGAGACTTGGCACCGGCGTTTGGCGAGACCGTTTGCCTGGAGAGCCGTGCGAAACTTGGCGAGGCCCTTGTTGACCTCGTTTATCGGATCGCCGGACATCGATGCTGAGTCGTCGATCAGAAGGACTGTGGCACACTGGGGGTTGGCGCCGTCATCTTCGGGGAACTGCATGAGCGTGGGATCGATCATCTCGTCTCGTACGTCCTGCATGACCTTCAGCTCCTCACTAGTTGTTGCCCGCCGGCGGCGGGTCGTACGACATTGGTACGGTCCCAAGGGGACTGATCGCGCATGCGGAGCTCAGGTGGTGCCCGGGTCGGATTGGCCCCTCTTGTCGCCTCGTCCGCGGCGAAGCGCGACTGGCCAGGGGCTCCCGCTATCATCTATCTTGGCCCCCTCTCTCGCAGACATAAGGGCTCGGAAGAGTCACGTCGTTACATCGGCTTCGCAGATCAGTGTGCAGTTGGCGCGGGGGGCGACTGCCCTCCGGGCGCGAGCGACGGCGTTTGGGCAGCGCGGCTAAGCCTGGGGTCAGGGTTCAGGGGCTGGCCGGGAGTGGGAGCAGGCGGGGTGGTCTGAGCAGCCGATGAAGGAGTCGGTGCCGGCCTTGCACCAGCGGAGGAAGCCGCTCTGACATCTGGGGCAGCGTGTGGGCGCGCCGCGGACGGTCACCGCGGGGTAAGCCTCGGCATCGCTGAGCTCCGTGATGAAGCTCGATGGCGGCCCGAGCTCGGCCATTAGGTAGACGCGGTCCCTTGCCCGGGTTATCGCGACGTAGAGCAAGCGTCGCTCCTCGGCATCAGGGAACGGGTCGGGATGGGGCAGGGGGAGCTGAAGCAGGGGGTCATTCTCAATGGATGAGGGGAAGCCGCGCAGGTCCCGGAAGCCTTCGACGAGGTCGCAGATCCCGACGACGTCGGCCTCCAGCCCTTTCGCTCCGTGGATCGTGGGGAAGTCGAGGCGGAGGCTCCCGTGTTCGCGCCGGAGGAGACGCTGCTCGTTGGGGTACGGCAGTCCGTACGTCGGCAACCACGGGTTGTAGCGCCCGAGGATGAAGACGGAGGCACCCTCGGGGTAGGCCGCGGCGATCTCGTCCAGGACGTCGCGCAAGGCCTGTTGGCGCGTCTCCTCCAGGGTGGCGAAGCGGATCACGACGGCGGTGGGACCGGGGGACCGGGGGACCGAGTGGACCTGATGGTCTTCCGAAGCTGGGCCGGGTTGCGTTGGACGAAGCGCGAGGCGACGGCGGAGATGGCTTCGTTGCACCGGAAGGTGAGGTCCAGGTCGGTGCGGGTCGCGTGTCCGAACTCCTCGGCGAAGCTCGTCATGTAAGCTATATCGGCCTGCGGAAGCGGTAGATGGACTGCCAGTCATCGCCGACGCACAGGAGACAGGCCTCCGCGACCTGGTTCCGCAGGGCCCTGGCGAGGCGGACCTCGCTCGCGGAGACATCCTGGAACTCGTCGACGATGATGTGGCGGAAGGGGGAGGCATACCGACTGCTCTCCAGGTAGTCGGCCGCCTGGTGGAGCATGTCCTCGTAGTCGATCGCGCCGTTCTCGTCGTTCTGCCGCTCGTACTCGGCCAGGAGGGGCTCGTAGACGTCGAGGAAGGCTGCGGACCGACGTAATCGCCGAATCCGCGGGCGCGGCGCGGGAGCGGAGATGGGAGGGGCTCTGGCTCAGCCCTTTGGCTAACGCTCGGAACTGCACAATGAGCTGGGCGGTCTGGTGCACCGCGCCCAGCTTGTTCAGCGCTTGGAGCGCCTCGTCGGGATCAAGTTCCGTGAGCCGAACCCTGTGGTCACGAAGCTCCCGTTCGAGGGTATCGAGGAGCACATCCTCAGCATGCATCCAGGCGTAGGTTTCGATCAGCGTGGTGCCGTGGCTTCGGTGCAGCTCCCGCTTCCACTCCATGCCCGCCAGGTACTGGTCGCGATCGATGTACGGTGCAACGTCGCCCGCACGGGAGACGCCGAAGTGCTCGATGTAGATGCCGTAATCGGGCAGGTAGAAGTCCGGCTGGTACTGGCGCCTGCTCGCGCTGGCCGTTCGATACTCGTAGGGCCGTTCGTACTCGTAGCGGATGCCCTTCAGGGTGAGCCAGTTAGCGATGACGCACTCCTCGTAGGACCTCACCCGAGCGCCGCTTAGGGGCCGCCGTTCAACCCGCCTTACGTATCGCTCATACTCCGTCTGGTCCTGGAACTCCCAGTGGGGCGTATAGGCGCCGCGGTAGTACGCGGCGAGGGCTATGGTAGCGGCGGCGAAGCGTGCGTCCCGTCTGCAGAGGGACTCGATCATGTCTTTCGTGGGCTTGTCCGCGCCCTTCTCGTCATCGGCTTCTCCGCACAGTCTCGGGACCGCGCCCGTTGCCGCGCCAATGATCGCGTGGCCCATCGAGTGGAAGGTCCCAGCCTCGATGGTGGCTCCGAGACGCTTCGTGATGCGAGCGCGGAGCTCCCGGGCCGCCCCCTTACTGAAGGTGAGAAGGAGGATCTCCCTGGGTTCGGCGAGCCCGGATTCCAGCAGGTAGGCTACCCGGGCGATGAGGGTGGAGGTCTTGCCCGACCCGGCACCCGCGACCACGAGTCCGCAGTCCTCGTTGCGGACGACGGCGAGGCGCTGCAACCTGGTCAGCGGGTGGCTCTCGATGCGGTCGAAGAGTTCGGCGTGGCGCTGGATCTCATCCGTCTCGAAGCGGGCGTTGCCCCGCCCCATTCGGCATCGCCGCCACTCTGCAGGGTGAGGAGACGCGCTAGTGCCGCATGGGCCGCCTCGTCGGCCGAGGGGCTGCTCGCGTCGAGCGCCAGGCCCGCAGCATCGAGACGGGGGATGGCGCCGAAGGAGGACTGCCAGCGATCCAGATCCCTCCGGGGGACGTAGCGTTCACCCAGGCGGAGGGCGTCCCAGCGGTCGAGGACCTGAAGGATGGACGGCCCGTGGGAGGCCCAGAGGGCGCGGTCCGGGCGCGCCCGGACCGCGCCGCACAACACGTTGGCGTCCCGGCTTGAGAGCCCGCCGACGTCGTAGGCCGGGCCCGACCGGGTGCGGACGCGCACCTCAAGCCAGAAGAGGCCCTGGGTCACGGAGCACTCGGCGATGTCGGCGAGGGCGACCGTCGCGGCGCGGGAGTCCTGGTAGAGCGTCAGGGCCTCATCGAGCCGTGCCACGGTGTAGGAAGGCAGCCTGAGCAGGCCCGTCAGTTGCCGGTAGAAGGGGGCCGCCGCAACGACCACTTCACCGCACATGGGAAGCATGGTGGCGGCTTCGTCGTTGCCGCTCCGGGACCTGCGGGCGGGCAAGGGGCGGGCGGCTGTCGTGCTGGGCCGGGGCTGTTGAAGTGCCCCGCTCCCTGGCCGCTGGCCATCCTTCCCCCGCAGCGCTGCACGCAGGGGAGAGGGACGAATCCGGGAACGGAGGGCGGGGTGGACGGGATATCCCGGTGGGCAACGCTGGCGTGGACGGGGAGAGGCGCGGCGCGTGAACCGGCGCGATGCCGGCGGGCTTGATAGAGATAGAGCCGGGATGCGCCCGGGGCTCCAGATGGCGAAGGGGCGTCGGCGTGGCGCAGGCGTGTCCGGCCGTAGGCGCGTGCGCGGGGCATCCGGTGCGTTTGGTGTGAACCCAGTCGCGAGCTCGCAGGCGCCGCGAGCTACGTGAACGCCGCTTGGGGGGTACCTGATTGTGGCGAGGCAGTTCCCCGATCTGCAGAGGGCTGTTCGAGAGGCCAAGATCGAGGTCATAGGGGTTGAGAGCGTCCTCAATGACGCCCAGAGCCGGGCCGGGATCGCCTTTCTGGCCGCTTACGGCGACTCGCCCGCGGGCTTCGTCGTGTTCGAGGCGAAGGTTCACTACACGCCCGATCGTCCGGCGGATATCCTCCTGTGTCACCCCGACGTGGTCTTTTGGTGGTCGAGGTCAAGGGCTGGTCTCTGAGCCAGATCGAGCGGGTCGCGTCGGGGGAGTTCTACATCAAGCGGGATGGATACGTGCACCCCTTCAATCCGCTGGAGCAGGCCAGTCGGGTCATGTATGACGTCAAGAACGCCGTCGAGCGCCACCACGGTGAGGCCCCGATCTGTAACCGTGTGGTGGCGCTACACCGAACGCGGCGGAGGCGGACTGGCGCCAGAGGGGCTTCGGCGACTGTCTCCCTCGTGAGCACTACCTGCTGTCGGACGAACTCTCGGATCGGCATCGGCTCCGCAAGCAGATCGACGTGCTCGTGCAGGAGTAGATGAGGAGGCTGCATCGCACGGCCCCGTTGGATGCCGCGCATGTGGACACCGTGCGAAGCGTGCTCGGTGATTCGGCGGTCATCAACGTGAAGCGAGAGGCGCGCCCGGAGGCGGACGATGATACCCTGAGCGCCCTGCTGGACCGGCTGCAGAACGACGACAAGAACCTATCCAGGGAGCAGATGGAGCTGTCGCGCCTGGACGTGGGGCGTATGCCTCGCTTGGTCCGGGGGGGTGCTGGAAGCGGCAAGACGATCGTGCTCGCCAACCAGGTCGCGGGGTATCTCCGGCGCACCGAGCAACAGTCTGGCCTGTTCGAGCCGAGCAGTCCGCCCCGGATCGCCGTCGTCTGCTACAACCGCTCGCTGGTTGATCTGCTGCGGGCGGCCATCCGGGAGTCCTACAAGTCGAAGACACTCGAGCCGCTGCTGACGAACCGCATCGTGACCGCGCACCTCAACGGTCTCCTGTGGCATCTCGTTCAGACGGGCGGGTGGCCGATCGAGTACATCCCCACCGAGTCCATGGAGCCTGGTCCGCGTGCCGACGCGTACCGCGCGCAGGTGTCGGCGTTCGCCCAGGCGCACCCCGAGTGGCACAAGTCCGTGCTCTTCGACGCGGTGTTCATTGACGAGGGGCAGGACCTGTGCCCCGAGGAGTACCGGCTGCTGCTCGACCTGACGAGGCCGCACGGGGAGACTGGCGAGCGACCACTCACGATCTTCTACGACAACGCGCAGAACGTCTACAGGCGCGTGACGCCCAACTGGGCCCAGGACATTGGGATCAACGTAACGGGCGGCCGGTCGCGCGTGATGACCGAGTGTTTCCGCAACACGCGGCCCATCGCGTGGCTTGCCTTCAACCTGCTGCTCGGGGTGGCGGCCCATGAGCGCGCGCGCGTGGAGACCAGGGGGTTTGCTGACCTTCAGACACTGCGTGAGCGGGCCGACGATCAGGGGCGTCTGCTTATCGAGGAGGCGCCGGACGGTCGGTTCAACGTGAACTTCGAGGAGAGGGTTGGACCGCTCCCCAGGTGCACCAGTTCGAGAGCAGGCGGGCTGAGATCGAATGGCTCGCCGCAGAGGTGGCTATGCTCATCGAGTCGCAGCACGTGCGCCCGGACGACATTCTGATCCTGGGGCGCCGATCGGGTGACCTCAAGGCGCTGGAGAAGGCCGTGGCAGAACGCCTCCGTCCGAACCTGCTCAGGGGATTCGTGAGGCCCTACGGGGGCAGTGCTGACCGGGACGGGCCACTCACCAAGCCGCGGCATCTGACGGTGTCAACGGTGCATAGCGCCAAGGGGCACCAGGGCTGGATCGTGTTCCTCTTCGCTGGTGACTACTACGACGCCGGCTCAGCGGCGGACAGAGCGTTGTTCTATGTTGGCTGCACGAGGGCCCGCCAGCTCCTGTACCTCTCGGGACGCAGTGTCCAGCCATCGCTGCTGCATGAGGCAGAGGTGCTGCTCGGGACAGAGGCTGGGAGCCAGTGATCTGATGCGCCGGTGCGCGACAGGCGGCAGGTTGGGCTGGATGGATGGGGCAAGGCAGCGCGCGCCGTCTGGGGGAGTTCTACGCTATCGACCCGGGCGGGAACAGTGGCCCCGTTGGGCTCTTCTGCGCCGCAGGAGCGCCGTCTGACTCGATGTCGTCCATGATGCGCCTCGCCGCTTCCCGGAGCGGCTGGGCCTCCTGTTCGAACCGCTGCGCTATCGCGCGAGGTTGCTCTATAGCGGCACGTGCCGCCTCTTCAGCAGCCTCCGCTGCGCCGGTCTGGACCTGCAGACTGGCCGCATGTCGTCGATGGGGGAAAACGTTCATGATGCAGAACACAACCACTATCGGCAGGGTGAGCAGCAGCCTGAGCGGACAGCAGCCCTCCCACCCCCAGTCGCCAGTGAAGGCTAACTTGAGTTCCTCGCCGGTCTCACGCGCCAACGAGGGCGAAGCGAGCCGGGCGTTACGAAGCCTCGCGACTTCGGACGAGGCGGCGTCGGCCCTGCTGTCGGCGTCCCGCCGCCGCTGGGCAAGGACCTCGGAGCAGTGCGTGAGGGCGGCATTCACGTCGGCGAGCAGTGGCGGAGTGGACTCTCTGGGCCGTGCGGCGTGCACCCCGGGCGCTGAGCCCTGGCGGAACCCGAAGGCCTCGCAGAGGCTGCGTGCGCGGGCGTGCATGGCCTGTGCCTCATCGAGCAGCGGGTCGTAACGTGACATCCACTTGTCCCGCGCGGCTGTCACCGGCGGCTGGTCCGATAGGTCGGGGTGGCGTGGGTATGCCGTGACGCGACTCTCGCGGGACAGGAACGCGCGCCGCAGTACAGCGTCAACGCGATCGTCCTGGCGGTGCAAGCAGAGAAGCAGAACGTACTCGATGATCACAGCATCTACGTCGGGGGCTAGCTCCCAAGCACGGGCGCATGCGGAGAGCGCTTGGCGCAGGGCCTCCTCGGATCCATCCATGCGCCACAGTAGCGACATGTGGATGAGTGCCAGGGCTGCGTAGTACCTCTGCGCCTGACCCGCGTTAGCGGCATCGCCGTACCGGGGCGCTAGCTCGAACTGCTCCATTGCGGGCTGCCAGTGACCATACTGGAACCACAGCACGCGCCCGATCTGAAGGTGGGCCAGGTAGTCATACCGGTTGTTCTGGAGCGACTCGGAGAGATCGTCGACCGCGTCCTCCCACCAGCCGTTCGTCAACGCCGTCTCCGCTCGCTTGCGGAGCTCCAGTGCGACGGTAGCCAGGGGCGTCTGCAGGGTGTGCAGGATGTCGCGGTAGACCTCCCGGTCCTGCTCCATCTGCCAGCAGATGCGCGCCAGTCCCCTGGAGAAGGACTCTTTAGATCGTAAGGCCCGGGCATGGCTTACCCCCACATTCCCCTATGTGTGACACGCGGCTCCCACGGCGCGTCAGGCTGCACCACCGTGGTGTTAGCCCTTCCAGACCGGTACTCCTGCCCCGGGTGCGCGGATCGTCAGTTCTGGGAGCTGCCCAGTCTCGCAAGGGCCGGAGCGGCTACGCAGGGGGGGGAGCGACAGGGCGCCGGGGCGGCGCGAGGGAGGGAGGGATGCGAGGCAGCGCGTTGGTTGGCGGGGGACTCCGGTGGGCGCCGCCAAGGTGCCCCCTTCCCTGGCCGCTGGCCATCCCTCCCCCGCAGGCGAGGGAGGGACTTAGCCCAGCAACATGCAGGGGGAAGCCGGACGCTGGGCTGGCTGGGTGACAAGGTCGATCGCGGGGGCGCGGGTAGTAGGGAGGTGAGCGGCAGTACAGAGGAGGCTTGACGATGGCGTTGATACGGGGCGGGTCGAGGGCGCGGATGGGCGCGGGCGTACTCGCGCCCCGCCGAGTCGATGGGGATCACGTGGACGCTGTCGAGTCAGTACGGCAGCGGGCTCCGGGCGAGTGGCAGCATCGTGGATCTCGTGGATCCGGTCTACAGCGACGATGTGCTGACCTACAGCTTCACGAACACCTCGATGACGGGCACGGTGCCGTCGGGGGCAGCGATCTTGACTTGCTGCGAGACGCCGCCGCTCATGATGGTGAGCGCGTCGCACCAGGAGTACATCTATGCCGAGACCTCCATCGGGCTGAACCTCGTGGCGAGCGATCAGCAGGTGGCGCTGACGAGCTCCGCTGCCCTGGTGGCGCACGCGACGGGCCTGACGTGTCGCGTGTGGAACGGAACGTGGGGTTCGCCGATGGCGTTGCTGACTGACTTGGAGTGCCCGAGCTTCACCGTGTCGGCCTTTTGGGGCCGGGCCTACGTGGTTGGGTTGAAGGACAATGGCGGGGCGTGGGACCTCTATGCGTGGCGGGCGCCCATCGTGGCGGGTGAGCCCGTAGTCGAGACAGGTAGCGAGACGCTCGTGGCCTCGAGCGTGGATGAAGTGAGCCCGACCATCGTGGAGCGGCCCGACGGCGTGCTGCACGTGTCCTATCTCATGGGTGGGGCGCTCGAGATGAAGCGGTCGAACGATGGCGGCAGTACCTGGGAGGCGGTGTCCTGATGTCGATCGATGCTTTCACATCACCGATGGGACCTAGCGCGGTCCTGACGCGGCTGAACGAGATCGTGACGGTGCTGAACGGCGTGACGGGCGCTGCCGATAACGTGGTCGAGGTGACGCACGCCCTGTACCCCGAGTGGCATGGGAGCGTGTGGACGGGCGTCGCGGCCAACGGTTCCCTCGATGTGGCCTACGAGGGGACTGGCGGCCGGGTCTATTACGATTGGAGCAGCACGGACACGAACGCGGCTGAGGCGACGGTCGTGGTCAAGTGGCGGATGCCTGATGTTGTGGCGGCTGACCTGACGGGGCCGTGGGTAGAGACGGAGGCGATCCGGGTGGCGCTGTGGACGACGGACGCGGCGGGCGCGAGCATGGATCTCGTGGTGCGCGATGGCGCGAGCCAGGTTGCCTCTGCGTTGGCGCAGGTTAGCTCGGCCGCGTGGTCCTACGTTGCCTTCGACCGGACGGACTTGGGCGGCGGTTGGGTGGCGGGCGATGAGATGAGCCTCGAGTTCACGCTGGATGCGACTGGCACGGACCACGTGCGGGTCGGCGAGATCCTGATTGCGGTGCGGAGGTTCGGTAGGGGGCGCCTGTGCGCACGCCCCCTCGGTGGGGCCAAAACCGGGCCTAGACCACGAGGGCAAGGGTCCCATCGGGATCGGTCACCCAGTCAAGGCTCGGGGCCTCCTCTCTGCTAGGGAGTCGCTCCACGCGAACCTCCTTGCAGTCACCCCAGAGGTCGGGGTTCTCCGCCATCACCTTGGATACGGGGTCCACGATGAGCCTCTGGAGCCTGCGGATCACTTCGCGGGCGCCGAGGCCGGAGTTCGCCCACTCCACCGCCCGCTTGGCAGGGAGGCTTGGGTCGTTGAGCTTCAGGGTCCGCCCCTCCTCTGAGAGCTTCGCGCCGATCCGGCCCAACTCTCGATTGGCGATAACGGAGTAGTCCTCGGCCTCCAATGATCGGTACGGGATGATGGCCGAGATGCGGCCCAGCAGTTCCGGGGGGAAGCCCCCCTGCTTCAGGGCCTCCACGGCGACCCGTGTCTCGGCGCCGCGCGCGGCGTCCTCCACGAAGCCGACGGACCTTCGCCGCTCCATGACCCCGGCATTTGTGGTCATGACGACATAGCAGTGGCGGAGGCTCGCCACGTGGCCTCGAGCGTCGGTCAGAACGCCCTCGTCCAAAGCCTGGAGCAGTAGGTTCCAGACCAGGGGATGCGCCTTCTCGATCTCATCGAGTAGGAGCACGCAGTGCGGGTTGGCGATGAGCGCATTGGTCAGGCGGCCGCCTTCGTCGCAACCACGGTAGCCCGGAGCGGCGCCGATGAGCGACGACACGCTCATGTACTCACCGCTGAATTCGGACATGTCGAACCGCAGGAGTCTGGAGGAGTCCCCGAACAGTCCCTTAGCGAGGGCCTTGGCGGTCATCGTCTTGCCCACGCCCGTGGGGCCGCAGAGCAGAACGGAGAACCGCGGGCCCTGCTCGGGGGCAAGGGGCCCCAGTGCCTTCGCGACCTCCTGGTAGATGAGGCCGGTGGCCTCTCCCTGGCCCACGACCGTCGCAAGGCACGACTTCAGACGGGCCATGTCTATAGAGCCGCCATGGATCGGGGCGTTGATCCGGGTCTCGACCGCCCGTTCCACGTCGCTCAGCGTGAGGGTTCGCTCGTGGGAGTCCCCGCCCACGGCTCGGCACAAGGCCACCGCCTGGTCCAGCACGGCCAGGGAGCGGGCCGGCTCGCTCAGGCCCGGGATGTGGTCGTCCGCCAGGGACCTGACGCGAGCAACGAGCGCGGGGGCTATCTGCACCCCAGTGCGCGCCTGCATTTGCTCGGCAGATTGCCTGAGGATCTCATTGAGCTCCTCGGGCGACGGCGAGGGCACACGCACGAGCCGGAAGCGCCGGACCAGGGCCTGATCCGGCTCCACGTGCTTGGCCCACTCTATCTCGGTCGTGGCGCCGATGACCCGCAGGCGCCCGCTGGCAAGGTGGGGCTTGAGGGCGTCCAGCACGCTGTGCCCTCTCTGATCGCTAAGCCTCCCCATGCCCACGAGACTGTGGAACTCATCGACGAAGAGGATCAGACAGCGGTCAGCGCACAGGGCTTCGATGAGTTGCTGCACGCGCCCCTCGAGGGTGCCCGCGTACTTGGTGCCGGCATTCAGCGCATTGGGGTTGAGCGCGAAGATCCGGCATCCCCGAAGCTCCTCGGGGGTGCTCTGGCCCTGGGATCGGAGCCGCCGTGCCAACTCCTCGACGACGGCGGTCTTCCCGCTGCCCGCCTCCCCGATCAGCATGACGTTCGAGCAGCTCTCCGTGAGCAGACCGGCCATGACATCGACGAGCAGATCATCGCGTCCCACGAGTTGGCGGCCGGAATCATCCTCGCCAAGCAGGTAGCCGAGGGCCGACAGGGCCGAGGGCAGGGGCTGGGGGCTCGCCTCCCTGGAGACCGGTACGGTACGCTCCGGCCGCTCCCAATCGGAAGCGCGACGCCCCTTCGGGGCCGCCATGCCCCGCAGGGATTCCCGAACCTCGGAGGACTCGAACAGGGTGTGCAGCAACTCCGCCGGTTCGACCGGAACCCCATGCCGCTCGGCGGCCGCATCCACGAACTCCCAAACCTTGGGGCCGATCGTCACCTTAGCGAGGAGCGCAGACTCGCAAGCGGCCCGAAGGAGTTCCGAGTGAATGTGGGTAGCGGGGAGCCCCAGCTCACTAGCCAGGGAGCCGTCATGGAGCATCCAGTAGGCCAGGTACCGGGGCGAGAGCTCGGGGTCACCGAGGAAGAGAGAGAGGGCACGGCTCTCGTGGACGAGTTGCTTCGTTCGCTCAGCAAGCTTGCTCATCATGGATTGGGCTCCTTCTTCGGGAATGTCAGGGGGAGAAAGGGGTCCTGGAGCGGCGAGGCGGGCGTCCGCCGTCAGGGGGGTGGCCCCGGACGGCGGAGGTTGGTGACTAGGGCGAGGACGGCGTTCCAAGGAACGACCCAATACGGTCCAGGGTCATCGCACTCAGGCAGTACGGTCCCATCCCGTCATCGTCCGTGGGCTTCAGCAGCCCGAGGTCCAGCAGCCGCTCAGCGGCTCTCGGCAGTCCCGCGTCTAACGCGTCCTCGCGCCCGACCAGGTGCCGCAGTTCGCCGGTAGTCATGCGGTTATCGCCCGCCACCTGCCTGGAAGCTACCCAGAGGAGGACGAACTCCTCCTCTTCGGTGAGCCTGTGCTCATCACGGAGCGTGGCCGTCAGCCACGGCTCCTCAGCCTCGAGCATCGAACGGTCCCGCAACTGACGAAGCTGATCCATCCACTCGCTCAGCCTCGCCCTGTCGAAGGAGCCCGTCAGAACGGCGGAACCGCTGGCGGCCACCCGAAGGGCACGGATGGTCAGATCCACCCACTCGCCCTCCGTAGCCGTCTCCGGCATCTCCTCCAGTGAGAAGGAGACCCCCGAGTCCCCGTTCGAGGCCCCGGGCAACCCGCCCAGACGGCGCATCATCGCCTCGAGGCTTTCGAGGCCTTCGAGGCCGCCGAACAGCCCCGAGCCATCCTCGTCATCGTCCGAACCCTCGCTCGACCCACTGCTGTTGGCCGCGCGGGCCAGCTCGCCCACACGGAGCCTCGCCTCACCCGCGATCGTGCGTATGAGCCTCGAGAGCTGGGACGCCGTCAGGTCCCCGTCCTCGATCGGGTGGACATAGTCGAGTCGCACCTCGCCGTCGCGGGGGTCGTACCCCCAGCGACCTATCTCCATCCTGTAGTTGCGGCTGGCGATCCACTCGCAGCCGGCCGCTTTGTTGTTGCAACCGGACAGATTGAAGACACCGCCGGCGGCCACGAGGACCGCCTCGCCGTTCTCGATGAGATCAGCGAGAACGGTGCATGAGCCGAAGGGCAGGAGCACGGCGGTTCCGGAGTCGAATGTCGCGAACTTCAGTCCTTCGTCCCGAAGTAACTGCTTGAAGCGTTCTTGGGTGATTGCCACTGTCGATACCTCCTTATAATGGATTTCTTAGAACATCTAACGAATGACGAGAATAGCGTTCGTAAACTGATATCTGTCACTGGACGCAGCATGAGTTATCTGCACTGCACTAGGAAGCCACACGGCCCACCGATCGGCCCCGCAATCGGGGCTCACATTGTATAGTGGCCTCGGCCAGTCCTCTTCTCGGAAACCCGTTCACTCCGAGCCCACACTGACTAATGGCCTCGGGCAGTCCTCTTCCCGGAAACCCCTGCGATCGGGGCTCACACTAGGTAATGGCCTCCGTCAGTCCTCTTCTCGGAAACCCGTTCACTCCGAGCCCACACTGACTAATGGCCTCGGGATGGCACGTCCTGGTCCCCCCGCCTGCCTCCTGGTCGGTGGCAGGCGGACGTTGCGCGTCGGTACCTCGCGGCCGTAAGGGAAGGTAGCGACGTGGGGAGGCGGGAATCTGACTCAGGAGGTGATGTGTCGTGCAGAGCATCGAAGGGCTCGTCGAGAGGCTCATCGGGAGGCCTGAGGAGAACGGCTACGTGGATCGCGAGCGCGCGTTGGGCGAACTGGTGGAGGAAGGGGCGGAAGCCGTGCCTGCGCTGGTGGGCGCCCTCGAGTACCGTCCCTGCCATGTGCGCTGGCGCGTTGCCCGAGCCCTGGGAAAGATCGGCGGAGCCGATGCCATCGACGCCCTGCTACGGCTCCTGGAGGACCCCTGTCGGTGGGTCCGCGACGAAGCGTCGGCAGCGCTGCGAGGTATTGGGGCGCCGGCGGTTGGGTCGCTGGTCGAGTCCGTGAGGAGCGGCCGTGGCTTCGACCGTGCGAAGACCAGGCTGAAGACGATCTCGGGGCACGCGGCCGTTCCGCCCCTGGTTAGTCTGCTCGAGGTCGGCAGCAAGCCGGAGCGCGATCGGGCCCGAGAGGCTCTCTCCAGCATCGGCTGGCCAGCCGTCGAACTGCTCGTTGAGAAGCTCTACGCGAAGGGGCGGGTTCGCCACAGCGCGGCCGAGACCTTAGGCATGATCGGCACGCCGGCGCTCGAACTGCTTCTCGACGTCATGGACCGCTGCCCGCACGCACGGCCTCGCAAGGAAGCTGCCGTTGCCTTGGGGATCATCGGTGACAGGAAGGCCGTGCCTTCGCTCATCCGAGCACTCCAGCCACCCAAGTGGAACCTCTGCCGGGCTGCCGCGAAGGCGCTCGGGGAGATCGGCGACCCAGGGGCGGCCGAGGCCCTGGTTGAGTGCTTGGGGTACCAGGGCGACTACGTGCGCGAGGACGCCGCGAGGGCGCTAGAGAGCATAAGGGGCCCCGAAGTGATAGGAGCCCTCCGGAAGGCCAAGGACCACCCCAGCCCTGCTGTACGGGATAGAGCCGAGCAGGCGCTCAACAGGCTCACCTGACACGGTACCCACGGAGCGATCCATGCCCAGGCAGGCCCCGGCCCCTGCAGCCAGCCCGGCGAGTCGCGGTGTCGCTCAGTAGCGTCCGTTGCCATCGTCGGGAAGGAGCGGGTCGTACACGTATCCGAGGAGGCTGCGGGGGACGTCGGAGTACGGGTGCAAGAACCACCCGGTGTACAGATTGTCCCGCATCTGGAACCACGCGGCCGCCGTCCGCACGCGCTCGCTGAGTATACCGTTGATCCCACGCTCCACCTCGGTGAGCTCGCTGATATAGGACCGTGCCAGGGACATGCTCGAGAGGTCCGGGAAACGCTCCAGCAGGACGCTCACGGTGGGGGTCGTCCCAGCGACGTTCCGCATGAGGTCCGTCTCGATCTCGATCCAGTGGTCCGCGGCTTCCAGGAGTCTCCGCAGTAGCGTGTACCGCTTCATCTTGAGGACCTGGTAGTCGACCTCGACGCGTTTGAACGCCCAGTACAGCTTCATCCCATCGTGGTAGGTCGTGGCTGCAAGGGCTAGTCCCCCGATCCACACGGCCACCGTCAGGGTGATGCCCCACGGTCCCAGCCTGAGGAAGATCAGTGAGAGTAACATAGCGGTGATGACGATCATCCCTGCTACCCCTCTCCATGCTCACGCGGCCAGGCTCAGCAGCACTGAGCCATCATCGAGCTCCACCCAACTCACGCCCCGATCATCCTCGGCACGATCTGGAGGCCCCAACCGGCCCGCCTTCTACCCTCCGCGTTCGGGGTTCACACGGGATGACAGCCTCGGCCAGTCCTCTTCCCGGAAGCCCCTTCCCTTGCGGCTCGCATCTATCTATGGGCTTCGGCGGCGCTGTTCGCGGAAAACGTCTTGGGTCTCTGCGCTGAGCCCGTCTTCCTTCCGCGGCGCCGCTGGCTCCACCGGCCGATCGCCCGCGAGGAGGGGTTGTCAAGGCGTCGGTATTCGGTCGGGCCCCGTCCGAGCCAATCGCGCCCGGACAGGGCTGCGGATCGCTAGTTCCTTGACAGCAGGGCATCGAAGGGACTGGGCGGAGGAGGCTCGACGCCGGCTCCGCGTATGAGGCCGGTAGCCTGCTCCACATGCTCGTCGGCTCTATCGCCGAACAGGAGGAGGGCGATGCCCTCGGGGCAGAGCGGGCAGTTGGGCTCCGCCATGTGGATACCATTGACGTAGGTCTGGTGCATGGCCCGCAGCACGCTCTCCTCAGAGGCCTTTGGCTCGAGCCGCAGCCGCTGGCTGAAGAGGTCGGTGAAGTAGCCCGCGCTCCCAGTCGCCGCATCCCGGAAGAGGCCTGCGATGTTGATGGTATGGGCGATCTTCTCAATGGCCCTCTCATCCGTGGTGATCCCGTCGAGGGCCGCCTTGGCTTTCAGCATCTCACCCATGGTGCCGATCGTCAGGCCATCCTCGGCATGATGCCGGAGGGTGCTGACGAGGTGACCGACCAGTTGCCGCCGTCCCTCGTAGGGGATGAGCGGCACGCGCTTCCTTGTGCTCAGGATCTGCTTGTAGGCGGCGCAGGCACTCTCCGGGGTGCTGAAGTCGTAGGCCTGGGCCGCTGCCACAGCCGCGTCGCCTGGCAGGGCCAGTTCGATGTCGCCGCATTCGGGCCGGATGACCCGGATGACCCCGCGCTTCTCAGCCCATGTGACGAAGTCGTTCCAGGAGCCGAACCCGAGGGTCTGCAGTGACTCGCCGCCGCACTCTTCACGGAAGAACGTGGCGGTGCGACTCCCTAGGGGAGTGAGATGATCACTGATCTGTTGCCTGATGGCTCTTAGCAGGGCGTCGAGCGCCGAGTCGCGCGTGAAGGCGGCCGCGTCCGCCAAGACCGCGGGCGCCGCCGCCTGCGCAGGGCTTTCATGTTGCGGCCTCGCGGCCTCGGGGCTCTGAGGACTGTCCAGGTCTTCGAAGGCGTGACTAGCGGCGCGGAGCTCCTTGCTCACCGTACCGTTGACGCCTGCCACAATGACCTTGATTCCGAACTCCCTGAGGCGCTGAGCCAAGGGGACAAAGTCGCGGTCTCCGGTGCCCAGAAAGATCACTTCGGGCGGGCATGGCCCCACTAGGGCCGCGCTCATCGCGTCGACGGCGATCTGGATGTCTGCGGTGTTCTTGCCCTTGTGGCTCGTCGGCAGCATCGCCATGGAGATGGAGAGGGACTGGAAAGTGCTCACGGCCGCCAGACAGGGCCAGGCCGTCCAGCTTCCGTAGGCTTTGGCGAGATTGACCTCGCCGTACTGGCGAGCCCGGTACATCAGCTCACCGATCGAGTTATGGAGGCCGCGCTCTTGGGCGGCAAGGAGAATGTTGTCAGCGTCGATGAAGACGGCCACGCGAGCCGTGGTGCTGCTGGTGCTCATGATTCCTGCTCCCTTTCACGAGCATCGCACGATGCTCATGGGGTAGGACCCGCTCGTTTCATCGAGCTTCGCCTCGGGCTGGAAGATCGTTGGGCTGAGGGACTGGGTTGCGGGCCCTTGCCGGGTTCGCCAAGCGAGGTTGGCCAACGGGGACGGGCGATCATGGAGTTCTACAAGTCGTCACCTCCTCCGGCGCTTCGCGGTGCGGCGGGTCGAGGATCCGCCCGCCCTCGACAGCTAAAGGGCGGACAATGGAGCCGTTGTTACCGCGGGCTGGGGCTAGACTGTGGGTGGGTTCACTATGTGTACGGGGCCGTCTGGAGCGGAATCGGAAAACCGCTAGCGTGGTCGCTTCGCGACACCATCGGAGGACGGCGTCACCATGCATGCGGGCCTGATCTGAACGGAATCGGAGAACAGTTCGTGCGATCGGCGGGCGATGTCGGTTGAGGATGGAGGGCGCCGGCACGGGTGGGAGTGGGGAGAGACCCATTTGCTCGGCGAGCGTCGCGGCGGCGAATCCCAGGCATCACGCGGGCCGCCGGGCGACTGCCCTGCTCGGGTCACACGGTACCAGAAGGCCTGGCACTCATCTTCGGATACACGCCAGAGGGCGCGGGCAGCGAAGCCTGTGTCTGTGGATGTCCGCTCACCGGTCACGATGGTACGCGGCGTGACCGCCAAGCCGCGCTCTGGGCTCGGTCCAAGGCCACTATGCGGGACGAGCGCTCGGCGAAGCCCGCCACCGCCGTAGGCTGCTTGAAGGTCCGGCGCTCGATGCAACTCGTGAGGGGAGCGAGCGCGGCGGCCAGGTTCGGCGGACCCTCTATGCGCGACCGCGGTTCCCGGCTCATGCCCCTGCGGCGTTAGCCGTCACTCGCTGCGGACTGCTGGACGAGCCCCTGCAGGTACGACTCCCACGGATCGGGCATCGCCGCCACGGCGTCCTGGAACGAGGAGGCGCAGACACAGGCGAGCCCCGAGCGTGGCGCGTCTGCTGATGCCGCCCCCCATCCGTCCGCATGGAGCTTCGCCAACTCGCCGTAACAAGTAACACTCCCGGGGATGTCTTCTTGGTTCTCAGTAGGAACCATGGCCCACCCCACGGGAGCACCGACCCAGCCCGTCCACTCCGCGATGGACGCCAGCTTCGCTTCCACACCGTCGACCCGACCGATGTGCCCGCCGGCGTGCAGCCTGCCCGTGGCGACCAGGTCGCCGGGTGAGGCGATGCCGGGAACAGAGTCCTCAGCCCCCGCCATCAGAGCCAGGCCCAAGGGAAGCGACCATGAGGCGCCGGCCAACTGCTGGCCTGCCGCGACCTGCGGCCGGGCAATCGAGATAGCGGCGGTGTACCGCCACTCGCGCCCTGTGCCCGCCCCGGGGAGAGTGGTGTTACACAACGAGAGCGTGTCCTTGAAGGAGTCCCTCAGGTCACGGCTCAGGGGATCCGCGCCGCTGCTAGCCAGATGCCCCAGGCTGATCGCGGGCTGCTCCTCGCCGGCGGTGCGAAGCATGTGGACCACCATGTAGCGCACGGCGCCGACCCCGTCGCCCGGGGTGGATGGCATGAACTCCGCGATAGGCACTACGAGCTGCCGACCCGCGCGAAGCTGCAGACCCGACGCGAGGCACTCCAGGAGGCGGCGCCAGGCATCAGGCTTCCAAGCGCAACTCAGCTCGGGCGGGTGGCTTGCCGCCTCGTCCGCGCCCTTGATGAGGCTCTTGGTGAGGCTTGCGGTTGTCGGATCGATGGGGACCAGCTTCTCGGCGTCGTGGTGTCTGGGCAGGGGCAGCAGCGGGACCATGCTCCTGTATGGTCTCAGTTCCGCAGCCATCTTGCAGAGCATGCTCCTCCGAAACGCCTCTGTGCCAACACGCGCGATCGCGCTCGGGGCTGCGGTGACGCGGTCCTGCACGTGGTCAGCGAACCACCTTGCGGCTCCGGCCAGGCATAGGTCGCACAGGGCGGCCTCCTCACACCACTCCGGGGACGGTCCGTCCCAGGTAATCTCCCTGTCCTTGCTGCGGAGCTCGTCCCAGACAGCGCAGGCCGCTCCGAGCAGGGCGCGGACCCCGTTCAGAGCGTCCTCTGGCCTGTCGGTTAGTAGCGCGGAGTATAGACTGCCTTCGTCGCGCCGCCGGCGCAGAACGCAGAGGCAGTCCTGGGGCTGCTCGCGCGCGACGGCAAGCAGCTCTTCGGTCAGTTGGTTGGCCATCTAGGGCACCTCGCCTTCGGGCCGGGTGAGGAGGACGCGGTAGGCGAAGGGGACGACCCCTGCTTCAGCAAGCGCTGCCGAGTCATCGGGGTCCAGTCCAAGGAAGTCCGCCAGGTCGGCTCTGATCCGGACCTCCACCAGCTCCGCATCGCCTGCGGGTCGAGTGGTGACCTCGGGCGTGATGGGACCCTGTGTGAGCGTCACATCCGCGTCCAGGGGGCGCTGGAGATCCGCGGCGAGGATCTGGGCGGCGCAGCCCACCAGGTCCTGGCCCTCATCGGTGGTGCCGAAGCTCAGATGGACCTCCAGGCACAGGCGGTCGTCGCGGACAGTGAGTCGTTCTTGGATGACACGCGCGCTTCGCTGCCCATCCGCCGCGCGCACTATCACAGGTATCTCGCGAGGCGGCGCAGTGGCGGCACGCACAGCCGCCCACTGGGGCTGCCCCATCTCACGGACCGCGGCGATGCTCTCGCCGAGGGAGGCCAGGCACTCCGCGGCCGTGCAGTAGTTTCCGCGGATGGCGTTGAGGCCCCCAGCCAGCCAGCGGCGGAGCACTTCGGCGGTCGCCTCGGGAAGCCCCCGAGCCTCGGCATGCTCCAACTCCTCCCGCAGGGGGCTTGCCGCCACCGTGGATGGAGCGGCGGCGTGGTCGAGGGCTGGCTCCTGGTCGAGGGCCTTTACTAGGGCCGCGACCCACACCTCCACCGACCCGTATTCCCAAACGCGCTCGAGGACGAAGGCGACCTCGTGTGCTCGGTGGCCAGTGGGTTCCATCCCCGACAGGGCGTTACCAATCTCGGTGAGTCTGGAGCGAAGCCGATCCAGCGCCGCTTCCTTGGTGGCGCGGAACCCGCTATCGACGGCTAGCTCTCGGTGGCGAGCCATCCAGCGGTCGTCCATCCGGTAGATAGCCAGGTGGTCGGCGCCGACGCTGGCCAGCCGCGCCTCGTACTCGGGTGGCGTTGTCTGTGGGTCGTCTTCGTCAAGGGCGGCACGGACGCACATGAGGTCGATGACCTCCGCAAGGTCCCATCCCTCGATCTCATTCCTGTGTTCGCTCATTCTGTTCACTCCCTCGGGCGTGCCCCTGAGGGGCGCACGCCACAGGCTGCTGCCCTTCGATGCAGCAGCCGGCGACCTACCTCTCACGGTCGCCAGTCGTCGAGCCATATGTCAAGGTCTCCGATGCCAGGACCGTTTGGGGCCTGCCGGGAGACCATGTACTGGAAGATACTGGTGGAGAGACCGGCCCAGGACGCGTCGCCGCACCACTCGGGTGTGGTGTCGTCTTTCGGGAACCAGTTCACCACGACGTCCTCGGTTGCGCCCTTGTTAGTCAGCTCTTGGGGCCACGGCGGGGCTACTCCACTACCACTAGCCTTGCGCCACTCGCGCCAGAAGATACCCGCGCACGCGAGCCAACCCGGAGCGTCCGGTGTCGGAGGGTCCGTAAGCTCCCACGCGTCTCCCATGTATAGCAGGAGAGCGCCCAGTTGCGCCAGACGACCCTCGAGTCTGCGCTTGTCGTCGTTGAACGCCTGTGGAGTTCGCTCCAGGTTCTCCGCCAGATCCTTGTCCAGCTGGTCTGGGTGCTCTATGATCGCTTCGTACAGCTTTCTCTCACGTTTCTCGATCTCCGGCTGCTTTTGGCCCTTGCCGTAGCCGATCCTCTTGTCGCTCAGCACACTCCGAGCCTCGGTGTGCTCGGGCAGTCCGTCCCAGCCCATGATTCGGCACCATCGTCGTGTGAGCGAGGCGAAGCAAGCAGCTCTCAGCTCGAGGCCCGTACTCTTGGCCGGCGCTTTCTTCAGGAAGTGGGCATAGCGTAGAGGATCCTGCCTTACGCCCATCATCACGCTCACGCCGCCGGAGGCATCATCTTCGGCAGATCCCACGGAGCCTTCGCTCTCGGACCCATGAAGGTCCTCATCGAACTCCCCGGGCTCGGACTCGAAGGACCGGGATGACGCTAGCTCCTTGATGACGTCTCGGGGCCCCCAGTGGCTGCCCAGCAGTTGCAACACACATCGTAAGACCTCTTCGGGCAGGGCTGTTAGCTCATCGTCCCAGCAATCCTTGATGATGCCTCTTCGGAGCTGCCGGTCAGGCTCCAGCGAGACGATGCGGTTCATGATCTTGGCAACGCACTCCTCGATGATGCCTGTTTGGAGCTTCCCGTCAGGCTCCAGCAAGACGATGGGGTCCATGATCTTGGCAACGTCAGTGAGCCAGTCGTCGTCCGCGCCCGCAGGCGGCTGCGAGGCGGACGATGGGCCACCCTTCAGCTTCTTCTCGAGTGTTGTGAGGTCTTCGTGCTGCGGAGTCGTCATGGGTAGGACAGCCACGATCCGCAGCTGGTCGCCCTGCGGCTGTCGCAGTACGGCCAGCCAGGGGTGCCACTTCGGGTTCTCCGCCAGCGGCGCGTACAGGGCGTCCCGGGGGGTCACGCCATGCAGCGCCCAGCACGGCTCGTCATGATGGTCGGCGAGGCGGAAGATGACGGGTGGGTGCTTCTTGCGCTTGCCCACCGCAGCCCCGTAAGCGGACCCGACGATCCTATTGAGGGTCCCATGGTACCACTTCCAGATCTCCATGTCGGTGAGGCGCCTCTTGACTACCTCGCACAACTTGGCGCAGATCGCGGGACGCCCCTTCATCAGTCTATCGACCTCCCGAAGAGCGTTCACGAGGGCTGCATGTGCCGTGAACTGGCGCGTGTCCAGGCCCTTCCCCTTGGCCAGCGAACTGCTCTTCGTCCCGATACGGTTTTGATAATCCCGCCAGAGTTCTTCTTTGGCCGCGGCGCGATCAGTCTGATTGCCACCCTCCATGGCCTGGGCCAGGCCCCTAAGCCTGCGACCGAACTCTTTCTTGAGCTGATCGCCTCGCGGGTCTTCTCTGCCGGTACGCCGAAGCTCCCCGGCGATGACATCCAATGTGCGCCCTCTGCAATGCGTCGACACTGACGGCACGCCTCCCTTCGGACGAGCTCTGATTGGGGCCATTCGGGGCACCGGAGCCGCACTCCTACCCTCCCGTGCGGCTTGCTGCTGGCGCACCGAATGGCGGACTTCCTGATGTGGACACGCTCGCCAGCGCACGCAGTCTGCTTGGAGTTGCGCGCGCTGTGGTCACGACTGGCTTCGCGCCCCGCGTGGCCGCCTAGGGTACCGGCGCGGGGTTCGGAACTCGGCCTGCTCGCGGAACGGCGCAGGCCCTGGGGACGGGGGATGCCGCCGGGACAGGGGCGGGACGCTGCACCGCCACAGGTCTCGCCTTGGGTGTGGCCGACGGTGGAGCAGAGGCGACCACGGTGGGGGCGAATGGATCGGCGCCCACCGAGGTCATCCAGTCACACCAGGGGCAACGCGCCAAGTGGGGCCCGTAACGGTGAAGGGGGTTCCGCGAGCATCGGGCGAGCGCCCCCCCCAGGACACGAGAGATGACACGCGCCCATTGTGTGGCGCTTGGTCTTAGGTCGGGCTGCCGCGCCCCTGCGACGAAGCAGGCGATGAAGAGCTCCTGGATCACTGGCGGCAGGATACGGAAGGGTGGGCATGTGGGCGAACGCATCACGCGGGAGTCGGCGCGAATGTTGACCTCCGAGAACCAGTTCCGACTGATGCGACTCGCGGTATCGGGGCAGTCGGGAGCCCGTATCGCTACTCCGCTGAATGGATGGTGTCCGAGCATGAGGAGCTGGTACGCCAGAACCCCGAGGGCGAAGAGATCGTCGGACACGCGCCTTTCGTGGGTCTTGAATGAGCGCCCTTGACTCTCTGGGGCGGTGTACTCGGCCTTGCCAACGGGACACGGTAGACAGCGCCCGCCGACCCGAACCTGGTAGGAATCGCAGTCTATCAAGCTGACCGTGGCGGTACGGTGGACGAGCGTGTTGCACTCGTTCAGGTCGCCGACCACGTAACCTCTCGAGTGAACGTGGTCGAGGACGGTGGCGAGATTACGGACCGTGAGGATCAGATGTGCCCAGGTGAAGCCAGGCGCGTACCGCCGCCGATCGGTCACATCATAGAGGATGGCGGCGGGAACGGCGCCGGCGACCAGCGGCATGAGGTAGCCCACGGGAGTCGTCCGTGCGGCATCGGCATACAGGATGCCGACTGGCCATGCGACCTCGTGGGCGACCCGACCGGAGCCGCCCGTGATGGGCGGCTCGCGGATCATCTGCTGCAGCTTGGCCATACGCTCGGGAGTGCGGTTCTTCGCGTGGAACACCTTCGCGGCCAAGCCGCCCCGGGCGGCCACACGATAGACGTCGCCCTCGCCACCTCCTCCGACGCGGCTGCCAAGGTGAACGGCTTTCCTTCGTTCGGTGTAGAGTGTCATCCTGATCCCCCTAGCGCCAGGCGATCACTAGCGAGATGTCGTCATCGGTGAGGGCGCCTGCAACGTTGTCCTCGAGGTAGCGCGAGAGGGCCGTCACGCGGCTCTCCGCGGGCAGTCGCTTCAGTTCAGAGACGAGCCCGTGGATAAAGCCCTCGTACGGTCGTCCTCGCTCGAGGGCGACGAACTGCAGACCGTCTGAGAAGGCCATCACGTAGGTGGCTGCGTCATCATAGAAGGCGGTATGGAGATGCCTGAGCCACCCCGCGCCGCTTAGGAAGAAGGTCTCGTTCGCGTAGGCGCCGCAGTCCGGCTCATAGGCCAGGCGGAGATCTCCGTCCGGCCCCTGGTAGACGGCCGCGCAGTCACCGATGCCAGCGGACGCGACACAGTCCGCGCTCGCCGCGGTGACAAGCAGCGTGCAAGCGAGGTCACTGATGGGACGTTCAGGTGTCGCTAGGGCGAGGAGGCCCTGCCGCGCCGCGTCGATCGATGCCGCGAGGAGGACCGTCCACTCGGTAGGGGTACTCGGTTGCGAGCGGCGGAACTCGTCTTCGATGTAGCTACGGACCGCGGACACGGCCGCTTCGCTTCCGAGCTGACTCTCCTTGGCACTGCCGGCGCCATCGGAGACAACGATGAAGACAGTTGTCTGGTCCGAGGTCGGGCTGAAGACAGTGGCGTGGTCCTGGCAGGGCTTCGCCGACGCAGCGTGGCTGGAGCCGGTGAGGGATACAGCGACGGTCTCCCAAACGGGGAGGCCCGTGGGAGGCGCTGTATTGGTTATGGCGGACGCTTCTGATGTCTGCGGAGTCATGCTTCCTCATTCCTTTTGGTTGGGGCCCGGGGCCGGGTACTACTCCCCGGGCCAGTTCGTTAGCGCGGGGCCGAAGTCGCACGGATCCATCGAGGCGCTGGTCTCGGAAACATAGCTCAACCAGAACCGCTTTACCCAGGCGAGCTTCTCGAGAGTCATCGCCGCCTCGTCGTCAAGCAACCTCCCTGTACCGGTCATGAAGACATCGACGCCAGCCAGGTCAGGGAGGCGTCCGAGCTCATTCTGGGCGCTGATGATCCGCTCGATGGCCTCGTCAGAGAGATCGTCTTGATGGGTGAAGTCGAGCTCGGGCGTCTGATGGATTCCGTCGGAGAACACAATGAGCGATTTGCGCTCAAAGTCGGCGGCGCCGCGCCCCTTCAGCACCTTCTCGGCGATAGCGAAGGCGCCGATGATGTCGGAGTTTGGGGCCTCCCGAGTCAGCATGGTGGAGACAGCGGCGATGAGCGCCTCCCGCGCGCGACGCGAGCGAGCTCTGTGGGCCATTTCGTTATCCTTCAGCCAGTTGAACTGCGGGAGCACGGAGTCGACGGAAAGGCTGGCATCGCGCGCGGTCGATTCGGTTACGACATCGGCGACTACCCGCGAACCCGGAGGCAGGGTGTCTAGGACCTGGCGGAACTCGGCGATGTAGCGATCGCGGACCTCGCGGTCATTGGCAGAGAGATCGAATAGCGCAACCACCAAGGAAGCTGGCTGTGGCTCCGCCTCAGGCGTGCAGCCGACGGCAAGGAGTACGACGAGCAGGAGGAGCAGGGTACCTCGGCAAGAGCGAATCACGTGAATCACCCCCAATACAAGGCGGTCTCTGGGTCGGAGAGCTCGGGAGGCACGCGAAGTGAAAGTTGGTGATCCCAACCAGCGGGCTGGCCGCGCAGGGGGTCGGACGAGCCTTTTCGTTCGGCCGCAACGTCTCTAGAAAGTAGATTCCGCCTCCAGTACTCGGAGAAAAGGCGCTGTTGGGTACCCAGAACTCGTTTCGCCTTCGCGCCGTAGGTCGTGGCACAGGAGATTCGCGAGTTGCGGCGCACCTCGACTTGATCCTTGCTGCGAGCGGCGCGGGTCTCAGCCCGCCGCAGGTCTGTACAGGAGACCGAGACCGGGTCGTGTACCCCGAAGGAAGAGCAGATTGCGATGGTGGCGGCTAGGAGATTCACCGCGGCGAAGAGCCCGAAGTGCACGTACGAAGGTATGCTGCCGGGCTCAGTCGGCCCCGATTCCTTGCCGCCCCGAAGGGCTGGATCGCTCGCCGTCAGTTCCGCCGCGTCCGCCACCGCCGCGTCCCGTTCGAGTCGCTTACTGTACGCCTCTCGGAAGAAGCCGAGGCCAATGACGACCACGATGATCCCCGCGATGAGAAGGCCGGCGGCAACATGCTGGCGCTGCCGCAGCAGGCTCCCCGCGAAATGGGCGGCGACGACGATCACTCCGCCAAAGATCAGGGCGAGGAGCATCTGCAGGGGCACGGGAAGCCCCAGCATCGCGAAGGCGCCATAGTTAATAGGACTTTCTAGAACGGCCAGCAGGCCCATGAGGAGGAAGTACCTTCTCGTGTTGATTGGGCGGACAACGGTCGGCCTTGAACCGGTGCGTAGCTCGGTCTCGTCAAGGGCCCGCTGCATCTCGTTCTTAGCAGCGACAAGTTTCTCCTCATCGTGCTCATGAATCGCGCGGGCGTCGGTAAATCGCGTAAGGAGCGGCCGATCCGCCTTCGCGAATCGCTCCTGGAGGGCCGCGAGCCGCTGGGCGCCGTCAGCCTCGATCTCACGTAGGAAGGGCGGCGGCGCAGGGTCATCCCACGCAGGGATTCCCGCTTTGCCATCGAGGCGTCCAGCTCTCCGTACTAGGATGCTGCGAATCATGGTTGGTGCTCCTATCTGATCACCGCGCCCGGGCCGGAGCCCAGGCGCGGTGGTCGTGGCGCTAGGCCTGGAGAGATGCCCAGCCGTCGACCGGAGCGGCCGGCGCCTGCTCGCCGGGGTTCGACTTTGCGACGGATTCCAGCGAATCGCGGAGCCAGAGGAAGAGCTCTGGGAACATCCCTTCACGCAGCCGGAGAGCAGGCGTGGAAGGGTGAGCGATGGCCTGGAGGTCGTCCATGTCGACGTCCCCGCAGCCGACGACGAAGAGATTCCAGCTCCTCGAATCGACGCCCGCGTGGACGAGCGGAAGGACCGACTGGACGTCGTCCGTCGGAAGACCGTCGGTGAGGCAGAAAATCCAAGGACGATATTGAGACCGGCCTTCGGCCCGGTAGAATTCCTTCTGCCGCCGGATCATGGAGGTCGCAAGGCTGAAAGCCTCTCCCATGGGCGTTGAGCCGCTCGCCTGGAGAGCGGGGGGCTCGGGCCAGTCCCGGACCGGCGTGAAGTCTTGGATCAGCTGGACGTCGCCGCCGAAGGTGATCACGGCGATGTCCACGCGGCGCTGGGTGATAGGATCCGCGAGGAGATCAGCGCGGAGGGCCTTCAGCCCGGCGTTGACGTCGTCAATGGGCTTCCCCTTCATGGAGTAACTGGAATCGAGAAGCAGGGCACACGCCAGAGCCGCGTCGGCGGTGGCAGGGGTGTGAATCGTATTCGGATCTATGCGGTCGATCATTTCAATTCCTCCTTTGGAAGGGTGAGTGTTGTGCGGCTTACGACCTACTCAGAGTGCAGAGGGGCGCTACGGAGACCGCCGAGGCGGACAGCGGATGGTCTTCAGATCTCACCTCCTCTCTTTGGGCTCTGCCTTGGAGACGGGCCGATCGGACGGCGAATCGGGAATCTGAAGGCCTCTCAGTCGTCTGAGAGGCGCCGGCAGCCGGTGGGGCCACCCTCGGCACCCGAGACCACGAAGCCGCGCCTGGCCTTCGTGACCCAGTGGCGGAGACCGCAGAGCGAACAGGCCCCGACGGGGAACGGGTCGGGGTCGGGGCCGGCGACGATGTCGCCGCCGCAGACGAGGCAGACGGGACGAGGTCGCCGCTGAGTACTAGCGGCGAAGTCGGATACCAGGAGACCTGGGACGCGGGCAACCGGCAATGAGATGGGGAAGAGCCGGCGACGGGAATAGGTGCAGAGCCGGGTTCCCGGCCCGGCGGGTGTCGCGCGGCCCTTGCTCTCGCGGCGAAGACGACGTGCGGAAGGGCGCGGCTTTGCGGATCGAGTGGGAGCTGTCATGGTGTAGATCATCTCCTTTGTGGTTCTGGCCGCGCACCGCAGCTAGGGCGGCGACTGCGACTCAGGGGTTTCGTGGCTGGCACGGAAGAGAGGAAGTGGGCGGACGGCGTCACCTAATAGACGGGCCCGGACCGGGCGCGATCGGAAAACTGACGGGCTATCTTCTGGCGGCAACGCAGGCGGACGGCGTCACCTCATAGACGGGCCCGAACCGGGCGCGATCGGAAAACTGACGGGGCTATCTTCTGGCGGCAACGCGGGCGGACGGCGTCACCTCATAGACGGGCCCGAACCGGGCGCG
>Ga0123333_10000713_pt1 | contig 36229 bp, 27 predicted proteins | sample BioC12SIPDNA_3_FD_89957 | JGI IMG/M metagenome (GOLD analysis project Ga0123333, IMG submission 89957) | Anaerobic biogas reactor microbial communites from Washington, USA - Biogas_R2_B C12 SIP DNA | ecosystem: Engineered > Bioreactor > Anaerobic > Unclassified | place: Washington, USA...
AGCGACCAGACCGAACGTCTGAAGGTAGACATTAGCCCGCACACATTCCCCGGCAAGCGGGCCGACTCCCTCGAGCATCTGCGCCTCAAGATACTCGCCCCACGTGCGCTCGGGCGGCGACCAGCGTACTCCGCCGTCGGGCTCACGCACCATTGTGAAGGCGCGCTGCCGGACGCCAAACAGCGCCGCCAGCGCCGGCGAGAGCTCCCCGCGGGGGCAAAAACCGTTCTCATCGAGCCGGCCTGGCGCACATTCGGCGATCAGGCTACCGCCGCCTTCGACATAGCGGACCAATCGCCCGGCCACTGCCTCCGAGAGCGACAGCGGGAACGGCAGAATCACCGCGGCGTAATCCAAGGTGCGGTCAAGATCGTGGTCAACCTCCACGAAATCGAGCGGGACGTTCAGCCCCCAAAGGATGCGATGCCAGCCGCGGGTGCTGTAGGCGAGGTTTTCGCCGCCCTGCGCCAGCTGAGTGCAAAGCTGATAGTTCCGCTCGTTGACCAGGATGCCCGCTTTGGCGCGCTGGAGCGTCGGACGAGCAAACAGCTCGGGGTACGACTGCAGCGCGCGACCGATGCGCCCCGCCTCCTCCAAGCGTGAGGTGGTGTCGCCGGTGCTGTCGAGCAGACCAAAGCCATTCTGCTCGGCAGCCATTATCTCAGCACGGGTGACCCAGAAGGAGACAGCGGTGACGCCGGAAGCAACGGCGGTCAGCATCCAGCGCCTTAGGTCTTCTGCGGATGGCACTCTCCCCTTGTGGAAGCCCGTGCTGACCGGACCGCCCTGGAACTCCGCCGCCCACACAGGTGCGCCACCGGCGTGTCCCTGCCCCGGGTTGGCGCTGCGGATATAGTCATACCGGTAGGCGACGCCATCCCAGGCCTCGGTGAGCAGCGCGTGCTCCCGCGAGAAAGGCCGCTGGTGGCCGTCGTCCCATGCACTGCCGCAGCCCCATGCCGGATAGCACGAGGAACCGAGGAAGTCCTGGCAGCGCGCGTAGGTCCAGTCCTGCCCCGAGCCAAAGGCCGGCCCGCCCTTGTGGGCGAAGATAGGCCGGCCCAGAGGATCCGCAGCGCGGATGGCTGCGGCACGCGCCCTGAGAACGTTTGCGACCTGCACGTTCTCCATAAAGAAGCACCAAGCGAGGTCAACCGCTTGCGGCTGCCGCGCGCCCTCGGCCCGGCTGGGCAGGATCGCATCCCACGCAGGATAGCGTGTGTTCCAGGTGCGGTTGAGGCTGTCCAGGTCACCGTAACGCTGCACCAGCCATGCCCGATATGCCGCGAGCGTGTTGGGGCAGAAGCAAACGCTGTTGCCCACCAGCCCCTCGGCCCAATAGCCAATCTCCTGCCATGTGTTCCAGACGACCACGTTTTCGTACTTCCCAAGCACCTGCACCAGCCTGGTGATGAAGCGAAGCTGGTCAGCCATCGCCCCCGGGTGGTCGTAGCAAGGGCCGGGCTTGCCGTCGGCCGGCAGTGTAGTCGGCGCCTCGTAGACAATCGGCACGCCGTTGCGCCCGACCATGCGGCAGTCGGGATGCTTCTCATAGAGCCAGTGGGGTGCTTGTTCGCAGGTGAGTCCCAAGTAGACGCCCAGACCCAGCGTTGCGGCATGGGCGATCAGCGCCTCGCAGCGCGAGAAATCGCAAGCCCCCTCCTCGGGCTCATCGACCATCCAGTGCTCCTGGAGCTTGATAAGGTTGAACCCCTGCCGTTTCAGCAATGCCATATCGTGCTTGAGCTCCGACATCGGCGACTGTCCACTGGGCACCAGGGGCATCGGCTCGCGGCACAGGTGCGAACCGAGAAGGAACCCTGTGCCAAGCCGGTCGACCGTTGGGTTCATCGGGGCGCTCTCGCCAGCAAGCTCGTGCCAGAAAACGTGGCCATGCCCTCCGTCACAAAGGCGCCCAGGGCGCCTTGCCGGTGCTCATACATCCGGCAGGAGAGGGCCACCTGGTTGTCGGCATACGCCACCAGGTTGGTGCCATCGACCAGCACGGTCAACTCCACAGGCCGCCCTGGATGCATCGCCAGGGGGCGCTCGAGCATGAAGGGCTGGTCGCCCGGACGTGGCCAACGGTCTACAACCAGGCGCTGCATCGCAGGCTCAAGTCGTAGCTGGTAGTAGCCGTCGAAGTCCGGCGACGCCCGCAGCAGCAGCCCGGCAGCGACGGTTCCGGGCTCGTACGCGATCCGCATCCGGACCAACGCCGTCGTGGGCAGCTCCGCCAGCCGCAGCAACGACTGCCGACCGATCGCGTCGGCCCTCAGGATGCCGGGCTCGCTCGTCCACGAGCCAAGTACGGCCTGTGGATCGAGAGGCAGGGTCTGTGAGAAAGGCTGCAGCACCGTGTCAGGCGGCCGGACGGCCAACGTGCCGTCAGCCTGCTGTTCGAGTTGGTGCACGACCAGTTCGCCGCCCCACTGCCAGCCCCCATCGTCCTTTTCGTCGGAGCGCGTGGGCAGCCATCCGAAGACGAAACGCGGCGCGCCTGGCTCGTCGCCGTCGATCATCGCCGGACCGGCGGTCTTCGCCGCATAGTACGCGCGCCCATCGAAGGTGTCGTTGGCGGGAGCCAGCCAGGGACCCTCCAGGCTGCGGGCCATCCGGTAGTGGGTGACGGAGCGCTCGGTAAAGGTCGAATAGACCAGATACCACCACGGCCCAATCCTGAAGAGATCGGGGCACTCGTGTGTGAAGTACTCATCGGGTGCCCAGAAGGGCTCTTGCACCGTCCAATCCCGCAGGTCCGGGCTGGTGGCGAAAGCCGTCAAACCACGATTGCGGCTCGGGCCGGTGTTCTTGCGCGCCGCCAGGAGCATCGCATGCTCCCGGCGTCGCGGGTCCCAGTAGACAAACGGGTCACGCCAGTCGTGCGGCTCATAGCCCTGCACCGTCGGCGACGTAAAGCAGAACGCCGGATCCTTCGTCCAGACCCGCAGATCCGGGCTCGTCGCATGCAGCACCGCCTGCTCAGGGCGGCCCAAGGCCCGGAAGTAGGGGTTGTGGCCGGTGTAGAAGATGTGGAACAGCCCGTCGCTCTCGTAGACACTGCCGGTGAAGACATAAAGATCTTGCTCGTCCCGCGTGCCCCGTGGCAACGCCTCGCCCCAATCCTCGAAGGTCACAAAGTCGCGCGTCACCAGGTGCCACCACGGCGTCCCTTCACCGTGAACGCCGGGGTTACGCCAGTCGCGCAGGTAGAACAGGTGATACGCTCCGTTCCAGTAGAACGGGATGAAGTCGGCGGCAACGCTGTCTTCGGGACGGTACAACAAACCGCCAGTCGGTTGTGGTCTCGTGGTCATCCTTTCCTATCCCTCCCAGTCTAGCGTCACGAAGCGGAAGACAAAGCACACGGTCTGAGTACGCGACAGGACTCCTGGCTCAGTCCAGCACCTGCCGCACGCCCTCCACAATCCGATCGGGATCCGGCCGGTATGCATTCTCCAGCACCGGTGCAAACGGGACCGGCACGTCCGGCGACGCCACCCGCACGATTGGGGCCTTGAGCGATGGGCTGAAACGCTCCGCTATGCTGGCGGAAAGCTCCGCGCCGACACCACCGGTCTTTGGGCCCTCCTCAACGATCACGACGCGCCCTGTCTTGCGCACCGACGCGCCGATCGTATCGAAGTCGAAGGGCGAGAGGCTGCGCACATCCACCACCTCGACGTCCACCCCGGAGGCCGCAAGCCTCTCCGCCGCGCTCAGTGCGTGATGAAGCATCAAAAGCCACGCGAGAATGGTCACCTGAGAGCCGCGCCGAGCAACCCGAGCTGTCCCGAGCGGCACGGTATAGTCTTCATCCGGCACATCACTCGAGGAGTCAACGGCGCCGGTCTCCATGCGCGCGCCCTTGGAGCCATAGAGCAGCTTGTGCTCGAAGATCATCACCGGATTGTCATCGCGCACGGCGGCCTTGAGAAGCCCCTTGGCGTCATAGGCGTTGGACGGCGCCACGACCTTGATGCCGGGGATGCCCACAAAGAACCTCTCCACGTTGCGGGCGTGCTGGGCACCGCGCCCAGTGGCCCCCACCGGCGCCCGCATGACCATGGGCACCGCAACCGTGCCGCCCGACATGTAGCGCAGCATCGAGGCGTTGCTGTGGATCTGATCCATAGCGCAGAAGAGAAAATCCCCGTATTGCACGTCCACAATGGGCCGCATGCCCAGGATGGCGGCGCCTACCGCTACGCCGAAAAATCCGTTCTCTGCAATCGGCGTGTCGATGATGCGATCGCGAAAGGCCCTCTCCAGCCCGAGCGTCACCGTGAAGGCGCCGCCCCAACCACCGGGAATGCCGATGTCTTCGCCGATGCAGAACACCCGCTCATCCCGCGCCATCTCCTCCGCAATGCCTGCCCGCAGTGCCTCAACGATCGATAACTGTTTCACCATATTCCCTCCCGACGACAAAGGCTTGCCCTTGTTCGTATCGTAAGTCCTCAGGCGTACACATCCGTCAGAACATCCTCAGGCACCGGCTTCGGCTCCTGCTCAGCGATGGCGATGGCCTCACTCAACTCCTTCGCGACCGTTTCCCGGATACCGTCCAAATCGCTCTGGACCACATCCGCGCGCTGGAGCAGGACCCCTTCAAACCTGCCGATGGGCTCACTCTGAAGGGCAGCCTGGCGTTCCTCTTTCGGCTGATAGAGGCAGGGATCGCGGCGGGAATGCCCCGTGATCCGGTAGGTCAAGAATTCCAGAAAGACCGGTCCACCGCCCTCAAGACAGACGCGCTTGGCATCCTTGGCCGCTTCGTATACGGCCAAGACGTCATTGCCATCGATGGTGTCGGCAGGGATGCCGTAGGCGGCTCCACGGTCGGCTACAGACTTCAGCCCTTCGGCACCCAGCCGCATGATCTGTCCCACCGGCGTAGAGGCCCCATAGCGGTTGTTCTCGCACGCGAAGATCACGGGCAGATCCCAGATCGCCGCCATGTTCACAGCCTCGTGGAAGGCACCCTCGGAAGTGGCCCCATCGCCGAAGAAACACGCGACGACGTTGGATCGATGCTGCATCTTCAGGGCAAGCGCCATGCCTGTGGCCACAGGAATGCCCCCGCCCACAATGGCGATAGCCGGCGGCATCCCTTTGCGGATATTGCCCACGTGCATCGATCCACCCTTGCCTCTGCAGCACCCCGTAACGCCGCCAAACAACTCAATCAGGATCTCCAACGGAGTTAGGCCCTTGGCCAGCGCGTGTCCGTGCGGCCTGTGCGTGGACGTGATATAGTCCTCGTCCGTCAGATTGCTGCACACCCCCACGGCAGTCGCCTCCTGACCCAGGCACTGGTGGATAGTGCCGGGCATACGCCCCTCAAGAAACAGGTATTTGACCCGTTCTTCAAACTCGCGAATCAGAACCATGCGTTCATATAGCCCGAGCAAAAAGACCCGGTCATAGTCGTGTATGCTCGTGTGTTCTGTCATAGTCCGCTCCTCAATATCGAGCCAGTCTCGCTGGACCCGCTCATGCCCCGAAGCTTACGCGATCTCGGGCACCTCGAGCACCGCGATGATCTGCCCAACGGTCACGTTCTCACCCGCCGCGGCGCAGGTTTCGATTAGGACTCCGGTAGCGATGGCCTCCACATCCATCACAGCCTTATCGGTCTCCACCTCCAGCAGCGGGTCGCCCCGCTTTACATGCTGTCCCGGCTCAACCAGCCACTGGGTGATCTTGATCTCCGCCTCATTCGCGGAGAGGTCTGGCATCTTGATCCTGAGCTTCATGTGTCGATCCTCCGTTCACAACCAAGTCTGACGTGGCCCGTTCACAGCGTCGCCCGCCGGATCTCCAGGCGATGATCCTCGAGAAATGCATCGGCCTCGTGGGCGGTGAATACGCCCTGGGTGGTCCCTACAGCCCGGACGGCGGACGCGCCGAGCGCGCTGGCATAGGCCAGCACTTGCGGCAGGTTCCAGCCGCGCAGGATGCCTGTAATGAGGCCCGCGTCGAACGCATCTCCAGGGCCCGACGGGTCCACAACCGGCATTGGGAACGCGCCGACCTGCCAGCACTCGCTGCCATTGGCGGCCATGCACCCGCTCACGCCGCACGTCACGATGACGGTTCGGGCGCCGGACGCCAGGAATGCCCGGATCTGGTCGGCAACGTCTCGCTCCCCTGTCAGCGCGCAGGCTTCATCCGAATTGGGCAGGAAGTAATCGACGTACGGCAACAGCGGCGCGAGCTCCGCCATCCCCTCCACCTGCTGGGGAACCACCACGTCAACCACGGTCACGACCCCCTGCGTACGGCAGTATTTCAGAAGATCCAGAAGCTGTCGCGTCTGGAAAGCCGGCATCAGGAAGAGACCGCCGAGGTAGAACACTCGCAGCCCGGCTACCCAGTCACGCTGAATGTGCTCAACTGTGAAAGCGGCGTTGGCGCCGAAGGTGTGAATGTAACGCCGATCCTGGCCTTCGACGAGCAGGATGACGGTCTTGCTGGTGGGATAACCAGGCACCGCGACAATGGCATCGCAGCCTACGTGGTGGGCTTTCAGCTCTGACTCGATGATGCCGGCTGCCGCGTCCTGCCCCACACACCCTGCAACGTCCACAGAGACGCCCTGTTTCGCGAGGTCGATCGCCACATTCGCCGCGCAGCCACCGGCGCTCGACGGCATGTCGTCCACGGCTAAAAGCTGCCCCTCCCTCGGCAGCGCCTTCATCGGGCCGCAGAAGGTGTCCGCTACCAGGATTCCCGCGCAGCCTACGTCCGCCATGATTCAGCTCCTCTCTTCCCTAGGCCTTGCCACAGCACCCCAGCCCCTCAATACGCTCCAGGACGGCCTCCTTCACCGCGCGCCGTCCAGCCACCAGGAGATCCTCAGGACCGCCAAACCCCAGCACCTTGTGCGGATTGGGTTCCGCCTCACCCAACGTCTTCCGGATCTCGCGAAGATAGCGTTGCTTGATGTAGGTGCCGTAGCACACCTTCGCCACGCCCAGCCCGATGGCTTCGCGCAGCGAGTCTGGTGCGATGCCCGTCCCGCCGTGCAAATCGAAGGGCAACTCGACAGCACGGCGGACCCTGGCAAGGTGGTCCAGGTCAAGCGCTCGCGAACCCGACAGGAGGATGTGGACGTTCCCGACGCTAATCGCCAGGAGGTCTATCGCCGTTGCCTTCACGAACCGGGCCGCTTCCAGAGGGTCCGTCAGTCCGCCCTCTTGCGTGCCCATAGTTTCCGACACGCCACAGGGCAGGTGGCCCACCTCCGCTTCCACGGCCACACCGTGCTGGTGCGCGTAACGGGTCAAAGCGGCAACGCGTTGCATGAAAGCTGCGGGCTCCGCCTCGGGGTCGTCGGGCATAACAAGGCTGAACCCGAGATCCACAGCCGCCCGCAGCCAGGCATCGTTGCCGCACTCATTGAAGATCAGGCCGCACGGGACCGCGGCGGACGCGGCGGCGGCGCGTCCGAGCGCCGCATACCACGACAGGCACTCCTCCGCCAGGCGCCCCTCGCGGCTCAGAAAGGCGCCATTGACCCCGATGAGGATGGGCGATCTGGTCTCTTCGGCAGCATCGATCACGCCCTGAAACGAATCGAGACTCCAGCTCTCGAAGTAGCCCACGGCATAGCCCTGGTGCATCGCTTGCGTGATAAGCGCCATCGCCGGATGTATCGTCATCGCTGATGCTCCTCTTGCGCTCCCGTGTTCAGACCAGATCGCCCCCGGTGCCGGTGACCGCCGGTTTCCTATCCGCTACGACCTACCCAAGATCGTCGCTGACTCGGATCAGCCAGCTGCCGAAGCCGTTGGCGGGCACAGAGACCGACACGGCGCCGTCCTTATCGCTCACTGTCTCGCCGGCAGGCCGCTCCATCAGGTCGAGCGGTTGCGCTGACTGTAGCGCCCCCAGGACCGCCGCGCACGTCAGTTCGGCCGCGGCTGGCTCGGCAGTGGTGTTCGCCAACCGCACCACAAGCCCTGTGCCGGACTCGGCCCATTTGAGCCCACAGAGTGCCACGTCGTCGCCGTCCACGGTCAACAAGCTCTGCTCCGCGGGGAGCCGCCCGTCGTGGACATCCGTGCCGATCACCAGCAATGGCTGCTGGTGCGCCGCAGCCCAGGCCGTCAGTGCCGCGTCGGAAACGGTCGGATCTGGCGCCAGCAAGGCCAGACGCACGAGGTGCCGGTCCACGTCGGGCAGGTAATCAGGATCGTAGCCCGACCGGACCAGGTTCAGGCGGAGCGTGGCACCTTCGGTGGCGTGGCCGTGCTTGCAGTCGTTGAACAGGACCACCGCAGCGGCATGCCCATCGCCGGTCTTTCCGGAAAGCTTGGCCCAGCGCAGCGCAGGCACTTCCTGATCCGGGGCCAGCACCCGGTCCAGCGCGCCGAAGGGTATCTCGTAACGCGCGGTCACGTCGTTCAGGGCCGTGGGCACGGCAAGCCGCAGATTGGGCACGCCCGACTCAGCATCGCCCCGCTCGAACCAGTCGATCTCCAGCGCGATGTGCAATGCCGCCTCACCAGCACGTAGCTCATAGCGCGCCCTGATCGTAGAAGCTCGTATCTTGTATACCAAGACGAGCTCGGCCATGTGCGGCCCGTCCGCCGCCTCTTCGACCCGTGTCAGTACCGGTTGCTCAGGCACGCTGCCGTTCTCGATCACCCAGGCCGACATCGCGTGTGGACGCTCAACGCTGTACTCGAACCCGATGCCGCCGGCAGCCGCATCAACGCGTTCCTTGTTCGCGGTCTTGTCAAAGAACGAGACAACCCGACCCATCTTCTGATCAAACGCCACCGCAACAAGCTCATTCTCCATCCCGATGACTTCGCGCTCCACAAGCGCATACGGACAGTGGTGTCTGCGGCGGGTCAGCCAGGCACCGCGCGTTGCGGCGGGCGAGTCCATGCTTTCGCGCAGCGCAACCGTGGTGTAGCCCAGCGCCGGCACGGTGACCGGCACCGCTACCGTCTCGTTCAGATGACCCCACTCCGCACCCTTGCCGACCACCTGCACTGCCAGGGCTTGGCCGGCGGCATCACGTGCTTCGAAGACCTTGCTGTGGAACGGTACCGGCGTGCCTGCCGGCTCGCGGTCCCAAAGGGTCAAGCGCACCACCTCGGTCCGCTCTGCCTGCGTGGGGTTGAAAATGACGAAAGGCCGGACCGGAGACACCCCATGCCGGTCGGCGAGGCTGATGCGCCCCTCTTCGGCATGGATGCCCGCCCCCGCCCCCTGCCCGCCACCGGTGAACAGCACCGGGACCGCCGGCGGCGTCTCGACCGGTCCGCAGACGGCGGCGGTGTCCACTTGAGAAGCCACGCTGCGCAGCGCGCGGGTCGTCATCACCGCCGTGCTGGCGACCGTCTCCTGGAAGAGGCCATGAGTGTAGGTACGGGTGTCGCGCACGCCAGAGCCGGGTAGGATGTCGTGAAAGTGCGAAAAGAGCGTCCGCCGCCAATCCTCCGCCAGGGTTGCGCCGGGATAGGTCGCAGCGGTCACGAGCCGGTCGGCGATGGCAGCGAATTCGGCATCGGCGAGACGCGCTTCGGCGAGCCGGTTGGCGCGCTTGATGAGCGACTGCGTCGTATAGCACCCCGAAAACTCGAAGTTCAACTCGCCCCGCAGCACGGGCAATCCGCCGCCGGCCTCTTCCAGCTTGCGATAGAAGGCCTGTACGGGCACGAAGGCCAGCGTCGGGAAAACGGGCCAGGTGTTCATCTCGCGAGCAGCGAGGAGGTCTCGTCGCGTCGGGCCGCCCCCGTGGTCGCCAACTCCATACACCAACAAGGCAAAACTGAGCCCCACCGACCGGTGCATGCTCTGCAGTGCCTCGATGACATTGGGGGGCTGGATCACACCATTGTAGCCACGGTTCTGGTCATTGCGCACCAGAATCCGCGAGCCATCCGGACCTTCCCACCAGAACGCCTCGGGGACAGGCTGTTGTTCGACCCCCGGACGATGGAGATAGAGGTAGCGCACAGCACTTTGGCGCAGATACGTTGGGACGGTCGCCGCGTGACCGAATGTGTCGGGTGCCCAGTCGATCGCCACGTCCTCTGGCTTCAGGCCGAAGAGACGCGCCATCGTGGCCCGCGTGTATAGGATATGCCGGCACAGCGACTCACCGCTGACCATGTTCTTGTCGGTCTCTACCCAATGGCTTGCCGTTACCTCCCAGCGCCCCTCTCTCACGAAGCGCGCGATGCGGGGCAGTAGCTCGGGCGCATGTCTCTCGACGATCGCGTACACACTCGCCTGGCTTTGCGAGAAGTGGAACTCGGGGAACTCCTCGAGCAAGTCAAGCATTGTGCGGAAGGTGTCAAGCGTGACTTGGACTGTCTCGGGCCACGACCACATCCAGTTCATATCAATGTGCGCGTGGCCGGCTAGATAGAGCGTCCGGGCCTTGGCCGCTTCTGACAACGGCGCCAGGATTCCCTCGGTCTCCGTGACCAGTTTGGGCCAGTCGACCCCCTCGGAGGCCGCAGCCTCGGCCACTGTCCCCCGCGCCTGTACGACCAGGTCGTGCCACTTCGTGCCGTGCGTCGCATCTGTCGCCGCCAGGTGTTCGGCAAACTGTATCTGAGAGCGGATCCGCATCCAGGCGGATTCCTTCCACATCGCGTTCACACGCACGATCCGTTCCAACTGCATCATATTCATCATCCGATTCCTTTCTTCAGTCATACAGGAGTTCTGTGGAGGTCAGGGTACATCGGGTAGGTCCGGCAGCTCGCCTGTCACCGAGTCGTAGCGCCCATAGCGCTTGGCGGCTTCCACAATGGCAAAGATGTTCTCATACGGCGTGTCGCGCCCGCACTGATCCCCGGTCGACAGGATGAAGCCTCCGCCGGGCCCGGCGTCTCGCATCGCTGCGACGGCTTTGCGGGTTACCTCTTCCGGCGTTCCGTTCAACATCACGTCCGTGGTGTGCAGATTGCCCATCAGGGCCAAATGGCGTCCGTGCACACGCTTGAGCTCCGCCAGATCAATGTCGCCAGCAGGCGGCACCTCCAGCGGGTTGAGCATCCCTATGTCGGTCTCGGCCACCAACATATCGGCCAGGACCCGGTTCTTGCCACAACTGTGCAGCATCGTGGGCACGCCAGCTTCCCGAGCCATGGCCGACCACTTCTTGAGTGCCGGAATGGCATACTTCCTTGCCAACGCTGGAGAGGCCAGGGTGATGGTGCCCGATCCGCCGAACAGGATATAGTCTAGGTCAGCCTGAAGGGCCAGTGCCATCATCCGCGTGCCGCGCTCGAGATCCAACTCACACCACTCATCCAGGATCTGGGGTGTATCCATCGCCGCGTAGGCCAGCGTCTCGATGCCACCGTTCACGTAGCTGTTCCACATATGGAAACCCGGATAGCTGATCGAGACCCCGAAGGCACAGTCGCGTTTCCGACAGGCTGCCCGGAAGATCTCCAGCGTAGTCCAGTCCAGTTCCAGTGGCATCGGCTGCGTGTGCTTGAACTTGGGGAAGTCCTCAGCCAAGTTCTTGATCAGCTTCTCCGGCGTTGCGGGTTGGTCACCCCGGTAGCAGATGGTCGTCTGACGCAGCGGCCCGTCTGGCGTGTTGACGGTCGTCGTCTCGATGCGCGCATCGCGGGCCGTATCCAGTTCGACCGTCGTCTGCCAATCCACCGGGGCCGCTTCGCTGAACACCGGCAACCAGAACTCAGGCGCCGTCCAGGCATCCAGACCAAAAGTGTCGGCCGCATTCAGATAGGCCTCCCAGAGCGGGATCCCTTTGGGCGCGACCCAGAAATCCGCGCCCGTCAGGCCGGATAGCTTCATCGGAATGTACGTTGAGATGTCCGGTGCCACAGGCACGCGGTCAGGTATGCCATTGCGCAGCGCGGTCAAGAATCGTTCGCGTGGCGTCATCGGTTCTGCCTGCTTTCTCCTCCAACCCATCGCTGGAGAGCGACTTGTGGCCTCAAGTCGTGCTCCTTTGCTGCCCTGCATCCGGCGGGTGTATTCGTCTGGGCAGTCCGTACTCCTCGGCGGCCTCGGTCAACGCAGCAAGGTTCTCAAGAGGGGTGCCGGGACAGACATTGGCGCCGTCACCCAACAGGAGCCCGCCGCAGGGCGCCATAGCCTCCAACGCCGCGAGCGTTGCCTGCTTTACCTGGGCCTTGGTGCCGTTGCGCATCAGCATAGGGCTGATGTTGCCCCACAGGGCCGCCTTGCCGCCGAGGTTTCGCGCAGCCACCGCCGGGTCTACGACATACCCGAAGAGCTCGAAGTGGGTCATCCGCATATCATCGATGAGAGCCCTGTGTAGATGCGTGCTAGGGCCACACATGTGAATGCCTCGCCTCGCGGAAGTGGCGAACAGGCGGTCCGCGTAAGGCACGCAGAACTCGCGGTACATCGCAGGCGACATCGCAGTCGCCGTATCTTCCGCGACGGCGCTGATTCCTTGCCAGGGGCGGTTCTCGAGCGCCAGGAAGGCGCGCTGCGCATCAATGAGCGCGTTCGTGATACGATCGAGGAACCGGTGACAGGCATCAGGATAGGCCACCTGCCAGGCATAGAAGTCGACGCCCACCAGATCGATGGCGATCATGTGCGGGCTGAGCCCGCTGATAGTCGGAGCGGCAATCGCGACGCGCCCTTCGACGCCATTGAAGGTCAACCGTGTTTCGTCGGCGAATTCCCTCATCGCCATCGTCCAATCCACAGTCTGCTTCCAAAGCCCGGTCATAGGCACCGGCATGGGATACCGCTCCATCTGCTCCACGTTCGAGATAACGGGAAGGCTGTGCAGCGTCTCGTTCTGGGGCCAAACGATCTCGGCGCCAAAGGACGCCGAGTCCAAAACGTTGTCGAAGTACGGCGCTATCGAGACCGTCGTGTCAGTGCAGACAATGTCCTCCGGAATGTGCTCGATCCGGTACTTAAGGAACTGCAACTGCCAGTAGTAGTGTTCCCGCACGTTTTCGAAGATCGCGCTATAGGGGATGCCGAAGATCGGGGTAAAATAGCGCGGGACCAGGCAGAACCCTACGGGCACGCGATCGAGATAGGAAAACCGGTCGCGCGCCTCGAGCCGGCGGCGGCTGGCCTCCATCTTCTCCAATGGGTAGTCGATGTTGAGCTCGAACTTCACCGCTGAACTCCTGCGCCGAACGGAGCCGTCGCCAGACAGGTGTAGTACTCGCTGCCCCCATAGTAGGCATACCACTTGTTCTTGAAGACCGTCATGCCGCACAGAAACACCGTGTCGCGCCAGTAGGAGACCGGCCTGTGCGGGGGTTCGGCAGAGTAGCCGTCCTCATGGGGTATGGTCACATCAGCCGAGAGCACGGGACGCGGCAGCCACGCCAGCGGCGTCTCTGGATCCTGAAGCGAGAAGAGCACCTCACCCTTGGCATAGAAGTGTCCGGTGTGGTTGCCACCTGTCATCAGCATCAGATAGTCGGGGTTCGTCGGATGGTAATTGGCAAAGGCCACGGCGCATTCACCACCGGGCCAGACCGAGGCGAGTTCCTTCGACTCCCAATGCAGAAGATCCTCGGAGTAAGCGATCAGCCGGTCGTTGATATACATCACAAACCGCCCGTCGGCAGCGCGGACCGCACGGTTGTCCGGATCCTGTAACACGGTACCGTTACGGTGAATACGCGTGGCGTTGGGAAAGACCAACCCCTGGTGCTCCCAATGAATGAGGTCGTCGGATACCGCCAGGTAGACACCGCAGACAGAGGGATCGTCGATCCGTTCCCAATCCCAGCGGTTCAGGAACATGTAGTAGCGCCCCTCATGCTGCACGCAGTTGACGTCCTCGAAGCTGTACATCCAATACTCAGGTCGCCGTAGCAACGGCCCCGCCACACGGCGAAACTGCACACCGTCTTCGCTCACCGCCACGCCGATGTCACAGAGATAGTCGATCCCCGTCTCCCTGCGAGAGGCAAAACGGGGCTCGTCGGATATGGGAAACTCGCCCCGGTACACATAATAGAGGCGACCATCTCTCTTCAGGACCGACCCGTTGTGCACCCCACCGCCGAAGTGCCCGCGATCCCACCCTTCCGGATCGGGTGATAAGACGGGATTGCCCGCGTCCTTCTCGAAGGGCCCGATCGCCCAGTCTGGCAAGCGATAGGTCTCGGGATCGATGGGGTCACGCGAGAAGCCCCCCCAGTATTTCTCCTCATCGTAATGCCACTGCGACCAGCGCTGCTTCTGCTCTTCCGTAGAGAACTGCCACGGAAAGAACCCGTTTCCGTGGAAGTCACGGAGCAGGGCCCTGAGCTCCTCGTTGTCCCCTTCTGTGCCCTCTCCTGTCGTGGTTACTGGCTTTTGGCCTTCCAAACCGCTCACGGCTCGCCTCCTATTGTGAGCTCGTGCAGGGAATCACGATCACCGGCTCCAAAGGCCAGCTTGATCGTCTTTATCTCGAACGGCCTGAAGTCCAGGATCACGCTATTGTCCTCCACGACCACTCTACGTCCAGGGTCTTCCATCAGGTTCACTTCCTCAGCGTAAATCACGGGCATCGAAAACCGGATCGTGACCCCCCGGGCTACCTGCCCGGTCGCCTCATATATCCGCAGGACAACGCGGGCTGTCTCCCCGGGCTTCAGCGCGGAGACCAGAATGCTGGGACTGTCAATCTCCAGCAGGCCCCAGGACTTCGGCAATGGCCCCGCGTGCGAGGCCGCCGTCACGGCGATCAGGGGGTGGTTGAACGCCTGACCTTCGCGCGGGATACCCGCCTCGCTCCAGCTACTGGAGTGAGGTACCAGAGCGTAGTCGAAAGCGAACTGCTTGTCCAGTTCCAAACCGCTGTCTGACCCCATGCCCGGCTCGTATCCGCCGCCAAAGCCGTACCCTCCGATGGTAGCACTGCGCAGGAGCGACAGCAGCAGCACGCCGTCGGCAACGTTGTTACCGGGCAGGCCACGGTTGATGAGCGCCACCCCTTGGCTGCCGTCACCGTGGTCGATCCAGTGTTGTGCCGGGCACTCGACCCCCTCCGGATGCGGAACAGTCCCAAAGGGGATCTCGTGGAACCCATGGCCCTGCGGGATCGATGTGGGAAAACTGACACGATAGCGAACGTGCCGGTCGGTGTTGTGCAGCCGGATGTGGATCTCCACCCGGGGCAAGCCGGCGTAGAGACGAATCCGGGTGCTGAGCTTGCCGCCGGTGCTCGCAAACTCCGAGAACACGGGCCCGTGCGTGATCACGCCCGCTGCGCCCTGCACGATAGCCGAGGCTGGAGGCGCAGGATGCCGCACCTTCATCGTGATCGCCTGTCCGCCGTCCAGACCCCGGTACGGCTCCCACAGGTCGCCACGATCCTCCTCCATCGTCACGACGTTGGCCTTGCCGCGGAGGGCCTCCCAGCCGGTACGCCTGTCAAACAGAGAGGTGATCGTGCCGCTCGCGAGGTCAACTACGACGCGGCAGAGCTCGTTCTCGAGCACCCCCGGTACCTCAGGAAGCACATCCGTGCGCGACGCCAAGGCGCCCATACCGGGCTTTCGGGGGATCAGGCGATAGACGGCATACCCGAGTGGCGGGATATCACGCGCCACAAAGGCAACCTTCGCCCGGATCAAGGCCCCATGACCCGCCCGCTCAGCCGCCAGGAGCTGGACCGGCACCGGCGTCCCATCCGGTCCGAGCAGGTCGAGGTCATCTGCCTCTGTCTCCGTGAACCCCGCCTCTGCAAAGACCACATCGGTTCGTGACCAGCCCAGGGCGTTGAAGACCACTAACGCCACGCCGTTACCCCGTGTATCGATCTTGGCGGCGAGGTGTCGGAGCCGCTCGTCGAGCACCTCATTGGCAAGCCGCCTGGCGCAGTCAAAGCTCTGCCGGGTGTCCTCCCACACGTGGTCGGTCATGACGCCGGACATCAAATCGTGTGCGTGGTTGAACAGCACAGGCTCCCAGGCTTGCCACAGCGCTTCGCTATCGACGTCCTCACCCAACGCGACGAGTAGCGCGCCCAACTTCTCCGCCGTGGTCAGCAACCGTTCCAGCTCTCGCGTCCACTGCTTCAACTCTATCCGGCTGCTGTAGGTCCCCTGAAAGATCGGGTTGAGGTCGCCCTGTATCACAGGCCTCTCCTCGGGCCGGTCTTCCACTATGGTCTCATAGTCAGCAGGCAAAGCGATGCGAATCTTGAAGGGCGCGTCCTCCTGCGCGTTGAACTGCGGCACCAGTTCAGGGACGTGCTCCTCCGGCAAACAGACGTCGGCCCCGGCCGGGCCCACCCGCCCGACGCCCAAGCTGTACCCGGCAAGGAACTCCCATTTCTGGCGCATGAAGTCGCTGAACTCGGGCAGCGTCTTGGGTGATCCATACGCGATGGCGTAGTTTCCGGGAAGCCAATAGAACGGGATGCGGGTCCCGTCCAGCCCCTCCCAGATGAACTCCGAGGGGATACCACCGTGGGGCACACCTCGCTGCGACCAGAAGGACCGGTAGCCCGCCAGCCGCATGAGCTGGGGCATCTGGGCGTGATGGCCGAAAGCGTCCAGTTGCCAGCCAATCGTGACGTCGACCCCAAGCGCCCGCCGGAAGTAGCCCTTGCCGTAGAGGACTTGACGCACAAAGGATTCGCCGCCGGGCATGTTGACATCAGGCATAACATCCAAGCCGCCAACGATGGTCAGCCGCCCCTCGTCGATGTATTCACGGAACGTCGCAGCCTGCTCAGGGTATCGTTCGAGAAACGGCTTGACGTAACTAGCCTGATCGAGCACGAAACGGTAGTGTGGGTGGATCTTCAGCAGCCGCAGCGCGCGCAGGATCGTGGGGAGTCCCATGTCCAGGTACTGCTCGCGAGTCTTGAACACCGCCCCTTCCCAATGGGTGTGGGGAATGAAGAGGAACGTGTCTTTCATCGTCATTCTCGACATCTCCGTTTGTCCGCCGACCTGGCATCGAGAGCAGCGGGATGTGGCCTGCAGCCAGCGCACGCATCTCTGTGGATAGGTCTAGTGCTCACCGGCGCTCCCTGGCATGAACGTATGTGGGTACACGAGATCGAGGATGCACTTGCGCACCTCGAGGGCGCCCCCGAACCCCGGCGTCGCAGCGAGACGCCGGATGCCGATGGCGTTAGCGCCGGTCCGCAGGGCGTGCGGCGGCACGTCGAACACCACCACGTCGAGCCAACACCCATGGTCATAGTGGTTGTACTGATCGCCGTTCCAGCTCAGTGCCACCCCGTTGATCGACACCTCGATGTCGCTGAGCCGATTCAGTCCCTTGAGATCCAGCGTGAGAACACCGCTGGGCGCGAGGCCACGCCGAGGCGCTGCTTCGATATCATCGGCGATCCGCAGCAGGTACTCCGCCTCGTCACGATCTGGAGGTAACGCGAACCGGCTCCGCCACGTCGCATCGTGGTAGATTTGTGCGTCAGCAGGCCAGACCGCAGCGATGTACTGCTTATCGGCCCCGACCAAGGAATCCGGATGGGCAAGGTCAGAGAAGGCAGAACGGTCGAAGGGTCCGTCGGCACACGTGAAGTTGAAGAGGCTTATGCCATCCACGCCACTGCGGTAGTGGTTAGCCGCCACCGCGCGCATATAGGCCATCGTTGGTGGCCCAAAACCATCGTGGACGCCGTTACCGGGCCGGGTGCCCGTTCCACCGCTACCGCACCCAGGCACCCAGTGGAGCTGCCCTTCTATACCGGGGCAGACCTTGCATCCCGAAGGATGAGCGTGCTCGATCCACCAATCGGCGGGCGCGTCAGGCGTGTGGTCACCTATGCCCCCCAGCGTGATCAAGTCAAACAACCCTTCTGCGAGCCACCCGTCCACATCGAGCCCGCTGGCGATGCACGCCTCGGGATCATACTCGAACCGGGCGCTGAGCGTTTTGCCCGCCCGGCGGGTCATAGCCCGCAGATCACGGATCAGCGCGGTCATCCGGGGCATGCCGGCCTGCTCGTCGCCACACTGGAACCACGGTCTGAAGCGTGTGAAGTCCAGATCGATGCCGTCCACATCGTAGCGCTCGAGGACCTCCTGAATCTGCCGCTTGCGGTAGTCCGAAACCTGTTCCTTGGCATAGTCCAGCGCTCGGTCCGGCAACAACAGGTCAGGGTGTTCGTCGAGCCACGGCGAGAGCAACTCCGGAAAGTACCATGAGCCATCGGGGTGCGTGTAGGTATGGTGGCGATCGTTCATCCGCAACGAGAACTGGCAGGCGATCCCATACCGGTGGCAGGCCTCGGAGACGATTCGCAGCGGATCGGTCCCGAGTCGCTCGAGGCTCCGCAGCGTCTCGCGCATGCGCCAGACATGCAGCGTGTCCAGCGTCTGCATCATCTCACCGACCCGGGGCAGAAAGATCGAGTTGTAGTTGACCGTATGGCCCCCCAGTGCGCAGAACTGGTAATGTGTCACCGCCGTGCCGATCACCGGGCCGACGGTCGCGGCGATCACGTCATCAGGCGACATCGGCGCCGGGTAACGCATATAGCTCGACCAGCCGTCGTCATTGTAGATAAGGTGCTTGCGTTTCACGCATCCGTCCCCTTTCAGAAAGGCAGCCACCGGGGGTGATCCGCGCCCCGGCTGTCCAACCCTCGGGTCAGCAGGCGTTGCTCGCTGCCATCGACGGTCATCGCCCAAAGCCCGGGCACCTCTCCGATCGCGGCGCGGCAGAAAGCGACCAGGCAGCCGTCGGGAGACTCGCTAGCGCGGAAGTCCCACACCGGCGGCACGCTGGTTGTAAGGGCCGTGATCGCGCCGGTGCGCGGGTCGAGCCGGCAGATCTCCGTGCCACCGCTGGCGAGCTCCGGCTTGTAGTCGCGGTTGAAGTGGTCGGTATCGGGCCGCTGGGCCTGGTATTCCCAGGCCACCCTGGAACGGGGAAGCCGGCGCGGGAAGAGCACCGCCCCGTCATGGGTCCAGACCGCCACGTTCGATCCGCCGCCGCGGTTGCCGCGATGGCCGTAGGTCGCGCCAAACCACATGGCCTGCCCTTCGGTGAGCATCCGGTGCTCTGACCCGTCCGGGCGGCTCAGACGCAGGTCAGACCAGTCATGCCCACCGTCTGAGACGTGATGGCAATCCTGGTACAACAGCCATTCGCCATCGGGGGACCATGCTGGCCCGAAGTAGAGATGATCGGGATGGGCCGCTACGCACATGCGCTCACGACCGAACGCGTCGCACGTCCAGATCTGATATCCTTGGGAGCTTGCCAGATGGAAGGCAACCCGACTGCCATCCGGGCTCAGGCTGAAGCCGTACGGCAAGCCTTCGTCCGCAGCAGAGAACTCGCGTGCATCCGTGCCGTCGAGATTCATGTTGAAGACTTGGCCGCGCCCCGGGCGGCAGACCTGCACGAGGACACGCCCCCCGGTGAGCAGGAGCTGTGGGGTATAGAAAGGTGCCAACCGATCCTTTGCCAGCAGCTCCTCGAGCGTGCCAAGGTCGAGATCGTAGGCCCAGACGTGCGTAGGCGTCTGAGTGTAGTACGCATCGAAAGGGCGCCCGGGACCGTCGCGGCGCGGTTCCATGCTCAACAGCATCACGCGCCCGTCCGGCAGGAAACCGCTCGGCTGCCAGGTGACCTGGTTCGGTACATCCAGCTCGAGCGTGCGCAGGTCCGTGCCGTCAGCGTGGATCAAGCAGGTCCTGCCCGCCGACGTGAAGAACAGCCTGGGCCACGTCTTGCGCGACGCCCCGGCCTGCGCCAGACACGGCCCCTCTCCCAATGCACGCTGCTTCACGCTTCCCTCCCGGCGCGGTAGAGGGCCAGGATGTTCTCGTTGGGAACATCCTGCTGCAGCGTATGCGCCGCCGATAGGATGTACCCACCGGACTCGCCCAGGATCCTAATGAGGTCACGTGTGGCTTGCTCCACCTCCTCGACGCTTCCCCGTGGTAACAGAAGCTGCGTATCCACGCCACCGTAGAACGTGAGGCGATCGCCGAACGTGCGCTTCAGGCGTTCAGGTTCCATCTTCTTGGCGCGGGGCTGGATCGGATTGAGGATCTCTACGCCCGCGTCGAGCAGATCGGGGATGAGATCAAAGACCGACCCGCAGGTGTGATGGAAGAACGCCGCGCTGGTGTAGCGGCGGATCTGCCGGATGCGCGCCCGCAGATAGGGGAGCACAAGGTCGGCGAACATCGCCGGCGAAATGAGTGGACCGGTCTGCATGCCGAAATCGTCACCGCTCGTGGTGAAGTGGATATAGGGGCCCACAGCGGCGTAGTAGAGCTCTTCAATGCGCTGCTGATAGGCATAGACGATGTCAAAGAAACGGTGAACGAACTCAGGCTCCGCCGCCATGCGGTACAGGAAATCGTCATACCCGCACATCCAGCAGCCAACCTCAAGCACGCCGTGGCAAGGATGGCGCGCGCAGACTACGTAGGGCGTGCGCTCGTATAGAAACCGCGCGCGTTCAGCGATCGCCGCGATCACGGCGGGATCGAGCCGGTCCGGATCGGGCCACGGGTACCGGTCCAGATCGTCGAGCGTCGCGCCCTGCAGCGGCCGGCTGACCGCCTCGAAGTAGTGCCCACTGAACCGGTAGCCGACGCCCCACATATCCACGATCTCTGTCGCGGACACCTGGCGAGCCAGCGTGCCTGCAGGCTGGAGAATACCACCTACGCCGCGGATGTCGATATCGAGCGCCCGCAGGACCGCCTCGTCGACCTCGGCGTCTGGAGCGTCTGCCGCGATTCCTAGCAGCGGTGCCAGACGGCGCGGACCCCCGTCGATTTCGGTCATATCCGTGGCGCCCAGGTCCATCGGCACGCGATCGGGCGCCTGGTGGGCCAACGTGCAGGCAAAGCGCTCGCGCTGGAGGGAACTATTGTGCATGCCACTATCCCCCTATAGGTCCATCACGCAGTCGAACAGAGCCTGTACGTTCTCCCACTTGAACCCGGGATCGATCTCGATGTAGAGCCAGGAGCCGCCAGCGGCGGTGTCGAAGTTGTCCAGCAGTCGCGCAATATAGTCACGGACTGCCTGCGGCGTGGCGCGCTGCATGAGATCGCCACGGTCGGGATGCAGTTGGACCGCGAGTCCCAGGTCGCGAGAGCGCTGCGCCAGCTCACGCTGATCGTAGAGCGGCAGTTGTGGCCAGACAGCGGTAACGCCGAGCTCTGCAAAATCCTCGAGCAGCGGCGTGATCTGGCCGCACGAGTGGAAGAAGATCCGCTTGCCCGCTGCACGGATGGGGGCACAGAGCCGCTCGTAGCGCGGTTTGAAGAACCGGCGCCAGACTTCGGGCCGAAACAATGGCGCGCGCTGGCTGCCGAAGTCGTCTCCGAACTGGATGGCGTCAGTCCCCGTCGCCAGATGGTGCCGGATACACCCCTCGGCGTAGTCGGTGATCAGGTCGGCAATGCGGTTGATCTCGGGCGTGTCTTGCATGATCTCGATCATGCAATCCTCATAGGGCCGCAGAAAGTGCATCTGCTCCCAGATCATCCCGCCTCCACCAATGTGGAAGTACCGCTCCTTGTGCCGGGCAACGGCGACCTTGGCCTTCTCGAACGCCGGTCCGCTCAGTGGCGGCGGCGCAGGCGGCGCGTACGCGGCGAGGTCGCTCAGGTCGGCCAGCGGCTCGTTGTACGGATGCCCCCATATACCATAGATCCGGTACTTCCAGGTCACGCCCCAAGCGTCGACCTCGACGTGATGGTATGAGCCGTCTGGGCCGAAGTCCTCCGGCGGTGGCTGCGGCAGGGTGAGCTCACTGAGGTCGCCAAAATCGGACGGACAGGCGCGCATCAAGTCGAGCAGTTTCTGCCCGTGCTCGAAGAGCCCGCCGGGCGAGGGATGCACCTGGACGGGAATGCGATCCGGGGGCTTGAACGCGAGCGCACGAAACACGCGCTCGCGACTGGCAGTCGACTGAATCATGCACAAGTCCTTTCGATAGCAAAGACGTTGACGACGCCAAAGACGTCTGCAACACGCCGCTTGACTGCTCCCGCGCAACCCTTCGTCAACAGATTCTCCCTGTCCCGTCTTCCAATCTCACAACACGGCCGTCCCGGCTAGACGCCAGGCACATAGCCCCGGCCGAACTGGGCGGTCATCGGCTGCTTGAACTGCTCGCCAAAGGGCATCCACGACGTGGTACCGCCGTCCACGATCAGCGTCTGACCGACGACGTAGCGAGCATCGTTCGATGCCAGAAACGCGGCCACGTTAGCGATGTCTTGCGGAGTTCCGGCGAACCCGCACGGAATCCCTCTACCGCTCTCGCGGATCAACTCCTCCGGATCGATATCGGGCCTCATCTTGAAGTGGTTCTCGACCGGCACGGAGCCCGGCGCGATCCCGGCGACACGGATGCCGCGCGGCGCCAGCTCAATAGCCAGGTTGCGCGTGAAGCTGACAATCGCGCCCCGGGTGCCGGCGTAGACTGAGTGCTCGACGTACGCCTCATAGGCGTGGATCGACGAGATGTTAATGATCACGCCGTGACTCTGTTCCAGCTCTGGCAACAGCGCCTGGCACAGAAAGAAAGGCGCACGCACGTTCACGGCATAGAGCGTGTCGAACTGCTCGACGGTCGTCTCCCCGATAGGCCGGTTCATGGTGATGCCGGCGTTGTTGATCAGCACGTCGAGCCCGTCCAGGAACGCCACCACCTCGCGGGCCATGTTCTGCAGGGGAGCCACCTCCCGAAAGTCGGCCTTGAAGGCAGCGGCCTTGCCCCCCGCATCCACAATCTCCTTTACCACCGCTTCGGCGCCCTCGGCGCTGCGGGAGTAGTGAACGGCCACGTCGGCGCCTCGCCGTGCGAACTCCAGCGCGATCCCTCGGCCGATGCCCGTGCCCGCCCCCGTCACCAGGACCCGTCTACCAGTCATCTCAGTATCTGCCATCTGCTGCCTCCTGGAGCGTAAGATGTGCCGAACGCTCTCGGCTAGAACACGGGCAGGTCCGCGCCCACATAGACTGCCCGGTGACGGTTGTCGTCAAAAGCAAAGTGCAGTGTGCGCCGGTCAGCACTGATGAAGCCGTCTGGATAGTTCAGCAAGCCCTCGGGGCCGTCGCAGGATTCGGAAACCAGTACCTGCCGGTATGGCCACGTCTCGAGCCCGTCGTAGCTGATCCACAGCGCCAGCGGGCTGCGATGGTGGGGATTGGGATTGTGCAACAGCGCCACCGTGTCACCACCCAGCCCGTAGAGCGTGGCTTTGGAGCCCGGATTCGGAATCTCAGTCTTGCGGGCGTAGGCCGGCCAGGTCCTGCCGCCATCGGTTGACTCGGCGTAGTAGAGCACGCCGCCGAGCCGGTCCGCGCGAATGAGCATCGCGATACGACCATCGGCCAGTTCCACGATGCTGTTCTCGGCCCAGCCATGGTAGTCGTCATCGCCGGTCAGGCGGATATCGCCATAAAGCGTCCACGTCTGCCCCCCGTCCTCGCTCATCAGCACGCCGTTGCGCGGGTCGGTGGGCGCGGAGAAAAGACGTCCCTGCGAGATCGCCACCGGGGGTGTCTTCACGCGATTATAGTGTTGGAATGGCAACAGGATACGGCCATCGCGCGTGACGATGTGGTTACGAATGAAGGTACGGTCACGCAGCTTCCCCGGCGCGGGCGCCAGCGGTGACCAGGTTCGGCACGCGTCGTCGCTGTGTGTCAGCCACTCCTGCCAATGGCCGAAGGTGCCGTCGTGCGTGGCGACAAAGAGCGTGCAGCGCCCGTTGTGGACCATGAGCTCGGAGGGGACCAGAGCGGTCACCGGGCCCTGCCGTGGAACGTGCAGGTCGAGCGGCGCCACCGGCGACCAGGTCCGTCCCTGGTCCGTGCTGCGGGTCAAGAAGATCCGGTTTTGCGGGAGGGGTTCGGTGTGTCCCCCGCCAAGCATAACCATGACCCACGAGCCGTCCGGCATCGGTCGCAGCGTCGTGTCACAGGCGAGCGAATCGGGCCCTTGCCCGTCGAAGATCACGCGCACCACAGGAGACCTCGCCTTCGTCGCTTCTGTCACGCCTTCACCTCCAACGCCGCGAGCGGTACCTGCAGGACTTCGACCGCCTCTTTCTTCCGTGAGACAATCACATGCAGCGCGCTGGCGTGCACGAGCGTGTGCGGGTAGCCGTACTCCCCGCCCTTGTGCAACCCATCTGCCCGCCGGGCGTAGGGCGTCGTGTCGTCAGCCAGGATGAAGTGCCGATCGAAGGTCAAGCCATCCTCCGAGAGCGACAGGACCAGCGGCGACCGGTGCCCGCGAGGCTCCGGGTCGGGGCAACCGACGTAATAGAAGCGGCCGTCCGGGAGTTGCCCAAGATGGAACTTGGTGGCGTTGTCGCTGAAGCCGGTGGGCACCGGCGGGGACCACGTGGCGCCGTCATCGCGGCTCTCGGTGGCCCATAGCCATTCGGCATTGCTGCGCAACAGCATATGGAGCACGCCATCGCGGGTCTGGTAGAACGCGCCCTCACAGAGACCGACGGGCCAGCCGGCGACATCCCTGACCTGCCAGAAAGACTCGGAGTCATCGACGATCCCGGCGGCCATGGCCTGCGGGTAGATGCCGGTCATACGCCAGCCGGCAAGCCCGGCCGGGTCATCGGTATAGGGGAAACTGATGTTGCCACAGATGATCAGGCGGCCGGAAGCCGTGCGCTGCGGTCCGTGGTTCGGCACGATCGGCAACCGCAGGTCCACCGGCCCATCCCAGTGCAGCCCGTCCCGCGTGGTCATCGCCAACAACGTCGTGCCCATATGCCCCCGGTCCCCCGGGCGACGGTCGCCATGTTCGTCCAGGCTCTCGGGACGATACTCGTAGCTGCCAATGTAGACGACCAGCCGGCCCGCGTGCTGGTGGAAGCCTGCCGCGGTCAGCACCAGCTCGGTGTGCTTTCCACGTTGTGCATCGAGCAGGGGCGCAGGCGGCGACCACGTACGGAAGTCATCCGAGGTCGCGAACAGCACGCGTTGCCCTGGGGCATCTTCGTCGCGCCGGCCGTTCGACCAGATCGCCATATAGCGCCCGCCAAAGAAAGCCAGATGCGGGTGATGCGAATAGGTCCACTGCGTCTCGGGCCGGTATAGCCACGCGCGCTCGACCCGCAGCCGGGGGGCAGTCGCGGCGCTGTAGCCTGCGTTGGTGATCGACGCAGCGGTCATGAGACAGCCTTTCGCCGAGGCTGCGCACGCAGGAACAACGACATCACATGCTCCGAGAAGTGCTCCGCCTGGAGGTCCATGCCTTCGGCGTTGGGATGACACTGGTCCGACGAGTATGCCGCGATCTCCGCAACGCTGAAGATGTCGAGTCCGTTGACATAGAACAGGTTGTGATCGCCGGCCTCCACCAGGCGGCGATACACCTCCTCCATATCGCGGCGCATGCCTGCGACGGTATACCCCACCGCGTTCGGCGCTGTCTCATTGGGTGGGTAGGCGATCGGCGAGATAAGCGCCAACGGCGTCTCCGGATGCTTCTCGCGCACGATGGCGACGGTCGCAATCACGAGCATCTTGTAAGTGCGGGCGCTGACGGTGCCGCCAATGGTGTTGATGCCGAGTTTCATCGAGATGAACTGAGCCGGCAAATCACGGATCAGCATCGCCACGGTGGGATCGAGGTGACACTGGCCGCCAAAGCCAAGGCTCCGAAGGTTCAGATCGTGGCGTCGCGCCACCGAGGCTGGCCAGGTCCGCGCGGCGCTCCCCGCGCGCACGCAATGGGTGATCGAGCTGCCCCAGGTGACCCAGAGCGGGCGTGGATCCGGCGCCGCGCGCGCGAACGTGGCCCCCTCTGTATGGAGCGCCGTGACCGTCACCGGGCAGCTCGGCGGCAACCACACCTCCACCGTGCGCGGGCCCGCGCCGATCGCCTCGAACCGCGCCTCGGTCGTACCCCCTGCACACCGCGCAACTGCGACGATGCGGTTGTCCTCGACGACATCGAAGCAATGACCGTTCGGGACCGCGGCGTCGGGCACCGGCAGGGGCTCGAACGCCAGCACCAGTGCGGTGGCGTCGGTCTCGAAGCGTAGCCGCACGCCGCTGGTGTAGGCAGCGCGCAACAGGAGCTCCTCGTCGAACAGATGTCGGCGCCGATGTGGCAGGCGCCACGGCCGGAAGCCGTGACCAACCCGTTCTACGGATGCTACGCCCTGAAACCACGATTCATCCAAGTCCACAACGACCATGTAAACGCCTCCTAAGTCTCAGTCTCTACCCACGCGCGCCCGCACACCCAGCGACCCTAGGCCCCAGCACGTCCGGGGTTCAGAACCCTTTCCAGTGCGCGCAACATGCCGTAGCCGTGGCGGGTATCGGGCAGCAGATAGTGCCCCTCGGTCCATTCGTTCCAGCACCCGATCATCATCACCGGCGAGATCGCCGGGCGCGCGTTGAGGTAGGCCAGCGCGCCGCGCGCCAACGCGGCGAAGGCGTCGGGCGTCTCGTTCACCACGATGGGCGTGGCGGGCCAGACCGCACGGCTGGGGTTGGCCGGGCGCACCGGCTCCAGCACCCGTGGCGCGTTGTCGGTTCCGGGGTTGATCGTGGGGAAGAATGGCAGCTCGCAGGCCGCGTCGTACTGCGGCCACACCTGGGTCAGCACATCTGCCGCCAGCACCCCGTAGTCCAGAAGCGCCTCCTCATCGGGGCGATCGCCAGCAGCCATCGCGATCGCGTTGTAGATGCTGTAGCTCTGCACACCCATCGCCGGCAGGTCCGGCATCAGCGGGATCATCGCAGGCTCCTGGATTACGGCGTGGACATAGAGCCCCGGATGGCCCAGCTTGCGCGCGAAGTCGCGCAACGCATCCAGGAACCGGCGTGAACCGTCGAGGCCGAACGCCGTGACGAGCTTCGCCATATTCCAGATGGCAAGAACCGGCTCACCTTCAATGCGCCAGTACTGTGGATGGTGGAAGTACCGCGCGATGCAATAGGCCAGGCTGCGCCACATCTCGACGGCGCGATCGGGCGCGGGATGTGTAGGCTCGTAGCCGCCCAGTCCCTGGATACCGCCGACGCGCAGATCCTCATCCTGTGGCGTGAAGCCCGCGGTGGGATACCAGATGGCCCACGGGTGGTTGGTCCACATGACAGCAAAGCGCGTCTCAGCCAGGTTGCTGGCATGCAGCAGGCCCTCCTCCAGCGCCTCGTGGAAGACCGGCCCGCCATCGAACCAGTACCAGTCGAAGAGGAAAACATCGATCCCCGCCGGTCGCGCCAGTTCGATATAGCGCTCCCAGGTCGAAGGCTCGCGCTCGTCCAGCTCACCCAGCAGCGGCGTGCGTGGCTGGTGGTGGCCTGCAAACCACGGCCTGCAGCCCCGCATCTGAACGTATTCGGTCCACCCCTTGCCGTACAGACGGTCGTTGAACGGGTTGGGATGCCAGTGCGGGAAGGTCCAGCATGCCACGGTCAAATCTTCCGGCCGGCGCAGCAGCGCCGGATCACACAGGCGCTCGAGATCCTCGGGCAGCCGATGGGTCATCGTCAGGTCCTTTCTCGGCTGCGGCAGAGCGCCACCGAATGCATGAGAACGCCCACGGGCCAAGAGGTCTGAGAGCTCATCGACCCGTCGGGCTCGGGATCGAGAAGCCGCGCCGGGGAGTGGGCCGCCAGGCCTGCTCTTGCCTGGAGATCGGAGGGGTGAAGCGTCACGTCGCGCGATCCTTCTCCGCTTGCCTGGCTCAGCGATCGGCCACCGACCAGCGCTCGGCGTTCCGCAGCAAGGCGCGTGCCTCGGATTCGGTCCTGCACCACGTGGTGATAAACAGCCCGCGCGCAGACAACTGCGCCAGTGCGGGCTCGACCTCTTCGGGCTCCAGCGAGATCTGCAAGGCCTTGCCGGCCCTCTGAACCGTCTTCAGCGTCTCCATATAGTGAAGCGGGCTGGGTTTGCCGGCGCCGGGCAGGATCTGGATGGCCTGCAGACGGGGCAACTCGCACAGCGCGGGCACGTGCGCAAAGGCCCCAATGCCATCGACGTGGTAGACCGTGTGATCCAGGAAGCGCGTCTGGCCTTCGATCACCGGCAGGAACAGCTCCCGGAACATTCGCGGCGAGATCATATACGAGAAATCGTTCTGGGCCGCGTAGGTCTTGCCTGGAGACCAAAAGCCAAACCAGCAGGTCGAGCCCTCCGAGACCTCGTGGACGATGTGGTAGAACGCGTCGTAGACCTCGAACCACATCTCCATGAGGTATTCCTCAGCCGCCACGACCTCGTCGGGGCGATCGATGACGTCGTAGAGTAGGCGGTCGGTCCCGCGGAGCGCGGCAAGGGTATCGCCGCATCCGCCAAACGCCCCAATGCTGGGGATGCACCGGCCCACGGACTCCCGAACGGCGCGGTCGAGCATCTGCAGCGTGAACTGCCACCACGCGCCGCTGCGATCGAGGCGCAACTCGAGCACCTCGGTCAACCCCTCACCCGTGACGATGGGATCCCACCACCCGGTCTCGAAGTCGAGTTCCGTGGGACAGCCGAGGAAGGCCGGGATCGCCGTGTGACCCGGATACCCGACAGTCCAGATCGGGAACGCCTCGCCGCCGTAGAACGTACGGCGCATCGCCCAGGTATTCCATGCGGCGGCGTAGTCGAGATCGGTCCAGCGGTCGTAGGGGGTCGCCGGGCAAGCCGGCGGTGGATCGTCCGGCACGTCGTCCCGTGGCGCGGTGACCGCGAGCGCGCAACGGCCGAAGTACTCATGCGCCCAGAACGCGCAGTAACGGTCCTTGGTCTCCTCCCAATCCTGCTTGAACTCGAGTGACATGTGGGCTCCTGCTCGATCGTAGATATGTCCCCCAGCGTCGGGATGCTACCGGCTTGCCTCCAGAACCAGCACCCAATCCTCCATCGTCGGCTTGCGCGGCGGCATCCACTGGCCGTCTTCGGGTGTCACACCCCCCACGGGAACGCTCTGGCCCGTACGCGGGTTATGGAACGCGGCCTCATAGTGCACGCCCGGCTCGAGGTCCAGCGGGAATGGGTCCGCCCAGGGCAAGCAGTTGGGAGGGAGATAGGCAATGATCAGCTTGCCCGGGATCCGGGCAACGAACCGGAAGGGAACGCCTTCCTCGCCGGCGGAGGCAGCCTGTGCCGTGGGCGCCAGCCGCCACCAAGGGTACCGGCGCAGGATCTGCGCGCCGGTGCCGACGTGCGCCGAACCGGGATAGTGCATCACATCCTGCCAGAAGCCATCGCCCCAACTGCCGGTCGTCCCCTTGAACGGCTCGTCACGGGAGCTCATCGCCCAGATGCCCTGGGCGCCATAGGTGTGCCCGCACGCCCCTTGCAGCATACTCGTCCAGAAGAGGAAGCGCTGGATCTCGTCCTTGCTGCCGCCCATGATCCCCTCGTAGCAGACCTCGCTGTTGAGCACAGGGATGCGCGGCTCCTGGCTGACGGCCTCCCGCATGGCCTCGACCGAGGGGACCAGCGATGTGTAACCGCTGTGCCCGGTCTGGAGCATGTCGAAGTCCACCAGTGACGCGTCGGCCAATGACGCCCGCGCCGGCACCATCCACGACGGATGAACCGTCACCGGATTGTGCCAGGGATCGAGTTCGCGGACATAGCGCGCCACCTCGGTCCACCCGGCCTTCTGGATCTCCCGGTCGCGATCGAGCTCGGGCGTCCCGTGGCGGGCATAGGTGGGCATCGTGGCCTCACCGGCCAAGCACCACGTCACCGGATAAGCGCCGTAGCGCGCCACGAGATAGCGCCAGTGCTGCCTGCAGCGCTCGACGCCCATAAAGGGCAGGTAGTAGCCCCACATGCCGACGATGCACGGCACCAGCCCCTGCTCGACCAGGAAGGCCAGACGCAGGTCGGCCAGATCGTAGAACGCCGGGTTGATGCGGGCGAAGCCCTGCTCCCACGGCCAGCCGGCCTCATTCGTCTGCTGGGGATCCCAGGTCGCAATCGTGGCACAGAAATCGGGCAACGGGCCGGCGACGATCTGGATCGCGCTAAAACCTTTGCGCACACGGTCTTCGGTCAGGCGGCGAAAGCCATCCGGCCAGTCGAGGCGTTGGGTCAGCCCCATCCACCAGGTATCGGCCAGCCAGAGGAACGGCGTGCCATCGGCGTGCTCGAGCGTACGGCGTGACTGGGCCACGCGCAACCGTCCGTGCCGGTAGAGTTCGGCGGATCCCGTGTAGGGCAGCGCCGTCAGCGCGCCGGTCTGACCGTGAAGGCCCGGATCGTCCGGGTTGGTACATGCGCTGCGCCAGGTGTAGACGCCCGACCGCGGGGCCGCGAAGCGGACGCGGAAGACGTTGTCGCCCGACCAGAAGGCCGGCACGCGCCACATCGCGCCCGCCGTATCGGCGAACACGACATCGACCTCGACCTCGTTGAAGGGGTCACCGTAGGCCCGCTCGGCCATGAGCGCAAACTCAATGGGCTTGTTCACAAGGCTCGTCGTCGCTGGATTCTGATTCGTCATGGTCTGTCCTCGCATCCTGAGAGCGCGTATGATCCGGCTAAGGCATCCGCCGGTAGGGGTTCTCGTCCCGATCGATACAGCCCTCGGCCTGGATGACGGCCTGGGGATTGTCGATCGTGATCGGGTCGGCCGCAACATAGTTGCGCATCCGGCAGCCAAAGAGGCTCACGGTCAGGCGCTCGCTGCCGCGCACGAGCAGGAAGTCCTGTGATTGATTGACGGTGGTCAGTGCGGCATTGGGACCGGAAAAGCTCTCGACGTTGCTCAGGGCCGTGTGCCCCCGCCCTTCCACGATGATCGGATGGATATCGACCAGGGGCGCCCCGGCATTGGCGATGATCGAGCCCTGGGCGATCTGCCAGTTGCGGTTGAAGGCGCCATCCCCTTGCTTAAAGAGCCCCACGGCCACGCAGTCCAGGTTGAAGTTGGTCAGTTGCCCGTAGGTTGCCGGTCCGAGATGGATGCCGCCCCAGGTGCCAAAGGTGAAGAGATCCATGAGCTGAGCGTTATCGGTGTGGTCGATGCTGTAGCAAAAGGTCCTGCGGGCCATAACCGCGTCGATGACGGCGCGGTGGTACCCACCGTCGATGAAGCGACGGTTGGCGGGGTTGACGTGGCAGTGCAGGATGCGGGGAATATCGTAGCAGTAGTCGATCCGGATGAAGATGCCACTGAGCGGATAGCCGTAGCAGTGCTCGAACAGAATCTGCTCACAGATCTTCTCCCGGCTTGCCGCGAAGTCCATCGCCAAATACTCGCCATAGAACGTGAGACACGAGAGCGTCGCCCCTTGCGCGCCCTCCTCGGGCGAGACCTGGATCGTCGGTGGATAGGCAATGATGCGGTCGGGGTCGCTCGCCGTCTGCTGCGGGTACCAGAACTGGATGCCGCGGATCTGCGTGGCATTCTCGACCGTGAGAAACGGGCGCCTTTCGTCGGTGATGGCGAAGACACTCCCGACGGGCTGGCGCCTATCGGGATGGCGCGTGCCGCGACCGACCGGCCCGTGGACACCGATCAACGAGGCGTTGGCCCGCAGGATGACACCTCCCGCCACCGGATAGGGTTCCTCGGAGGGCTCGACGAACAGCGCGGCACCGCGCCGGGCCGCCCAATCGATCGCGGCCTGCAACGCGACCGCGTTGGCCTCTGGCGTGTTGCCGGGCAAGACACCGAACGCCTGAATGCTGGGGCTTGCCCCGCTACCGGGGCGAGAGAGCTGCACGTTCATCGGCACGGCCATCCTTTCGTGAGCAAGACCACATAGGGGGAATGGTACTGGACGCTGCCAGTTTCACAAGTGCACCCCGTCACGCCGAGCAGAGTACAGACTTGGGCGGTACATCGCTGCTGAGTGCCAGGCTTCGTGGGGTGAAGCGCCTCCATGCCAAACTCCTCCCGTTTGCGCCACCGCCCTGCCGGGCGTACAATCGTCACAGATCCGCTATCTACCGACTACGATAAGGAGAGCCAAAATCCATGTACAAACCCAAACCAACCGCCGGTGACACGTCGTGGTTTGTCCACGACCGCTTCGGGATGTTCATCCATTGGGGCCTTTACGCGATCCCCGCCCGCCACGAGTGGGTCCAGTCCAATGAAGAGATCCATCCCGACGAGTATCGCAAGTACTTCGAACACTTTAACCCCGTCGACTACGACCCGCAGGAGTGGGCCGCGGCAGCTTGCGACGCGGGGATGAAGTACGCCGTGCTGACCTCCAAGCATCACGAGGGCTTCTGCCTGTGGGACAGCGCCTACACCGACTACAAGGTGACCAACACGCCCTACGGGAAGGATCTCCTGCACGACTATGTCGAGGCCTTCCGTGCCGAGGGGTTGCGCGTAGGCTTCTACTACTCGCTGATCGACTGGCATCACCCCCAGTTCCCCATCGACGGCATCCACCCGCTGCGCAACCACCCCGACGCGCTGGAGATGAACAAGAGCCGCGACATCACCAAGTACGCCGAGTACCTGCACAATCAGGTGCGCGAGCTGCTCACCGACTTTGGCAAGATCGACATCCTCTGGTGTGACTTCTCCTACCCCGAGCGCGTGTACAAGGGGATGCCCGGCAAGGGTCACGAGGACTGGCAGAGCGAGAAACTCGTCCAAATGATCCGCGAGCTGCAGCCGCACATCATCCTCGACGACCGGCTGGACCTACCGTCGGAGATGGCCGACATCCACACGCCGGAGCAGTGGCAGCCCACCGAGTGGGTCAAGATCGACGGCGAGCCGGTGGTGTGGGAGGCGTGCCAAACCTTCAGCGGAAGCTGGGGCTATCACCGGGACGAGCAGACCTGGAAGAGCCCCGGGCAGCTCATCCGTATGCTGGTTAACACCGTTGCGCGCGGCGGCAACCTGCTGATGAACGTGGGGCCCACGTCGCGCGGCATCTTCGACGAGCGGGCGCTGGACGCACTCGACGTCTATGCCGACTGGATGTCGCTGCACAGCGAGGCGATCTACGGCTGCACCCAGAGCGAGTACAAAGAGCCGCAGGACTGCCGGCTGACGCAAAAAGGCAACAAGGTCTACGTGCACGTCTTCGCGTGGCCGTTCAAGCACCTCTACCTCGAGGGGCTGGGCGACAAGGTCGCCTTCGCGCGCTTCCTGCACGATGGCAGCGAGATCGCGCTACAGCACCGCGACTGGACGTCCAGGCACCTGACGACCGCAGAGAATACGCTGGTGCTCGAGCTGCCCGTCATCGAGCCCGACGTAGAGGTACCGGTCATCGAGCTAGAACTGAAGGCGTAGCAAAGAGCACGTGTCCGATCGTGTCGTGCCCTGATTCAGCAGGTCAGGGCACGGCACGTTGCAGCCATTTAGATCAGGACCGTATGCCGCAACACGGAACCGCAGGACTACCGGCTCGCGCCGCAGGGCCACAAGGTCACTGAGGTTGCAGGCCCAGCCTTACGTAAGCACCAGTGCGATGATGACCTCATAGATCGCGGCGACGATCAGCACGACGACGATGGGGATGTACATCAGCGCGGTCTGCTTGAGTCCCGCAACGTATCCTCGGCCCGGTCCTGCATGCCCCTGACGCTTGTAGAAGACGAATTCGCGGCCCTGCAGCCACGCTGCCAGCATCCCGAGCACGTAAGCTTCCCCCTCGAGCAGAATGAGGATCGCCACTAACAGACCGTAGAAGATGCCGCGTAGGCTGAGCGCCTCGTTCAGCGATGGTGCGAAAATGAAGCCCCACAGCAGCGCACGGTAGAGCGCCACGAGCCAGCCGCTGAAGGGGACCACCAGCGATGGCAACGTGATCGAGGCGAACGTCCCAACGATGAGATTGACGACGAAGGTGAGGACAATAGCGCGCAGCGCCTGGCCCGTGGTATAGGCTTCGGTCACGGCGCTGAGGGGACCGCCCTCGCCGAACGCCTGCCCGATGGCATCCATCATCATCTCCTGAATCTCACGGTTGAAAGTGGCGACAATCAGGCCCACGATCAGGACAGCGAAGTAGGCCGCGTTGGCGACCAGCCAGGCGCGCCAGTGAGTCCGGATCAAGATAAATCCCCGGCGCAGGATGCCTTCACGAACTGCGGGTTTAGGCTCCTCCATCTCGTCTCAGTCCCCTTTCCTTAGGTATATCAGCCTCTACTGCAAGCCCGAGATCGTGGATGACTATCGCGACGAACTGGGTAAGCTGGATGCTGGGAAGGGTTGTATCCGGTTCTCCAGACTCGGTCAGCTTCCGATGGATGCGATCCGCGAGATCATCCGCAGGAGCGCGCCGTAGCGTCCTACCCCCGCTCGGCCAAGAATGCGTCGATCTCAGCGCGCCACGGCGTGGAGGGCTGTGCGCCCAGCCGCTGGACGCACAGCGCGGCGGCGGCGCTGGCGAAGCGGATCGCTTCAACCAGCCCCTTCCCCTCGGCAAGTGCGACACAGAGACAGCCGCAGTAGGTATCGCCCGCGGCAGTAGTGTCGACGGGTTCAACGGGGAAAGCCGGCACGTGCAACGTGCCGCCGTCCAGTTCGTCAGCCGCCACAACCGATCCATCGGCGCCGAGCGTGACAATCGCGGTCCCGGCGCCCAGCTCGCGCAGTTTCGTGGCAGCCACTGCAGCCGAAGCGCGGTCGACCACAGCTTGGCCGGTAAGCGCCGTGGCCTCAGGCTCGTTCACAACGACAATCGCCACCTGACTCAGTCGCGCCACGTCGAAGGGCAGTGCAGGCGCATAGTTCCAGACGACCGGAACGCCTTCCTCGGCGGCCACGTCAAGCGCGCGCGCAATGGTATCACGCGGGATCTCGAACTGCATCAGCACGTAGGCCGCACCGGCGATCAGATGGCGCACGCCGTCGATCCGCTCGGGGGTGAGGCGGCTGTTAGCGCCTGGGGCTACGGAAAGATAGTTATGCCCACCCTCGCCCACCATAATGAGCGCGGCACCACTGGGAATGCCGGTCTCACGAACGATGGTGTCAGTGTGCACACCGCTATCCGCGAACCCGGCAACCATCGTCTCAGCATAGAGGTCGTCGCCCACGCAGTTGACGAAGATCACCTCCCCGCCCGCACGCCCGGCGGCCACGGCCTGGTTGGCGCCTTTGCCGCCGAAGGTCTGCATGAACGTGGCACCGGTAACGGTCTCATCCATTGCCGGGAGATGGTCCATTTTCATGGTGAAGTCGACGTTGGAGCTACCAATGACGATGATGGGCTTTGGCATACGGTTCCTCTCCGTAGATATGTGAATCGTGCCGCAGTCACACTGCGACGAAACCAGAACGACCGTCGCGAGGGGTACCCCCGCTCCACAGCACCCGGGCGCCAGACGCCCAGAGCCGTTGCATTAGTACTCGCTAGAGGCCACCTCCCCCGTCTCTGAGACATCCGCGCAGATCGCGGGCGTCGAGTTATAGCCGTTGCCGATGCGCGTGGCGCCCATCGCGATGAACATCTCGGCGCGGGCACGGTCACGTATGCCACCGGAGGGCTTAACCTGGATGCGACCCTGAGCCACATCGAGCATTGCCTGGACGGCCTCCACGGTCGCGCCGCCACCACCGAAACCCGTCGAGGTCTTCACAAAGTTGGCATCAGCCTCGATAGCGCACTCGGTGGCGTGCCGGATTTGGTCGAGCGTCAGGTAAGAAGTCTCGAGGATCACCTTGATCACCACGCCAGCAGGCGTCGCCACATCGGTGACGGCGGCGATATCCGCGACAACGGCGTCCCACATCCCGGAGCGCACGAAGCCGAAGTTGACGACCATATCGATCTCGCGCGCGCCCGCCGCCATATAGCGTCGCGCCTCGTCCGACTTTACCGCACTGGATGTGCAGCCGTGGGGGAAAGCCAGGACGCATGAGACATCGGTCGACGTACCACGGCACATCGCCGCAGCCAACTCGATGTCGCAGGGACGCACGCAGACAGTGCACACGTCGTACTCCAGCCCCAGACGGATCGCGTCGATGGCCTCTACCCGCGTCATCTCGGGCTTCAGCACCGCGTGGTCCAGGTAACGGTTGATGTTCTCGACGGCCATTCGGTCCTCCTCGTCACAAACGCGATGCAAGCCTGCGCTTCGACCTACGTGAGCAGGTCAAGACTCAAAGCGCTTGCGATTGCGCAGTGCGGTCAGCCCTGCCAGGAAGCCCGCACCATGCGGAATCCAGTCCTCATCGGTATACAGCAGCGGCTCGTCGTACTCACGCTGGGGTTCGACAACCAACTGAAACTGCGGGTTGACATCGAAGCCGTTGGGCACGGTGCCCCGGATGCCCGTCCAATTGCCGGTCCAGCGACGCCCAACGCCGTAGATCTGGCTGTAGGGCAGCGCCACGCCCTC
>Ga0123333_10000715_pt1 | contig 36071 bp, 30 predicted proteins | sample BioC12SIPDNA_3_FD_89957 | JGI IMG/M metagenome (GOLD analysis project Ga0123333, IMG submission 89957) | Anaerobic biogas reactor microbial communites from Washington, USA - Biogas_R2_B C12 SIP DNA | ecosystem: Engineered > Bioreactor > Anaerobic > Unclassified | place: Washington, USA...
CCTGTCTACCACGGGATGACCTCCCGCCGGCCGCCATTGAGGAGTGAGCGCTGCGCAGCTTCGAGGACCATGACCACCTTCAGGCCCACCTCGCCACTGCTGCACGGCGTGGTGCCATCGCGGATGCAGGCTGCGAAGTGCTGGCACTCGGCCCTCAGCGGCTCTTGCCACGCGATCGGTACGGCGGCCTCGCCGTTCTGGCGATAGGAGGCATGGAACTCCTCGACCGTGTCGGAATAGGGCGGGATCTCCACGCCCTTGTCGCACAGCACGACCTTGTCAGGGGCAATGTCGTCATAGACCAGCATCTTCTTGCTGCCCACCACGGTGTATCGCCTGATCTTGCACGGATCGAGCCAACTCACTCGCACATCGGCCAACACACCGTTGGGGAAGTACAGGGTGAGAAAGGCGACATCGTGAATGCCCTTGTCCTTCTGGACATAGGCACCGCCGCGGACACTCACCGCCTCTGGTTCCTGATCCAGAACGAACCGCAGGATGGAGATATCGTGAGGCGCCAGATCCCATATCACATTGATGTCGGGCTGAAAAAGGCCCAGGTTGACGCGCGTGCCGTTGATGTAGTAGATCTCGCCGAGCTCGCCGCTGGCGATGACCTCCTTGACCGTGCGCACGGCCGCGTTGTATTCGAACGTATGCCCCACCATCACGGTCCGCCGGCGCGAAGCGCCCTCGGACACGATCTCCTCGGCCTCGGCCTGGCTTGCCGCCAGCGGTTTCTCGACCAGCACATGCTTGCCGGCGCGCAGGGCTTTGAGCGCAAGAGGATGATGCGTTCGCACCGGCGTGGCGATCGCGACGGCCTCGACATCAGAGGCGAGGAGTTCGTCGTAGCTCCGCGTTGCCTTTGCTTCCGGATAGAGTGAGCTCAGATGATCCAGACGTTCCTGGCTCAGATCGCACACCCAAGCCAGCGTCGTTCCCGGAATCTCGCGAAAGTTCCGTGCCAGCTTGGGACCCCAATAGCCGCATCCCACCACACCCACACCTATGTTGCGCATAATTCCATCTCCTAATAGGCTCAAAGCGGTCGTCCGAGCAGGAAGCAGGCCGGTTCAAGGAACTAGCAGGCACCGCGCCGGGTGAGCACAACTGGGACTGTCTTCAGCAGAATCGTCAGGTCCAGCCGCAAGGAGCGCTCGCGGACGTAGTCAATGTCCAGTCGGATCATACCAGGGTAGGAGACCTCACTTCGTCCCCCAACTTGCCAGGCCCCCGTGATGCCCGGCAGCGCCGCCAGACGTTCATACCAGCCTGGCTTGTACATCTCGACGGCGTAGGGAAGATCGGGCCGGGGGCCGACCAGGCTCATCTCCCCCCGCAGGACGTTGACGAGCTGGGGTAGCTCGTCCAGGCTTGTGCTGCGAAGGAATTGGCCTACGCGCGTGATCCGCGAGTCATGCGATAGCTTGTGTACGGCGCCAGCCTCGTCCGAGCCGGTGGCCTGCGCCTCTATCTGAGCTGCGATGTAGTCACGGTGGACGGCCGGATCGGCATGGTGGACCATCGTGCGGAACTTGAGGCAGGTGAACTCGGTCCGCTGCCAGTAGGCGAATCCTCCGGCCGTCCGGCGGTGCCCGCGGATCCGCTGCTGACGGAAAATCACCGGCCCACGCGAGTCCAGGGCTATCGCAACCGCGATCGCGCCCATAATCGGCGCCGAGAGGACCAGCGCCACCGCAGCCAGTATTACGTCCACCGCGCGCTTGGCGAGATGGTAGAAGAGGTCATCTCTTTCCAGGGCGCTGACGGCAAGCGGATCGAATCTCAAGAGCGTTTCGACCGCCACCTGCTCCCTGATGCTCTGTGACGCGGCCGAAGGCCCGGCGAGCCCAGCAGTCGATAGTGCTGTATGTTGCACGACATCTCCTCCTGAGATACCGTTGCACTTCACCTACACAATGCGCAACGACCGGTTCTCTCAGTCCAAAGCGATACCCCACCCGGCCCCCCAACCGGGCTCAAGCAGCCTGGATTCACACCGCTACGGTGACGGCACCTTTGACAAAGGCGACAACTTGGTCAGCCACATAGGCAACCTGGTCGGCCGTGATTCCCGGGAACATGGGGAGTGAGACGATCTCATCGCACAGCCGCTCGGTGACCGGGAACTGGCCGGGCTGGTAGCCCAGATCGGCGTAGAAGGGCTGCAGGTGGATGGGGATGGGATAGTGTATGGCGCTGCCCACGCCGTGATCGTGGAGGTAGGCGCGCAGGGCATCACGGTCGGGCACCCGGATAACATAGAGGTGGTAGACGTGCGTGCCATCATCAGACTCGTGTGGGGTGATGATCTCTGGGCACCCGGCCAACGCCTCGCCGTACCAGGCTGCGGCCTGGCGGCGAGAGGCGTTCCACGCTTCGAGGTGACGAAGCTTGATGCGGAGGATGGCGGCCTGGAAGGTATCCAACCGGTGGTTGAAGGGCGGCAGTTCGTGATACCCTTTCTTGCGCTGCCCGCAGTTGCGCATCGCCCGGATATCCTCTGCAACATCGGCATCGCCGGTGACGACCATCCCACCGTCGCCGCATCCACCCAGGTTCTTCGTGGGGTAGAAGCTGAAGGCGCCGGTGTGGCCAATGGAGCCCACGCGGCGTCCACGGTATGTGGCTCCGTGCGCCTGACAGGCGTCCTCCACAACGACGAGACCGTGCGCGCTGGCTAGCTCCATGAGGCCGGTCATATCGGCCGGAAGGCCATAGAGATGGACCGGGATGATCGCGCGGGTCTTTGGGGTGATGGCCCTCTTGGCCTGGTCAACGTCGAGGTTATAGGTCAGGGGATCGACATCCGCGAGGACGGGCCTGGCCCCGGCGAAGGTGGCCGCCGCGGCCGTGGCGATGAAGGTGTGCGCAGGCACGATCACTTCGTCGCCGGGGCCGACGCCGAGCGCCCTGAGGCTCAGCTCGAGCGCCGAGAGCCCGCTATCGACACCGACAGCATATTCAGTGCCGCAGAGGGCGGCGAACTCCTCCTCGAAGAGGCCCACGTCCTGACCAAGGGCAAAGTCGGCGCGCGCGCAGACTTCAGAGATGGCTTGCTGGACATCATCGTGGAGCATCCGGTGTTGCGTACGGAGATCGACAAACGGCACGTCCATAGCACCCTCCCGCCTGGGATGTAGGGGCCGGATTGGCTCACAAGCGACGATGAACATCGGTTGCGGCGGCGGGAGTGGCACCGGCTCGTGCTGAACTATGGTCAGGAGCCTATGCGGGGGTCCGATACAACTATGAAGAAGGTGGGCACCCAGGTCCCTGTGCTAACGGTAAACTAATTGTACTAACTGAATGTCATGCATAGATTAGAAAATGCCTAGAAAATCACTAGGATGGCGTGGAGGAGATGCGGAGAGGGTGTTGTAATTTGGTGATTTATGTGATATACTGATATATGTAGTCGAATTCATAACACTACATAACAATGCGAGGCGCAATGTTCCCAGCGGAGAGACGGCGGCAGATCGCGAAGGTGGTGAACGAGCAGGGGAGTTGCAGCATTGCCGAGCTGGCACGTATGTTCGATGTCTCTGAGATGACGATCCACCGCGACTTGAGCACGCTCGAGCAGTCGGGGCTGCTGCGCAAGGCGCGCGGCGGGGCCGTGGCGTCGGGACCGTATGTCGTGCCGGTGGACTACCGGGCGCGGCTGCAATCGTATGAGGCCGAGAAGGACCGGATCGGGCAGCGCGCCGTCGAGCTCATCCAGAACGGCGAGACGATCTTCCTCGATGCCGGCACGACGTGCCTCAGCATCGCCCGCCACCTTGCGGGATTCGCGGACCTGACGGTCTACACCAGCGGGCCGCTGTTGCTGCTGGAGTTGGCGCAGGCGCCGCACGTCGAGGTCCATTCGACCGGCGGCCTGCTCTCGAAGCGCACGATGGCGTACGTCGGGCCGGAGGCCGAGCGGGTCGTATCGCGGATCCGGGCGGACAAGTGCTTCATCGGGGCCAGCGGCTTTACGATCGAGGACGGCGTGACGGATCCCTTGCCCCTGGAGTCATCCATCAAGCGGGCGATGGTCGAGAACGCACTCGAGGTCATCGTCGTGGCCACCCCCGACAAGTTCGGCCGCGTGACGGCCCACGTGACGGCGCCCGTCGAAGCGATCGATACCGTGATGATGAACCGCGAGACGCCCGAACAGTACGCGCAAGCGCTTACGGCGCGGGGCATTCGCTGCATCGTTGTGTGACACCGCGCGCAACCCCAGTTGACGATAGGATACGTATGACACTTGCCAGCGTTGGGGACATCTACAGCCGGGCTCGAGAAGGCGGCTACGGCGTGGCCGGCTTCTGTGCCGAGAATCTTGACATCATCCTGGCTATCCTGGCAGCGGCGACGGAGGCTCGCGCGCCGGTCGTGGTCACCCTGTGGGAGGAGGACATCCGCTCGGTGGGCTTGGGGTACCTGGAGACCATCGTAAGGCACGGCGCCGGCCAGATCGACATCCCAGTGGGCATCATGCTCGACCACGGGACCGATCTGGGCAGTTGCCTGAGGAGTATGGTGAACGGGCACACGGCTGTGATGATCGACGCGTCGCACCGGCCCCTGGAGCAGAACGTGACGCTCACCCGCCAGGTGTGCGACACGGCGCATCTGCTGGGCGTGCTGGTGGAGGGCGAGCTCGGCACGGTGCGGCGGACGTTTGATGAGGCGGTCGGGCCGTTCGCAGAGACGACGGAGCTGACCGATCCAGCGCTGGTCGCCGACTTCGTGGCACGGACCGGCGCCGACGCGCTGGCGGTGTCGATCGGGACCGAGTCGGGGATCCCAGCGCGCCCGCCGCGGCTCGACTACGCGCGGCTGGACCGGATCGCGTCCCAGACGACGGCCTATCTAGCAGTCCACGGCGGCTCCGGCACCCGGCGAGAGGATATCCGCAAGGCCATCGACCACGGCGTGACCGCCTTCCGCTTCGCCAGCGAGTTTCGCCTGGCCTACCTCGACGCTTTGGAGGCTGCGCGGTCAAGTTTTCCTCCCCAGTATCCCGACACGCGCCGGATCTTCGAACCGGCCCGCGAGGCGGTCAAGGCGGCGGTGCTGGCGCGGATCGACGACCTGGGATGCGGGGGGAAGGCGTGATGAGGGCGCCCCTGGGCCACACAAAGGCAGCGAACGTCCCGACCGATGTCACGCAGGTTCTGGGCGACGTCTACGTGGGCGAATCCGCGGGCAGCCTGAGGTTCGGGAACCGGGTGCAGGAATTGGTCTTCTCGCCCGAAACCGGCGACTGGATCGGCTGGACGGATCGCGAGGCGGGAGAGGCCCGCGTCGCCGCCGGGGCACCCCGGCGCCCCACCCTCCTGTTGCGGGTGGGCGGTAAGCCCATCGCCAGCGGCGTGGTGCGCAACAGCCGCGTCACCACGTTGGAGGGTGAGACGACCGCGGGGCGTGCGCTGGCCTTGGCCGATATCCGCACCCTCTGCCTCGACCGGGAGGTGCGCCTGGAGATCACGGCCCGCGAGGGCGAGTGGGTTCTGACCACGCTCTACACCCTCCAACCGGGAGGCGACACGGTCTCGCGTGAGGTGCGCCTGCGCTACGAGGGCGCCGGCGAGGTCCTGTTGCGCGACGTGCGGCTGGTGACGCCACCCCTGACGGTCGGGGAGGCGGACGAGACCACCGTGGAGGCGCCGGGTTATCCGGTGAGGGCTCACTACCCGCTGAGCGAGATCGGCCACGGGCTGTGGGAGGGGTTGGACTCCCGGCCCGTGGTGGGCAGTGACCGGGTCCAGCACGCCGTCGACGTCCCGGGGTCGATGGTGGGGTTGGTGGCGCTCGACAATGCGCGCGCAGGGCGAGGGCTGATGGCGTGGCCACACTCGACCAGCGAGTTCGCGCAAATCGACCTGGAACGGGACGCGCACGGCGTCACGCTCGTGACGTGGCTTTTCGTCGCCGACCGGTTCACGGCCGGGCACGCGCTGGAGGCCGGCCGGCAGACGCTGAGGCTCTACCACACCGCGTGGGGAGAGGCACTCCACGAGTTCCAGCGCCGGTACGACAACATCGGCCTGACGGTCCCGCCCGACCGGTCCGCCTGGTCCACCGGGACCGCCATCTACGAGCTCCATATCGGCAGCGCGCCCTTCATTGGGGGGATCACGTATGCGCCCTACCCCACGATGCAGGATTTGCTGGGCGACCTCCCGCGGATCGCGGGCATGGGGTTCGAGGTCATCCAGATCATGCCCCACTTCCCGTTCTGCGGGTACTCGGTGCACGACTACCACGACATCTCGCAGCAGTATGGCGACGAGCGCACGCTGCAGGCGGTGGTCGAAGCGGCGCACGCCATGGGGCTGCGCGTGATCCTCGACGTGGTGCTCCACGGGTGCATCGATCAGGAGATCGTGCTGTGGGACATGCAGGCCCTGGGCGCGCACTACGATTTCATCTTCACCAAGTGGCTGCAGGCGGCCTACCCGCGCTCGCCCTACCGCGACGCCCACCCGGACTGGTTCATGCGGGACGAGACGGGCGAGACCGCGCGCATCTACACGTGGGCCTTTGATCCGGCGAGCACGGCCTTCCAGGATGCCCTGATCGCAGTCCTGACCCACTACGTCGACCACCTGGGCGTGGATGGCTTCCGCTTCGACGCGCCGACGTGGAACTGCATGCCGAACTGGGCGCGGGGGCTGCCCTATCGCCCAAGCGCCGCCTACTACGGCGCCCACGGCCTTTTCGTGCGCGCACGCCAGGCGCTGAAGGCGCGGCGCGACGACATCCTCTTCTACACCGAGCCGAGCGGCCCACTCTTCCGGCACACGATGGACCTGACCTACAACTACGACGAGGAGTGGCTGTCGGGGAGCCTGATGGACGTGGTCTCGCCGCGGGGATACGCCGGGTCGGCCACCTACGATGGGCGAAGGCTGACCGCCCGCGAGGTTGCCGCGTGGCTGCACGACCGGCAGATGGCCCTGCCGGCGGGCGCCGAGACGGTCCACCACCTGGACTCGCACGACACCTTCTGGTGGGGCGAGAAGGCACAGTTCCGGCACGAGGCGTTTGGCCTCGAGGCGGCGCGCGCGCTCTTCGCGCTCTACGCCTGTCTCGACGGCGGCGTTATGGTCTACACAGGGGCGGAGCGTGGGTCGGAGGCCTTCTACAGCCAGTTGCTGCGAGTGCGCCAGCAGACACCGGCCCTGCGGTACGGCCGGTGCGACACGACCGCCATCGACAGCGACCACGACCGGGTCCTGGCGCTCCTGCGGACCACCGGACACGAGCACGCCATCCCGGTGATCAACCTGGGGGCCGCCCCCTGCCGCGTGACGCTCACCGTGCCACTCGGGCCGCTGGGGCTGACGGCGGGGAGCGCGCCGGCGGCAAGCGCCATCGACCTGCTGGTGGGCACCGCCCTGCCCGGCGCGCCCGTGGCCGCGGGCGGCAAGCACATGTCGTTCGGGCTCGAGCTCGAGGCGTACGGTGTGCGCATTGTAGCGTTCCGCCGCGGGGACGGTGGCGATGGCTGAACGACCCGAGCGGACAGGCGGTTCGCGCCGGCGCAGCGCCAGGGAGGGCCTACCCCTGCCCGTTTGCAGCGCCGGGCCGAGAGGCGAAGGCCCTGGGAGGAGGAGACGGTGTCAGGACAACTAGCGGACAAGGTCGCCCTGATCACAGGAGCAGGACGCGGCATTGGGCGCGCGTGCGCGCTCGGCTACGCGCGCGAGGGCGCGCGCCTGGTGCTGGTGGCGCGCACCGCGACGGAGATCGAGGCCGTGGCCCGCGAGGCCCGCGTCTTGGGGACCGACGCGCTCCCGATCGTGGCCGACGTCGCCGAGGCGCAGGCCGTCTTCGGAGCGGTCGCGCGGGCGGTGGAGCACTTCGGGCGGATCGACGTGCTGGTGAACAACGCCGGCGCCCAGGGGCCGGGCGCGCCCGTGTGGGCGGTCGAGCCCGAGGCCTGGCGGCAAACGGTGGACGTGAACCTGTGGGGGACGTTCCTCCTCTGCCGGGCGGTTCTGCCGGCAATGGTCGCTGCGGGGCACGGCAAGGTGATCAACGTCGCGTCGGGCGCAGGATGCGCCACGATGCCGTTCTTCAGCGGCTATGCCGCATCGAAGGCCGCCGTCATCCACTTCACCCGCACGATCGCCGAGGAGCTGCGCCCACACGGCATCAACGCCAACGCGATCGGCGTGCGGGGGCTGACGCGGATGTGGGACGAGGTGCTCCAGGCCGGCCCGGGCGGCGGCTCGACGACCGCGGGCATCCAAGCCGAGGTCGCGGCGGGGCTGCACCCGGTGCCCGAGGAGAACGTGCCCGTCTTCGTCTTTCTGGCCGGGGCGGCATCGGACCGTGTGACGGGCCAGTATTTCGAGGCCAACAGCCTCCCGGCATGCGCCGTGTCGTGCCGTGATACGGACGAACGCTCAGCGGAGGCCTCTCAGCACGCGCCAACAGCGCCCACAGGAGAAACCTAACGATGCACGCACAGCATCTCGCCCACCTGCTCGACCTGACAGAGCTCAGAAACATCGTGGCGCTCGAGATCCAGCAGAGCCAGGAAGAGGGGCGCCTGGTCGCGGACCAGCGGGCGCGGTTCGACGCGACCACCGACTGGACGCGCCAAGCTCTCTACGAGCTGTACGAGGCGCTCATCCACGCCCCCATGGACCCGGCGTTCCCGTATGACGAGCCCGAATCGCTGGAGGGCATCCGTGCTGCACGTCCGGCACAGGCCGCCGCGGTGGCGCAGGGCGCCCCGGCACCAACGGGCGACGCGCTCTATAACCTGATGCACGGGGCCTGGCTGGGCCGGTGTGTGGGATGCGTCCTGGGCAAGCCGATCGAGGCGAACTGGTCCAAGGACCAAGTGTTGCGCTACCTGCGGCTGGCGAAGGCCGAGCCGCTGGTCGACTATATCCCGCGCGTGGTGCCCCAGCCCGAGGGCTACGTGTTCAACGTATCGGCGGACACCAGTTTCCGCGGCGCGATCGACGGCGCGCCCATCGACGACGACACCGACTACACGCTCCTGGGCCTACACATCCTGGAGACGCATGGGCCGGCGTTCGCGGCGGCCCATGTGGGCGCGGAGTGGCTGACCGCCCTCTCCTACGGACACGTCTACACAGCCGAAAAACTGGCCTATCGCAACCTGGCATTGGGGCTCAAGCCGCCCGAGACCGCCACGCTGCTCAACCCAGCCCGGGAGTGGATCGGCGCGCGGATCCGCGCGGACGCCTACGGCATGGCCGTCCCGGGGAAGCCCGAGCTGGCTGCCGAGCTGGCCTACCGCGACGGCCTTGTCGCGCACACAAAGAACGGCATCTACAGCGGCATGGCGATGGCCGCGATGCTCGCGTGGGCCTTCGTGGCCGATGATCCGGACGAGATCGTGGCGGCGGGCCTCAGCGTGATCCCGGCGGGGTCGCGCCTGGCAGAGGCCATACGGCGGGTCCGCGACGTTGCCCGCGAGGTCGAGGACTGGGAGACTGCCTACGACAGGCTCATGCCCGACTACGCCACCTACCACGGCGTGCACGCCATCAACAACACCGTGGCGTTGGTGCTCGCGGTGCTCTACGGCAAGGGCGACTTCACGCGGACGGTGGGCATCGCCGTTAGCTGCGGGCTGGATACCGACTGCAACGGCGCCAACGCCGGCGCCATCGTCGGGGCGGCGATTGGGGCCGAGGCGATCCCGGGACACTGGCGCGAGCCCCTCCACGACACGCTGCGCACGAGCCTCAGCGGCTGGGAGCCGCAGCGCATCTCGATGCTCGCGCGCCGCTCGGTGGCCGTGGCGGAGACCTTCGCCGCGCGAGGCGACCGTGGCTAGTCCCTACTGGCCCGCCGGTTCGGCCGTGACGATCGCGCCGGACTTCGAGCGCGTGCGGCTGGCGCTCAAGGCGCAGGAACCCGATCGCGTGCCGCTCGTGGACCTGTTCCACGATCTGGCCGTAAAGGAGGCCTTCCTGGGCAGGCCGATTCGAGGGGCCAAGGACGACATCGCCTTTCACATCCACGCCGGCTACGACTATTACACCTTCGGCTTCCAGTACGAAGAGATCATCAACGCCTACAGCGGCATCGGCATGCCATCGTCGGGCCCGGCGTCGCCGCTGTACGGGCTCTCGGGGCCGCGGCACTGGCTGCCGGAGCGCGGCGGGCGCGTCGCCACGCGCGAGGCGTTCGAGGCGTTTCCGTGGCCGGAACCCGGGCGATCGCGCGTCCTGGCGATGGCCAACGTCTTCGACAACGTCACCGCCGGCGAGGCGGTCCGCCAGACGCAGGCGCACCTGCCGGCGTCGATGGCGCTCATCGTCCAGACCGACGGCATCTTCGAGAGGTTCACCAAGCTGATGGGCCTGGAGACCTTCTGCTACCTGTTGGCCGACGACCCGGCGCTGGTCGCCGAGATGTTCAAGGTAGGCGGGCAATTGGCGGTGGGGCTATTCGAGACGATGGCCCGGCAGCCACGCGTCGGCGCGTTCTGGCTGGCCGATGACCTCGCGTTTGCTTCGGGCCCGTTGTTCTCGCCGGCGATCATGCGCCGGCACCTCTTCCCGTGGTATCGCAAGGTCGTGGAGATCGCGCACGGGGCGGGATGCCCGATCCTGTTCCATTCGGACGGCAACCTGCTGCCGATCCTGGACGACCTGATCGATATCGGATTCGATGCGCTGCAGCCAATCGAGCCCAAGGCCATGGATATCGAGGCTCTCAAAACGCGTTACGGCGATCGGCTGTGCCTGGTCGGCAATCTCGACCTGGGCTCTACCCTGACCCTGGGCACGCCGGACGATGTGCGCCGCGAGGTGTGGGAGCGTATCCGGGCCGTGGCGCCGGGCGGCGGCTACTGCGTCGGTTCGAGCAACAGCGTCACCAACTACGTCCCGCTGGAGAACTTCAGGGCCATGGTAGAGGCGACCTTTGCCTACGGGCATTACCCAATACAGGCATGAGCCCGGTCAGAAGAGGAGAGGAGGTCAAGCATATCGAGCGTATCACGTACCGAAATCCGTCCCCCGATTGCGAACCCATACTACAGTCACAGATAGGAGAGAAGAGATGAGCAAGCGAAGCGCTTTGCTTCCACTTAGCATACTGATCCTGGCCAGCATGATCCTGGCGATGGCCGGGTGTCAGCCGACCGCGGCGCCCACGAGTGTGCCCCCGACCTCGGCGCCGGTAGAGAGCGAGCCGGAAACCGAGGCCGAGCCGGAAACCGAGGCGCAGCCCGAGACCGAGCCGGAGGAAGAAGCCGAGCCGGAAGAAGAAGCCGAGCCAGAAGCAGAGGCCGAGCCGGAAGGCAAGTTCTGGAGCGAGCCCCTGGAGCTGACCTCAGACTACCAGGGCGAGCTCGTGCTCTGGGACTGGGGCTTCGAGGCGCGCAACAACTGGGTACAGAAATACATCGATGAGTGGCAGGCCGATCATCCCGGCGTCACGATCCGCTACGAGATCATGCCGGAGTCGGACGTGGGGTCCAAGCTGTCGACGGCCGTCGTGGCCGGGACGGGGCCCGACTTCTCGGTGCTGAACCTGGAGTGGCGCACCGAGTTCCAGCGGAACGGCCTGCTGGAGCCGCTGCCGGCGGAGTTCTTCCCCGAGGAATGGCGGAATCTGCTCTACAGCACGCCCTACGCGCGCACCGATGACGGCAATATCTACGTGACCAGCGTCGGCGCGATGGGCGCGGTGATGTACTGGGACAAGAGCATCTTCGCCGACGCCGGCCTGACCGAGGAGGATGTGCCGGAGACCTGGGATGAGCTCATCGACCTGGCGCAGGAGCTGACCGTGTGGAACGACGACGGGACGCTCGATCGCGCAGGCTTCGGCATCAACGGCATGCCGGTCTGGATGTGGTTCGACCTGGTCGCTCAGAAGGGCGGCCACTTCTACGACGAAGAGGTCGACCAGGCCCTGTGGACCGAGACGGCCTCCGTGGAGGCCGCGCAGTTGGTGAAGGACCTCTACATGACCTACGAAGTGACCAGCCCCGACGTCCCGTGGTGGGGCGAGCTCTTCTGCAACGGCAAGGCCGCGATGGGCTATGCCTACTCGTGGTTCCCCGGCTGGGCCAACTCGAACTGCCCCGACAAGGTGGTGGATCTCGGGATCGCCCCGCTGCCCACGTTCGACAACGCGCCGGCACAGGGCTTGCAGTTGGAGGAGGACTTCATCGGCGTCTTCTCCTATGTCGATCCGGAGAAGAAGGCCCTGATCTGGGACTTCCTTCACTTCCTGCTGCTGGAGGACGACGAGCGCATCATCGAGCTGGCGCTTGACTTCGGCGTCCCGCCGGACCGGATGGACCTGGCCGATGACCCGCGGATCATGGAGAACGATCTGCTGCGCGTCGGTGCCGAGGTGGCGCCCTACTCGGTGCGCCCGGGTCCTCTGCCGATGTTCGGCGACCACCACGCGTTCCTGACCACCGCGTTCGAGGAGATGCTGCTCCAGGATGCGTCACCCGAGCAGGCGCTCTCCAGCGCAGTCGATCAGGCCAACCTGGACCTGGAGGCCTCCGGCAAGACGTACATCTCAACCGAATACCAGTACACGCCTCCAGAATAGCCACCCTGGATCTCCGTGGGCCGGGGGACAGGCATCTGTTCCCCGGCCCACTTCGGAAGGAGCGATACGTGCATGAACTTCTTTAGGGCTAGACGGCGACAGCAGCTCATCTTTGCCGCATGCGTGATCGTCCCCATGCTGGCATCCTACGCGCTCTTCCTGGTTTGGCCCGTCGGATGGGCTTTCAGCATCAGCCTTTCGGACTGGAACCTCTTCCAGAACGCGGGCAACTTCGTGGGGCTGCGCAACTACATGCGGGCGTTCCGGGATCCGATCTTCCGCATCTCACTGACCAACACCTTCTACTACGCCATTCTCTCGGTCCCACTGGGGCTGGGCCTGGCGATCCTGCTGGGCGTGCTGATCCAGGGCGCGGGCCGGTTCAGAAGCCTGTTCCGGGTGCTCTACTTCATGCCGGTCCTGACCAGCGAGATCGCGACGGGCGTTCTGTGGCGCTGGCTCTACCAGCCGGAGTATGGGCTCTTCAACTCGATCCTGAGCGCCATCAACCTGCCGCGGCTGGGGTGGCTCTACTCGCCGGAACTCGCCATGCCCTCGGTCGTCGCCTACGCCACGTGGAAGGGCATCGGCTTTACCGTCATCATCATTATGGCGGGCCTTGACGGCATCGACGAGACCTACTACGAAGCCGCGCGCGTCGATGGCGCCAATCTGTGGAACCTCTTCTGGCACATCACGCTGCCGCTCCTGCGACCGACCCTCACCTTCGTCCTGGTGACCGGCGTCATCGGGTCGCTGCAGGTCTTTGGCCCCGTCTACGTAATGACGCAGGGACCGGGGGGGCCACTGAACAGGACACGGACGATGGTGCTGCACCAGTATCAGACCGCGTTCCTGAGCTTCCAATGGCCCTACGGCACGGCCATCGCCTTCATCTCGTTCGCCATCATCATGGCGCTGACTCTGGCACAACTGCGCCTGCTCCGCAGACGCTGGGAATACTAAGGGCAGGGCTGAAGATGAAACGCACAAAACTTCTCAGATGGGGCTTGTGGATCGTGTTGGGCCTTGGATCGATGGCGATGGTGCTGCCGTTCTACTGGATGGTGCTCACCTCGGTCAAGAGCAAGAGCGAAATCGTTCGCATTCCGCCTTCCTTCCTGCCCGAATCGCTGACGCTATCCAACTATGTGGAGGCCTGGGAGCGCTTGCAGTTCCCGCTGCTGCTCAGGAACTCGGCCTTCCTGGCGACGACGATGACGGCGTTGATACTGCTCAGCAGCGCGCTGGTGGGCTATGTGTTCGCCAAGGTGGATTTCCCCGGGCGCGAGCCGATCTTCATCCTGGTGCTGAGCAGCATGATGATCCCGTTCAACGTCGTGATGATTCCGCTGTTCCTCCTGATCGTCAGGCTGGACTGGGCCGACTCCTACTGGGGCATCATCGTCCCGGGGATCTTCTCGTCGTTCGGCATCTTCCTGATGCGCCAGGTGATGGGCACGATCCCGGAAGACCTGCTGGACGCAGCGCGCATCGACGGGGCGAGCGAGTTCAGCATCTTCTGGAGGGTGGCCCTGCCGCTCTCCACCTCGCCTATCGCGGCGCTGGGCATCCTCACGTTCATGGGGCAGTGGGACTCCTTCCTCTGGCCCCTGATCGTGCTGACGCGGGCAGATCTATTCACACTGCCCGTGGGGCTGGCGCTGTTCAACAACCGGTTCTACACCGAGTATGGTCCGCTGTTGGCCGGGGCCACGATCTCGGTCGTTCCGATCCTGATCCTGTTCTTTTCGGCGCAGCGCCTCTTCATGGAGAGCGTGGCGCTTCAAGGGATGAAGCTCTGAGCCACGCGCCTCGCCCAAGCACGCGCGCGACGAGGCAGTCCACCATCGACAAGGGAGCATCATGATCAAACAAGACGTCGCACAGGGGCCCGAGTACCACCTACGGATGTGCCGCACCGGCCAATGCCGGGTGAAAGGACGCTATGCCTATCGCACCTATGGCAAAGACCGGAGCCACCTCTTCACGGTCTACATCGGCATCATCCAGGGTCACGGCATCACGGCCCTCATCGACACGGGGATGGAGAGCGTGGCGGAGATGAACCGCGGCGCCGGCTTCCTGCTCGACGAGCTGATCTGGCAGGAGCCCGGCGAGGAGCCGGAGTCCATCCTGGCGCAGGCCGGGGTGGAGCCCGACGCCGTGGACTACGTCCTGCTCACCCACTGCCACTACGACCACTGCTCCAAGCTGCCCATCTTCCACAACGCGAAGGTCGTGGTGCCGGCGCAGGCGTGGCATGTGTGGCACACAGAGCCCGAGGGGGCCATCTATCTCCACGGGGGCTTCCTGGCCTATCTGGAGACGCTGAAGGCCGAGGGCCGGCTCGTCTTGCTCGACGAGGGGCTGGTGGCGCCGGGCATCGGCGTCCGCCGCGTGGGTGGGCACTCACCGTGCTCGCAGTTCATCTACGTGAACACGGCGAAGGGCGTCGCCGTCAACACCGGCGACACGGTCCAGCTCTACGGCAACCTGGAACACGACGACCCCATTGGCATCTGGGTGGACGAGGACGAGTGCCGGCGCGCGCTCGACATCGCGCGGACGGACGCTGACATCTTCCTGCCGGGCCACGAGCCCCGCATCCTGGAGCGCTTTCCCGGCGGCGTGATCGCCTGAGTCACGGCTATAGGCGAGGCGGCAACGCAACGTAGCCGGCGGCAACGCAACGTAGCCGGCGGCAACGCAACGTAGCCGGCGGCAGCGCAACGCAGCCGGCGGCAGCGCAGCGTGGGCCGGCACCATGGCGCAAGCCAGCTTCATCGTGCGAGCCGGCACCTTGGTGCCGGCGCATCCGTGCCCTGCACGAGACGACCGGCGGCGTCCTCGTGAAGCGAGCGGGGGTTGCCAGGCAACGGGGCGCTGGACAAGGGATCGCTGTAGAGGGGAGACAATCGCGTGAAGAGACCGAACCAAGCGCTTGAGGCAGATACGCCGGTGCCCGACGACCGGATCCTGCCGGCAGCCTACGACTTCGACGCACCCGGGCCTCAGGTGCTCGAGGCGCTGTTTGCGCGGGCGCACGCGCGCTCCGAGGCGTCGTACAACGGCGACGGTAGCTGGGGGACCGGCTTCGTCCACGATGCGTCATCGGCGCGCTGGCGGGCGCTCTTCGCGGCGCCGGAGGACTTCGTCGACCGGCCAACGGTGCGCGACACGGCGCGGCGCCTCAGCGGCTATGCGCGGGCGCTCGACGTGGCCGACACGCCCGTCTATCGTGACCGGCTCGCTGCGGGCGTCGAGTGGCTGCTCGCGCAGCAGTTCCCCGACGGCAGCTTCCCGTGGTGGGTCTCGCGGACCGGCATGCCCGGCACGGATCATCTCTACTACGTCACCGGCAACGCCGTGGTCGGGCTGCTCGACGCCTGGCGGCATGTGCCCGACCCCCGGATCCCCGAGGCGGTGGCGCGGGCGGCGCGCTGGACGGCCAAGGGCGCAGCCTCTCCGAACAACAACTACAACAGCTTCGCCTGCTGGGTCCTGGCGGGCTGGTATCGCCACGATCCACAGGCAGAGCGGCTGGATGCGGCGGTCCGCCTGACGCTGGAGGGTGTGCTGCCCGGACAACTGGCCAACGGTGGCTGGGCCGGGCACAACTCCTGGGTCTATTACCAGGGCATTATCGTCGCGGGGCTGGCGGTGCTGTTGCCGATCCTGCCGGCAGGCCACGGCGAACGGCAGCGCATCGCACGCTGCTTCCACCAGGCCACCAACAACCTTGTGGCGCGGCAGGGGGCGGACGGCGCGCTATTGGCGACGTTCGACGCGGCGGAGCGGGCCGAGGCCGAGGTGCGGCGGATCGGCTACGAGAAGGCGCCCACGTTCAAGGCTGACCCGCACGCACTCCTGGGGCTGCTGTGGGCCCACGAGCACGCAGGCGCCGGTGCCGAGACGGCAATCAGGGGCCTGGTGGGAGCCTACGCGGCGGCGATGGAAGAGGACGATCCCGAGAGCGACGCCGGCGGGCACGGGATCGACACGCTGGCCCTGGGCTACGCCTGGCGTTGGGTGGCCCAATACGCGGGGGTGACCCGTTCCAAGGATAGCGCAGACCATCAGGAGGCACCATGAACCAGACCGGAACGCTCGCCATCTCGGGCGGGCCGCGCGCCGTGACGATCGACCAGGAACCACTGCTCCGCTGGCCCCAGGTGGGGCTGGAGGAAGTGGCAGCCATCCTCGACGTCTTGCGCGCCGGCCAGCTCTCGGTCACGAACCGCTCGGGCATCGTGGCCCAACTGGAGGACAACTTCGCGGCCTATGAGGGCGCGCGGTTTGCCCTGGGGCGGAACAGCGGGACCGCTGCGCTCCACTGCGCCTACTTCGGCGCGGGCATCGGCTTCGGCGACGAGGTGATCGTGACCTCGTACACCTGGCTCGCCACAGTGGCGCCGCTGCTGCATCTGGGGGCGCTGCCGGTCTTCGCCGAGATCGACCCGCTGACGCTGACGCTCGACCCCGAGGACGTGGCGCGCAAGATCACGCCGCAGACCAGGGCGATTGTGCCGGTGCACATGTGGGGCCATCCTGCGGACATGGACCGGATCAATGCCGTGGCCCGCGAGCACGGCCTCAAGGTCATCGAGGACGCGTCGCACGCCCACGGCTCGCTCTACCACGGCCGCAAGACGGGGACGCTGGGCGATGTGGGCTGCTTCAGCCTGCAGGCCAGCAAGGCGATGATGGCCGGCGAAGGCGGGATCCTAGTCACCGACGACCGCGGGATCTACGAACGGGCGCTGGTGCTCTCCCAGTCGCCCGGCCGGCTCCACCAGGAGCTCACCGATCCCGAGCTGGCGCGGTTCGCCGGCACCGGCCTGGGGCTCAAGTACCGGATGCACGGGCTGGCGGCGGCCCTGGCCGACGTGCAGCTCAAGAAGCTGGATGCGCTCAACGCCGTGCGCAACGCCAACCACGATCGCCTGACGGCGCAGTTGGCAGGCGTTGCGGGCATCACGCCGCCCATCACCGCGCCGGGGTGCTACCGTGGCGCCTACTACGAGTATCGTCTGCGCTATGACCCGGAGCCGCTGGGCGCGCTGCCGGTCGACACCTTCGTCGAGCGGCTGCAGGCCGAGGGCGTCCTGGCGGCGCGGGAGCGGTACCCGTTGCAGCACGTGCAGACGCTCTACTCCGACGCCGTGCTCTTCGATGAGGGCCTGCCCTGGGGCATCAAGCTGCCGCGCCGGCGCATCTACAACCGTGCGGGCGACCTGCCGGTCACGGAGTCTGTCCACGCGCGGTTGATCGCCCTTCCCGCATTCCCGAGCGCCGGGAGCGAGGCGTTGATCGACCAGTACGCCAGGGCCATCAAGAAGGTGGTGGCGGGGAGTTTGGCGTAGCGTAGCAGAGCGGGCAAGATGCCCGCTCTGCGCCGAAGACCGTCTAGCCGGTGGCGGTGAACGGCCTATAATGGTGCGCGCGAGTGCCGGATCGATGCCTGGGCGAGCAGGCGCCGGTCACCGTCACGTCCATACGCGAAAGGGGCTGGTCAACCGCTATGCAGTCTACACCCTACACGTTCGATGGCGCGATGCCGCGCGAAACGCTGGAGCGGTATCTCTCCCGCTCGATCACGATGTCACACCTGCTCCAGGGCCACGGCTATCCCGACGACAACCTCCGGATGCTGCAGGCGATCGGGGCGAAGTTTGTCGGGCGGGCGATGCTGCACTGGGGCCAGGAGCACACGCTGGCCGAGAGCCTGGCGCAGGGCCAGGTACTGGCGCAGCGCATCCACGCCCTGGACCCCGAGATCATCCTGCAGACCGGCATCTTCGAGATCGTGACCGAGCGGGTCAACGCGGTCGCGATCCCGGCCTGGGTCTTCGAGGCCTTCGGACGCGAGCCGGAAGCGCGCGCTTTCGACGTCTCGAGGATGGTGTTCCAGGACGGGCTCTACGTCAACCACTGGGGCCCCGGCGCGTCTGTGCCCGATATCACGCGGCTGGAGACGCGGATGTGGATCTTCTACCTGGCGGCCTCGTATATAGACATGGGCGCCGAGGCGCTGCACTTCGGGCAGATCACGCTGATCGGGCGCCACGATGCCGACCTGCGCTATTGGTTCGAGACGCTGGGCCTGGTACGGGCATACGCCGCGCGTCACGCCCGGCGCCACTTCGTCCTCTGCGACGCGCACGTCTCCAGCGGTGTCGGCTGTTACGGCCTGCCGGACGATCCCGCGGCGGCGGCGGCGGGCTACCGGGCCGGCGATCAACTGCTGCTGGACTTCCACGCGCTGCCGCTGCGGATCACGGAGGTCCCGGGCCGGCCTTACGAGGCGGAGCTGGCCGTGGGGCATCTCGACGCCCTGTACGGGCGCAGCCTGGGCGGCGTGGCGCCCAGCGGCTGGCGTTGTGACCATCTGCCGTATCTGGTGGAGTTCGACAACTGGGGCTCCAGCGGGCACGGCGGGGAGAGCGTCGCCGGAAAGATCGGCAGCCTGGTCGGCATCGACGATCGCTACTGGGTCTGGGGCTACGACGAGATCGGCTGGTTCGCGCACCAGAGCGAGGCGGACCGCAACGCCTGGCTGTGGTATGCGTGGCAGTGGGTGAGGGCACACGACCCGAACGGCTTTGTGCAGATGCCCGGCATGCGCGGGCTCGCCGATCCGGTGGACGGGGTCGGGGAGTATTACGCCAACACCCGCAGCGAGGGCTGTCCCCTGGGGCAGAACCAGGAAGAGACGATCAAGGCGATCTGGGGAGGCTGAGCAGACCGTGGACGCACATGATGGCGACAGGCGTGGTCCGCGGAGAGTGGCGTGTGAGGGGGCAAGCGCGATTGGGGAAGCGCCAAGGTGTTCAGGCGGACAGGGTTTATAATGGGACAATTGCCAATACAATCTAGTCCATCATTCTTCAGACGCGAGGCCCTGATGCACCCTGGACACCCCACACCTATGCGCGCGATCGTGCGGCTCACGCTGTTGGCAGCGCTGCTGCTAGGCTTGCTGCCGGCCTGTACCCCCACCCCTATACCCGGCCCCGGAGGAACCGCACAGCTCACGATTCTGTACACCAACGACGAGCACGGTTGGATGGCGCCTACCGATAACATCGGGGGCGCCGCAGGCCTGATGCAGCGCTGGCGCGAGGACGAGGGCTATACCGAGGACGGCCCCTTCCTCATCGTGTCGGGCGGCGACATCTGGACCGGGCCGGCGCTGTCGAGCTGGTTCGACGGCGAGTCGATGGTGGACGTGATGAACGTGATGGGCTACACCGCGATCGCGCTGGGCAACCACGAGTTCGACTTTGGCAGGGAAGGGCTGCGCGAGCGGATGGCCGAGGCGGAGTTCGCCTTCCTGGGCGCCAACGTCACGGACACCGCGACCGGCGAGCGGGCCGATTTCGCGCTCCCCTACGTCATCGAGGAGGTGGGCGACGTGCGCGTGGGCATCGTTGGCCTAGCGTCACAGCGCACGCCGCGCACGACGATGCCGACCCACGTTGCAGGGCTCAAGTTCGAGGCCTACGGCCCGACGCTGGCGCAGGTGGTGCCCCAGGTGTGGGACGAGGGCGCAGATGTGGTGATCGTGCTCAGCCATCTGTGCAGCATGGAGCTCGACGCGGTGGCCGCCGTGGCAGCAGACCTGGGTGTGGCGATGATCGGCGGCGGGCACTGCCACGAGCGGATCAGCCGGACGAGGAACGGCGTGGCGTTGGTGGGAGGCGGCTGGCGGATGGAGGCATATGGGCGTGTCGACCTGACGGTTGACCTGGACCAGAACAAGGTCCTGGAGGCCACAACGATCGTCAAGAGCAACCCGCCTGGGGAGGGCGATGCCGAGGTAGCGGCCCAGGTGGCAACGTGGCAGGCGCAACTAGACGATGCCCTGCTCGTGGCCATCGGCTACACCCGCGACGGGATCGCGCGCAACTCCGCGGCGATGTGGTCGCTGACGATGCGCGCGTGGCTCGCCGGGTATCCTGCGGACATCGCGATGACCAACCCCGGGAGCTACCGCCAGGACTTCGACCGCGGCGAGATCACGCTGGCCGACGTCGTGGGCCTGTGGCCGTTCAACAACGTCCTTGTTGACGCCGCGCTGACCGGCAAGCAGGTGATCGCCAGCTACGAGCACGGGAACCGCCGCCCGGCGGTTGCCGGCCTCACGCGCGAGGGCGGAGAGTACTTCGTCAACGGCGAGCCGCTGGATCCCGAGACCACCTATCACGTGTTGATCAACGACTACATGTACGCCGGGGGCGATGGCTACCAGTTCGCGACGTACGATCCGGACGCCTATCAGACCGGGATCGACTGGCGCCAGCCGGTGATCGAGTACATCAGCGGGCTGAACACGACGGCGGAGAGCCCGATCGAGGGGTATCTTGAGAATCGCTGATTGCGGTGAGGGCGGATGATTGCGCGGAGGGGCGCTCTGCGGGATGATTGGGATCAGCGATTCCGGGAGAGCAGGTAGGCCTCGGCGGCGGCGACGTCGGGGTCGGTCCCTGCCAGGAAGTCGTCGCGGGTCCAGGTCACCGTCAGGTCGGGCTCGACGCCCGCGCCCTCCAGCTCACGGCCATCGTTGCGGCGGAAGTTGCCCGTTGAGTAGCGGGCACGCCCGCCCCGCAACCGGAAGGTGACCGGGTTGCCTGTGGCTCCGGCGGTCCGCCGGCCGATGGCGTAGGCCCGGCCGGAGTCCGCCATTGCGACGGCGAAGGTCTCACCGCTGCTGAAGGTGTTGTGGTCGATCAGAAGGACGACGGGTCCGGTGTACGTCTCCCCACGTGCGGTGACCCGGAAGGCCATCGACCGCCGCCATAGATGCTGCGGCAGCCGGGTGCGGAAGACCGTACGTCCGTACTCGAAGCCCTTCTCGAAGAAGCGCCCAGCGATCAGGTCACCCCAGACGCTGAACCCACCGTTGTGCCCCCGCACGTCGATGATGATGCCCGGCGCATCCATCATGCCGTCGAGCGCGCGATCGAAGCCGCGAATGAGCCCTGGCCCGCGGTTCATGGCGAAGTCGGTGATCCGAATGATGCCCACGCCAGACGGCAGCCGCTCGGATGTCACGGGCGTGGTCGTGTCGGGCGCCCGGTCCTGCGGCGCGAGCGTGGGGTCGAAGCGCAAGGTAGCAGTCTGCCGGTCGCCGTCGAGATTCTCGAAGGTCACGTCAAGGCTGTCGTCATAGGTGGCGAGCAGGAAGAAGTGCGCTGTCCGGCGATGGTGCCAGGGTGACGACCCGCCGGCGAGCCGCTCCATCCAGTACGCCAGGCGCGTTTCGACGGGTTCGCCGTTCACGGCCAGCACCACGGCGCCTTCCACCAACCCTATCGACGCCGCGGTTCGGCCCGTCATCACCACGACGGCCTCGCCTGCCATCTCCCGCGTAACGCCAAACATGTGCAGGCCCTCATAAAGGATGGGCGGCTCCTGCAGCCCGGTGTGCCCGTCGCGGAGTTCGGCCAGCATGGCGTAGATCGACCGGAAATAGGCGCTGTCGTCGCCGGCCTCTGCCACGATGGGGCGATACTGTGCGTAGACGGCGTCCCAATCGACGCCCTTTTGCTCAAAGTAGACATAGTGCCGGTCCAGCGTCTTCCAGAGCCGCTCGAACTCGGCGACCCGGTCGCTGCTCGTCGGTCCCAGCGCACCGAGCGTGTACAACTGCACCGTCGCGACCAGCAGCGCCGCGGCGACCAAACTCAGCGGCACGCCCAGCAACCAGCGGCCAAGGTGGCGCGCCCGCCGTCCGTCGCCGCGCAGCGCTGCCCTGGTCTGCAAGCTCCAGAGCGCCAGGGCCACCACCCCGGTCAGGGGGCCCACTATGGCCACGGCGGTCAGCGATCCGTTGAGCGGTCCCCAGACGAGAAAGCCCGCCAACAAGGCGGCGAGAAGGCTGTTGACCCCGGACCAGGGAATTCGCCAGAAGAGCTGACGGTGTTGACGTGACTTCGCGTGTGAACTCAGAAGCACAGCCTCCTTGGCTACGGTTGAGCGGGGCGCACCATGACGACGGTCGGGACGCCGCTGGGCGTGGGGTCGGCAGGGCCACGCTCTTCAAAGCCGAAGCTCCGGTAGAGCGCGCGCGCCGGTTCGCCCCCGGGGACGCCGGCAGCAGAAGTCTGGACCGTGATCTCGCGCGAGGGGTCGAGACGGGCGATGGCGTGCGCCAGGAGCGCGCGGCCCAGCCCCTGCCCGCGGCAGCCGCTCGCGACGGCGAGCCAGGCGACGGCGTTGCGCCGCGTGGAGATGAGGATGATGCCGCATAGCGGTGCGCATAGCGGTGCGCAGAGCGGGCCGCACTGCGGCGCGCCCGCGGCACCCTCCCGCGCGTCGATGCAGAAGGCGCGCCCGCCGTCGATGCCGCGTTCGAGGGACGCGCGGAAGTCGGGCTCATCGGCCATAGGCCCGAAGAGGGGTTCGACCTCGCGGGCCAGCGCGAGCCAGGCCGGGACGTCATCGAGCGTCGCAGCGCGCACGTGCATCGCACTCCTTTCCAGTGACGAGTGTTGGGCGGCGGGTCATGCCGTCGGAACGGGAGCCGTCGGAACGGGAGCCGTCGGAACGGGAGCTCCGCAGCAGGGTGGACTCTACCACAGATCGGGGACAGGCTCAAATGCGCGGGAGGGGTGCTCCGCAGCACGCGCAGGTGCGTTTCACCTGAGGGGAAAAAGGGAGAGAATGACCGGCAAAATCTAGCCCGGGCTGGAGGACAATGCCCCATGGAATGGGGATGCCCCATGGAATGGGGATGCCCCATGGAATGGGGAGCCCCATGGAATGGGGAGCCCCATGGAATGGGAATGCCCCATAGAATGGGAATGCCCCATGGAATGGGAATGCCCCATGGAATGGGAATGCCTCACGGAATGGGAATGCCCCACGGAATAGGGCTCCGCCGGCCTTTTCCGGTCCGGAAACCCGATTGATCGGGTGTCGTGCACGAGCCCAGCGATTTCACCGCCGGGCGGGCTTGGCTGCGACGCCCCCGGTACCTGTGCTGGGGCGGCGGGACCATACACCCGGCGATTTCATCGCCGGGCGGGCCCGCGACGGGCGTTCGGCATCGCTAAGCCGTTTACCTGACCCGCATAGAAGGGCCGCGGCACGCGTAAACATATTGACATGCCAAATGATCCTGTTTATAATGAAGTTGGGAGCGCTCCCACGTCACGATCGTCAACTGCCCTTATTGAGCCCCTCCAACCCGGCCTTCCAGCTACTTGAGCACACCTTTGCGGGAGCGCTCCCAAGGGGTAGGCTATGCCAACGCTCGAGGAGATCGCCCGGCTGAGCCAGGTATCCCGTTCCACCGTCTCGCGCGTGATCAACAACGATCCCCACGTGAGCGATGCGACGCGCGCGCGTGTGCTGGAGGTCGTCGCCCGCGTCGGATACGAGCCGAACGCGGTGGCGCGCAGTCTCGCTGCCGGGCACACGCACATCATCGGTCTCCTGGTCCCTTCGGGCATTGCGACGGCCTTCGGAGACCCGTTCTTCCCCATCTTCACGCAGGCGATGGCGTCGACCTGCAATGCCCGCGACTACTCGGTGATGCTCTGGCTGGCCGAACCGGACTACGAGCGGCGCATGATCAACCAGATCCTGGGCAACGGCCTGCACGACGGCCTCATCGTGTCGACCATCCATCTGCCAGACGAGATCGTCGATGCGCTGGTGGGCGCGGCGCTGCCATTCGTCCTCATCGGGCAGCACTCGCAAGAAGTGGACTCCCACTATGTCGATGTCGAGAACTACCGCGGCGCCCAGGAGTTGGCCATGTACCTGCTCCACCTGGGGTACCGGCGGATAGCCCACATCTGCGGCCCGCTGGATACCCTGTGCGCGCAGCACCGGCGCCAGGGGTTCCTCGACGTGATGCGCGCGCGGGGCCACCGGGTGGACGCGTCCATGATGGTGGAGGGCGACTTCACGGAGGCGTCGGGCTACTATGCGATGCAGGCGCTGCTTCCCCAGAGGCCAGAGGCCATCTTTGCAGGCAACGACTTGATGGCCATCGGGGCAATGCGGGCCCTGCGCGAGGCCGGGCTCCGCGTGCCCGATGATGTCGGGGTGGCCGGCTTCGACGATGTCCCCGCGGCGGCCAGCGCGGACCCTCCCCTGACCACGGTCCACCAGCCCACGGCCCGTATGGCGGTGGTCGCCACAGAGATGCTCATCGACGTCGTCGAGCAGCGCGACACCCTGAAGCACCGGGTCATCCTGCCGACGGAATTGGTGATCCGCCGATCGTGCGGCTCGGGGATCAGTGCCGTATCTACCGCGCCGCCAACTCGGGCACCGGCGCGACCGTAGAGGCCGCAGAGCCGGCGCGTCCAGACGACGAGGCACGAAAGGAGGTGGTTGCAGCGGGCATCGGTGACTACACGCTCAGCGCTCAGGGATTTCGTAGCTCATGCGTACTCCAGAGGTAACACGAGGAGGAGACAGATATGGCCAAGCGTATCACGCGACGCGAGATGTTGAGATTGACCGGCCTGCTGGCAGCCGGGAGCTTCCTGGCGGCCTGTGGCACGCCGGAGCCCACGGCCCAGCCCACCGCCGAGCCGGAGCCGGAGGAGGAGACACCGGAGGAAACGACGCCGGAGGAGACCACAGAGGTGGTCGTGCCCCCCGCGGGTGACAGTGAGGGCCACGTCGTGGTCATGCACTTCCTGCACGAGTTCACCGAGGACCACGTCAACGCGTTCCAGGACGAGAACCCCGGCATCACGGTAGAGGTGATCGAGGCGGACCTGACCCGTTTCTTTGCCATGTACGCCGCCGGCACGCCGCCGGACCTGCTGCGCGTGCAGGCGCCGTCGATCCCGCAGTATCTGGCAAGGGAGATGCTGCACGACCTCACGCCGTTCTTCGAGGCCAGCGAACTGATGCCCCTGGACGATCTGGCCCCGGCCAACGACTACTACAAGGCTGGCAGCCCGCTGAGCGTCGGTCAGGGGCCGATCTACGGCATGGTCAAGGACTTCTCACCCGACTGCACCATCTTCGTCTACAAGCCGCTGTTCGAGCAGGCCGGCATCCCGGTCCCCAGCGACACCGAGCCCCTCACCTACCAGGAGGTCGTCGATCTCTCCAGCCAGCTGACCACCTTCGAGGGCGATCGCCTGGTGACGCTCGGCTATGCGTTCGAGACCGGATGGGTCGATCGCTTTATGATGAACAAGCTGGCCGAGACCGGCGAGAGCCTGTTCTCAGACGACTTCACCGAGCTGATCATCCGCGACAACGACGCAGCCTACGCGGTGGGCAAGTACTACTTCGATATGGCGGCGGAGAGGCTGTGCCAGAGCGTGATCAATCCCAGCCCCGCCGGCTGGTTCGGCACCGACTTCACGCAGGGGATTCTGGCAATGGCACAGTACGGCTTCTGGTACGGGGCCATGGCCGAGAGCGAAGTGACGGCCGGGGAAGTGATCATGATCCCCGGGCCGACGTGGGCCGGCGTGCGCCGCGATCCCACCGTCACCGCCACGGGGATGATCATGGCCAAGGCGACGCAGGTAGCCGAGGCAGCCTGGAAGGTCTTCGAGTACTACAACGGTGGCGCGCCGGCCGTCGAGCGGGCCGGCAGCGGCTGGGGTGTCCCGGCCCAGATCTCGATGTACGAGCTGATCCCCAACGAGACCGAGTATGAGCAGCAGAAGCTGCGCGTCCTCCTGGCCGAACTGGAGCTGGAGACGTCACCGCTGCAATTCAACCCCTACCTGGGTGAGGAGACGGTGGCGACCGCCTGGAACTCCAACATGGACCGGGCGCTCACCGGCGAGCTGAGCTTCGACGAGGCGCTGGCAAACGTCGAGTCGGAGGTCAACCAGGCCATCCAGGACGGCCTCGACCGGCTGGGCTGATCTTCTCGCGGCACCGCCGCTGACGATCCAGGGGGCAGGGGAGCACACCCCCCCTGCCCCCACGACCGCGGAAGGAGTCTATCACCTATGAGCAAGCGGCTCATCCATCTATCTCGACGACAGAGCAGGACGGCCTGGTTCTATGTCTTTATCACGCCCTGGCTGCTGGGGCTGGTGTTTCTGACCATCGTCCCCGTCGCGATCGGGTTCCTGACGTCGTTCACCAACTACGACGGCCTCAACTTGCCAACGCTCAAGTTCGTGGGCCTGCGCAACTACATCCGCGCCTTCACCGCCGACAAGGACGCGATCTTTGCCTTCGGCCAGACGCTCCGCTGGGCCGCGCTCAACCTCCCGGCGTGGATGACCCTGTCGTTCATCCTGGCCTTGATCCTGAACCAAGACGTCAAGGGGCGCGGCTTCTTCCGCACAGCCTTCTACCTGCCGTCGGTGATGCCGGCGGTGGCGCTGGTCTGGGTGTGGCGCATCATCCTGGACCGGAACGTCGGCCTGCTCAACGCCTTTATCAGCCTCTTCCGTCCCAACACGGCGATCCCGTGGCTGACGACCTATGCGCTACCGGGCCTGACGATGATCGCCGTATGGACCGGGCTGGGCTGGGGCATGGTCATCTTCCTGGCGGCGCTCCAGGGCATCCCGGACGAGCTGGTCGAGGCCGCGCGGATCGACGGCGCCGGGAACCTGCAGATCTTCCGCTTCGTGACGATCCCACTGATGACGCCCGTGATCTTCTTCGTGCTGGTCAACGGGCTGGTAAGCAGCTTCCAGCAATACGTGTTGCCCCAACTGCTGACCGCGGGCGCGCAGATCTCGGGCGTCCCGCCGCGATCGGTCTACCTGGCGCTGACGCACGTCAATCTCCAGTTCTTTGCCTACCAGCGGTTTGGGTATGGCACGGCGCTCCTGTGGCTGTTGTTCCTGGCGATCGTGCTGATCACCATTGTCGTCTTCCGGACACAGCGCTTCTGGGTCTACACCGAGACCGAGGAGTGAGGGAGGTAATCATGGAAACCACACTAGTACGCACCAACCGCATGAGCCCGCGCAAGTTGTCCCAGAAGACGCTCTCCTACACGGCATTGGTCCTGGTGACGCTCTTCATCTCGATTCCCTTTATCTACCTGGTCGTCACGTCGCTCAAGCAGGACGTCGAGTACAACGCCTGGCCGATTCGCTTCCTGCCGGCGACGCCCCAATGGGGCAACTATACGGAGGTCTTCAACCCGCGTCACCATATCTTCCGCTACGCCGGGAACACGCTCTTCCTGGCGTTGGCCGGCACGGGATTGAGTATCATCACGAGTTCGATGGGCGGGTTCGCGTTCTCGCGGTTCCAGGACGTGCCCGGACGCAACCGCCTCTTTTCGATCATCATCGCGCTCATCATCCTACCCGGCATGGTGACCGTCATCCCGCAGTTCATCGTCTTCTCCAGGCTGAAGCTGACGAACACCTACTGGCCCTGGATCCTCTGGGGGGTGGCGGGGAGTGCCTACTCCATCTTCATGTTCCGCCAGTTCTTCCTGACCTTCCCGAAGGAGCTCGAGGACGCGGCCGAGGTGGATGGCTGCAACCCGTTCCGCATCTACTGGCAGATCTTCCTGCCGAACTGCAAGCCCGCCCTGGCGACGGCGTTCATCCAGGGGTTCAGCGGCGTGTGGGGTGACTGGTTCACGCCGGTCATCTACCTGAGCCACGCCAAGACGACGCTCCCCGTCGTAATCGCCGGCGCTTTCAAGGACCCGCAGGGCAACACGCTGGTCACCGTGACGCTGGCAGCGAGCGTGGTCTACACGCTTCCGCTGATCATTATGTTCTTCCTGGGGCAGCAGCACATCCTACGCGGCGTTGTGACCAGCGGGCTGAAAGGGTGATCGCTGATTGCGCTGAGGGCGGATGATGGCGCAGAGGGGCGCGGGGGATCAGGCTCCGGTGGGGCCAGACCTTTGAGCTCTGCGGCTAGACGAGGTCGCCTGTAGAGAGGGAGAGCTCAAAGGTCTGTCTGCTTCGGGGTCAGCCCGGTGGGGCGCAACTGACCTGCGCGGCGAGCCAGAGGGTCAGGGGCATCAGGAGCGGCATCTGGAGCGCCGGGGTAAGCCCCACGTTGACCACGGGCAGCCGGGGCATCTGGGCGTTGTAGGCCCAGAGCCCGGCGCGTAACGCGCCGATCTCGACGGCAACCTGGACGACGAGCGCCAGGGCCATCGTCAGCACCACGGACCTCCAGCCCCAGGGCCATTCCCAGCGCCCGCCGCGCATGACGGTCACGACGAAGAACAACGCCAGCGCGATCACGCCGTCGCCGACCGTCGCGCCCCACAGCATGAAGACCAGCTCGACGTAGGTGTAGCCCGGCTGGGTGAAGTGCGTGTAGAAGATGGACTGCGTCAGCTCGTAAGCCACGTGCAAGAGCACGGCGGTCAGGAAGGTCCACAGGGCCATCCGGTGGAAGCCCGGTAGGCGCCCCGCCGGGATGAGCCAGACGCAGGCCACGTAGACCAGGAAGACCATCGCCGACGCGACGGTATTGAGCCGCGTGGTGATGTGCAGCGCAGCGGCGCCGATGAGGACGAGCAGCAGCGCGGCGGCGAAGGCCACGGTGCCCGGTTGGCGCAGCTTGTACCGAGCACCCGGCACGACGGGCCTGCGCTTCATCCGCCCCCACCCCTTTCTGTCGGACGGTGCGGATCCAGTTGGACCACCACGGCGGCGCCATTGGCCACGTGCGATCCGAGCACCCGCGCCAACAGCGCGGTCGTCGCGGCGGCGGCCTGCGCGTAGGTGAGGGCGAGGATGCCATACAGGAGCGCAAGGACCAGCGCGAAGATCCCCGCGGCCTCCCAGAACCGGGCGTTCCCCGTCACCAGCGCCGCAACGACCGATCCGCCGATGGCCAGGGCCCACACGACATACCAGGCCACCTGGAGCGCCCAGTCGCGCGCGGTCGCGGGCAGGCCGGCGCGTGGGGCCAGGTCGACGTCGGTGGAGGCGCCGGCGGGGGTCAGGCGTCCGCGGAGGCGGAGGAAGGTGGTGCCGCCCAAGGCGGAGCCACCTGAGGCTGTGCCGCCCGAGCTCCCCAGGCCGCGCCCGCGCACGTTGAGCCGGAAGGTGTAGGCGCCCTCGTCGTCGAGCGCCAACGCCAGCCCGGCGAGCACCAGCCGCACCGGCCGGCCGTGGCGGGTGACGACGTAGCGCGACTGCGCGGCAAGCTGTTGCAGGCGCTGCGCGCACTCGGCCGCGGTCAGTGGCGACATGAACTCGGTGTGCTCGGCGGTCAAGCGTGGCATCGGATGATCAGCTCCGGTCTACCCAGGTCTTTTCTCGCAGAGGTTGGACTGTGGTCCAACCAAAGCAGGTCTGGGAGGCGGCGCGCCGCGACAGGAGGCGGCGCGCCGAGAACGGGCTCGTGCGGGATCACTGCCCCGCGCTCTGCGGGGCGGAGGCTGGGCCGGGGCCAGCCAGAGCGGCGAGAGAGGGCGGGCGCCAGGGGTCATTGACGCGACCAGATCTCTTCGGCGAGGCGGAGGCCCTCGGGCGTGGGCTCGAGCTTCCCCAGGATGCTCGGGAACGCCTCGCCGGTGCCCACGGCAGGCCAGGGCGACCAGGCGTCACCGGCATAGGGGGCGCGGCCGGCCTCGTCGCGGAAGTCTGGCACGGCGTAGGGGCGGCCCTCGTCGAGCGCGCTCTTCCACGCGAGGATGCCGACGGACGAGAGCGCCACGCCGCGGTAGACGTCGAAGAAGGGCGGCTCGCCGGTGCGGATGGCCTGGGCGAAGTGATAGTTGGTCCAGAAGTCGCCACCGCCGTGGCCCGCGCGCTTCGCCAGCTCGGCGTGCTCGGGGAAGTCGGGCACGTAGGTGCGCTCCTCGGGCTGGCCGGGCCAGCGATCCCACGGCTCGTGCCAGACGCGCACCTGCCCCGGACCGAAGTAGCCCGGGCCGCGGGTGAGCTCCATCGCGCCGCGGGTGCCGTGGACGCGATACCAGTTGCTGTGCCCCGGCAGCGTCAGGCCGAAGACGCGGAAGACGGCACCGGTGTCGGTGGGGAGCAGCATCACAAAGCCGGGATCGGAGACGGCTGCCGTGCGCGCGTTCACCTCGGGCGCCGCGATGGCGTGGGCGTTGACGGAGACGGGCATCGCCTCGGTGATATAGACGAGGGGCGCCAGGCCATGGGTGCAGTAGTAGGTCGGTGCCAGCCGGTTGCGCCAGTGGTCGCGACCGGGCGAGATCGCCAGCCGGTCCTCCGCAGCCATCGGATGGTTGTACTCGCCCTCGGCATAGGTGACCCGGCCGATCTCGCCGGTGCCGTAGAGCCGGCGCATCTCCTGGCTGAAGGCCGTGTAGGGATAGTTCTCGGCGAGCATGTAGGTGAGGCCGGTGCGCTCGACGGTGCGGCAGAGCGCCACGCCCTCGGCGAGCGTCGCGTTGCACGAGGTCTCGCTCATCACGTGGTAGCCCGCGTCCAGCGCCTTGATGGCGAACGGCGCGTGCTCGTGGAAGTAGTTAGCCAGGATCACGGCGTCCATCTCGTGCTCGAGGAACCGGTCGTACTCGGTATACGTCGCCACGCCCAGTTGCTTCCCCGCCTCCACCAGCCGCGCCTCCCACGTATCGCAGAGCGCCACCAGCTCCATCCCGGCGATATCGGCGGCACGCGCAAAGCTCATGCCCCGCCCCACCCCCACGACGCCAACACGAATTGGTTGATCCATCCTATCCTCCTAAGCTTGTGTGCGGGCCGGCTGGTCGCCGGGAGCCCGCGACTTGACGAACACCCTGGGCATCAACGGAACCGCCAAGACATTGAGCGCGGCGATCGCCAGGAAGGTCCAGCGGAAGCCGATCCCGTCGGCGAGCACGCCACTGAGCCCCATGCCGACGCCCTGCGCCACGTTGGTGACCGCCATCAGGATCGAGAACATCGACGCCGCGATGCGCGGGTCGGTGTGCGCCATCGCCAGCGCGAAATAGACGGTCTGATAGGTGCCATAGGCCAGGCCGAAGAGCGCGACGAGGGGCCAGGCCCACCCGGGGCTGGTGATGGCCGACAGCGCGAGCGTCCCCAGGAGCGCCACCGCCAGGGCGATCCGGGTGGCGTTTCGGTCACCCACGCGGTCGATCAGCCAGCCGCTCACGAAGCTGCCCGCCACAACGCCCAGGCCCCACACGGTGGTGATGAACCCCGCCGTCGTCAGGCCAATGGCGAACTCGGTCTCCAGGAAGGGGTTGACGAGCTGGTTGGCGCCCGCGATGATCAAGAAGAAGAGGAAGCCCAGCGCCGCGAGCGCGACAACGGGCCCGCGCTTGAAGGCGGCAAAGGCCTTCCAATCGAAGGCGCGCTCGACGGGGCGCGCGGCCTCGCGCACGCCCAGCACCAGCGGCACCGGCAGCAGCGTGAGCCCGGCGAGCAGCCAGAAGACCGCCAGCCACGAGACGTTCTCGGCGATGAGGCCCACGACCGACGCGGTCACGACCACGCCGAGCGCGCGCCCGCCGACCATGAAACCCTGGATGGTGCCCTTCTCCTCGACCGGGGTCGTGTCGAGCGCCAGACCGTCGGTGCAGGTGTCGTAGAGCGCCATCCCCATCTGCAGGACGAAGGCCAGCGCCGCGAAGCCCCAGTAGGCCGCGCCGGGGTCGATGAACGGTGCGACGACGAGGCAGGCGGTTTGCACGCCCAGGCCCAGCAGAATGTAGGGCTTGCGGTGGCCCATCCCGAGCAGGTTGACGCGGTCGCTGAGCATCCCGAGGAGGATCTTGATGACGAAGGGGATGAGGGCGATCAACGAGAAGACGCCCAGGTCGGTCATGGACAGCCCGCGGGAGAGGAAGTAGAGGCCGTTGAGGGCGGTGAAGTAGCTGAGGATGGTGCCCTGGGTGAAGTAGAGCAGGCCGAACATGGTATAGCGGACGGCGCGGCGCGTGGCGCTCGGCGCGGCGACCGTCTCGGTGGAGAGAGCTGCACCGGACATAAGGCCCTCCTTGCATGCACGAGACCAGGATGAATGGCACGATCATACCACCGTGGCGCCGCACGAGCAACCGCGCGCCCGCCGGCCCTCACTGCCGCTTGCGGACGGGGTCATTTGGGACTACCATCGAGGCGTTGCGCCCACGCCGGGCGCGAGCGACACCACAACCAGGAGAAAGACAGCCCATGGCAACACCATTCACGTTCCCGCGGAGCGCCCCCGAGGCGCAAGGGATCGCGTCGAGCGCGATCCTCGGCTTTGTCGAGGCGGTGGAGGCGAACATCGACGTCCTCCATAGCTTCATGCTCGTACGACACGGCCAGGTGGTGGCGGAGGGCTGGTGGGCGCCTTACGCCAGCGATCTGCCGCACATGCTCTTCTCGCTCAGCAAGAGCTACACCTCGACCGGGGTCGGCCTGGCGGTCGCCGAAGGCTACTTCTCGATCGACGACCCGGTCATCAGCTTCTTCCCCGACGAGACGCCCAAGCGGGTGGGCAAGAACCTGGCGGCGATGCAGGTCCGCCACCTGCTGACGATGTCCACGGGGCAGGCAGAGGAGGGGCTCTCGCGCACGGCGCGGCGGCGTGACGGCAACTGGGTGAGGGGTTTCCTGGGCAAGTCGGTCAAGTACCGGCCCGGTACCCGCTTCCTCTATAACAGCGGCGCGACGTACATGTTGTCGGCGATCATCCAGAAGACGACGGGGCAGACGCTGCTCGAGTATCTGACGCCGCGGCTGTTCGAGCCCCTGGGGATCGAGGGCGCGACGTGGGAGACCTGCCCGCGCGGGATCAACACCGGCGGCTGGGGGCTCACGGTGAAGATCGAGGACATCGCCAGGCTGGGGCAGCTCTACCTGCAGCGCGGCAGCTGGCAGGGCCGGCAGTTGCTGCCCGAGGCGTGGGTCGCCGAGGCGAGCAGGAAGCAGATCGACAACGGCGACGATCCGAGCAGCGACTGGGCCCAGGGCTACGGCTACCAGTTCTGGCGGTGCCGGCACAACCTCTACCGCGGCGACGGGGCCTTCGGCCAGTACTGCATCGTGATGCCCGAGCAGGACGCTGTGCTGGCGATCACCAGCGGCGTCGACAATATGCAGGCCGTGATGAACCAGGCGTGGGACCATCTGCTGCCCGCGCTGGGCGACGGCACGCTTCCCGCGGACGCCGCGGGCGAGGCGGCGCTGCGGGCCAAGCTGGCGGGCCTGGTCCTGCCGGCGCAGACGGGCGAGGCGGCGTCGCCGGTGGCGGCGGACGTGAACGGCGCGACGTACGCGTTCGAGGCGGGGAACCCGCTGGGGCTGGAGAGCGCCACGTTCGAGTTCGGAAACGATGGCAGCGCCACGGCCACTTTCCGCAACGGGCAAGGCGAGGTCCGCACGCCAGCCGGGTACGGCACGTGGGCAGCCGGGCTCTTTATGGGCGAACGAGGCGAGCCGGTCAAGAGCGCGAGCACCGGTGCGTGGACGTCCGAGGACACGTACACAGTCACGGCCTACCAGGTAGAGACGCCCTTCCGCGTCACGGTGAACTGCCGTTTCGCGGGCGACGAGCTTACGCTTGGCTTGCGCGTCAACGTGTCGTTCGGGCCGACGGAGTTGCCGGAGGTCGTCGGGCGGCGGGTGTAGGGCGGGCGGAGGCAGACGCAGGCCGGAGGCCTATGTGCATCAAGCTAAGCCATGCGCCGGTACACGTGAGCCACGTTCTTCTGTAGGAGCGACGCATTCCGGCGATCGGGGCTGCTGCTAGGCGGCGGCACCTTGTGGAATGCGTCGCCTCTACAGTATGCTGTGGACGAGGGGCGGTGAGCGATGGCGGTTGATCGACGGGCGCTCGACCGGTTCGGGGGAGCGCGGGGCCTGCGGTTTCGGGCGGCGGGCGCCTTCCGGCTGGAGCGGGCCAGTTTCGGCGAGGGGCCGGAGCGCTGGTGGCTGGTGACGCCGGCGGGGCACGCGTTCCTGGGCTTCGGCGTGAATCACGTGGCGCCGGCGCTGCTCCAGCGCGTGGAGAACCTCAGCTTTTGGCTCGGGGTGTTCGAGCTGCCGCCAGACGCCCCGCCGGAGGCCTGGCTGCCGCACGTCCGCAAGAAGGTGCGCGCGGATCTGGATGCGTTTGGCTTCAACCACCTGGGCCAGCACTCGCCAGCCGAGCACTTCGAGCGCGGGTTCGCGCCCTACGTGCAGACGATGCGCTTCGTCGACATCTGCCACTGGCAGACGCCCTCGGCAGCCGACTTCCGCGACGTCTTCGCGCGCGACTTCGAGCGGCACTGCAGGCAGGTGGCGCGGCAGATCGCCGGGCCGCGGAGGGACGACCCTTATCTGATCGGCTACGCATTCACCGATTGTCCCATCCTGACGGAGGCCGAGGCCGCGGCCCGCGGGGTGCAGGTCTATGGCGCGCCACGCGGGGCGACGCCGACGTGGCCGCGCGTGCTGCGCAATCTGGGGCCCCAGGCACCCGGCAAGCAGGCCTACGTGGCGCTGATGCGCGAGCGGTATGCCGGCGACGTCGATGCGTTCGACGCTGTCTACGGGACCCCTTTCGCCAGCTTCGACGCCCTGGCCACGACGCCCGACTGGCGTCGTGAGGTCGACCCGCAGAACGCGATGGAGCGAGAGGACAACGACGCCTTTCTGGCGCGGATCCTCGAGCGGTACTACAGCATCGCGGTGGATGCGCTACGGCGGTACGATCCCCGCCATCTGATCTTCGGCGACACGCTCAACGGGAACACCGACATGCCGGACTTCGCGGTGCAGGTCGCCGCGCAGCACGCGGACCTGACGCTCTATCAATGGTATGGGCTCTACGCCGAGCAGGCGCCACGGCTGGACAGGTGGTCGGCGCTGACAGGTAAGCCGCTCTTCAACGGCGATTCGTGCTATGCCGTCCCCACGGCCGAGATGCCCAATCCGCTGGGGCAGCACTTCGCGTCACAGGAGGAGCGGGCCGCGGCGTTTCTGGATTTCGCGGAACACGCGTTCGCGCGGCCCGACTTCGTCGGGTGGAGTTGGTGCGGATGGATGGATCGCTGGGCGACGGTAGCGGAGCAGATGGCGCGCCAGCACAGCGGGGTGCAGGACGCTTTCGGGCAGGCTTACGAGCCGCTGAGGGAGGCAATGGCGGGGTTTGCGGCGCGGATGTATGAGGTGGCCGAGCGGCGCGGACGCGGCTGAGGCGGGGGCGGGGCGCGGTCGGCGGTGAAGAACGGCCGCAGACGGGCTCGGTCGGCGAAGTCCCGGGTTCATGGGAAGACCGGCCCGAACAGAAGGGGGGCGGCAGACGGGCTCGGTCGGCGAAGTCCCGGTCGGAGACCGGCCGCAGACGGGCTCGGTCGGAGACCGGCCCGAACGGGAGAGAGGGCGCGGGCGGACGGAGGCGGGCGGCGGAGTCCCGGGTTCATGGGAAGACCGGCCCGAACGCGAGAGAGGGCTCGGTCGGCGAAGTCCCGGGTTCATGGGAAGACCGGCCCGAACAGAAGGGGGCAGACGGGTACGGGCGGCGGTGAAGGCCAGCGGCAGACGGGCGCGGGCGGCGGAGTCCCGGTCGGAGACCGGCCGCAGACGGGCTCGGTCGGAGACCGGCCCGAACGGGAGAGAGGGCGCGGGCGGACGGAGGCGGGCGGCGGAGTCCCGGGTTCA